>Ga0070665_100000328_pt1 | contig 73231 bp, 61 predicted proteins | sample KBSS13metaG_FD_65862 | JGI IMG/M metagenome (GOLD analysis project Ga0070665, IMG submission 65862) | Switchgrass rhizosphere microbial communities from Kellogg Biological Station, Michigan, USA - KBS S1-3 metaG | ecosystem: Host-associated > Plants > Roots > Rhizosphere > Soil ... | reverse complement strand
GATGACGTGCCCGGTGTGGAAGAATCCGCCGTGGTCGGCCTGCCGCATGAGGATTTCGGCGAAGGCGTCACGGCGTTCATCATTGCGCGCGACGGCGCGGCGCTGACGGAAGAACAGATACAGGAATCGCTCCGTGACCGGCTGGCGCGCTTCAAGCAGCCCAAGCGGGTGCTGTTCCTGAAAGCTTTGCCGCGCAACACCATGGGCAAGGTGCAGAAGGCGGCGCTGCGCGCGGAATATAAAGACCTCTATCGTTAAGGAAGGGGCTTTCCCTTTGTCTCCAGCGCGAAGGGGATCACTGCCAGACCGATAACAAACGGGATTGCGGTCAGGGCGATCACCGAACCCAGCGAACCCCACCACTGGATCAGCCCGGCGATGGCGAAATTGGCGCCCGCGCCCAGAAAGCGGCCGAAGGAGGTGCAGAAGGCGAAGGCGGTGGCGCGGATTTCCGTGGGATATTGCTCTGGCAGCCACAGGCTGAACATGGCGAAATTGCCGCCGGCCAAACCAAGAAAGAAGAGAATGGCGAGGAACGGCTTCAACCCATCCTCCAGATAGAAAGCCCAACCGAAGGCCAGCGCGATTGTCGCCGCCATGCCGCAGAAATAAAGCGCCAACGTCGTCTTGCGCCCGATGCGTTCGGCCAATACCGGCAGCAAAAGACATCCCAGGATGGTGCCGATGGAGAGGATCGCCGTGCCCAGTGAAGCCATGCGGGTGCCGTCCATGGCGCTGAGGCCGGCCTTATGGGCCAGGGTGATCAGGGCAGTCGGTTCGTACACCGAGCCGGCCCATAGGCCGATAATGGCGATGGAGACCAGCGCTGTATTGACGATGGTACGGCGCAGATAGGGCGCGGAAAAAATCATCGCCAGCGGCCGGACGGTTGCGCCGGCATGATGCACCTTCCAGCGCTCCGGCTCGCGCACCCGCGCCAGGGTGAACAGAGTCACCAGCACCGGAATGCCACCGCACAGGAACATGGCCCGCCAGCCGAAGCTCGCGCCGACGGTGTAGTTCAGCGCCGCCGCCAGGAAGAAGCCGGCGTAATAGCCGGTTTGCAAATAACCGGCGCCTTGCTTGCGCCGGTCTTCGGGCCAGGCCTCCGCCACATAGGTTCCGGCCATCGCCCATTCGCCGCCGATCCCGATCCCGGCCAAGAAGCGGAACAGACCCAGCTGATACACGTCCTGGGCGAGGGCGGCGGCGCCCGTGAACACCGAAAAGACCAGGATGGTGGCGGCAAGGCAGCGGGCGCGACCGAAACGGTCGGCGATAGGTCCCCAGAGAAAGGAAAGTCCCCAGCCCATCAGGAACAGCGCGAACAGGATGGAGCCGGCGAAGGCGACGTTCGCGGGCGTGGCCGCCATGCCGGAGCGTGGCAACAGCTCGCGCATCGCCGGCGCCAGCACCAGGGCATAGATCACCGAATCCATGCCATCCAAGGTCCAGCCGAACCAGGATGCCCAGAAGCCCAGCACCTGCTGGCGATTGAGCTTGGTCAAGATGCCTCCCCGGTCTCTTTTCTTTGACGCGAGGCTATAGGTTTTTGACTTCCCTGCCACCTCCGCAACATGATGTGGAGATGCGCGGGCTTGGTTTTCTGTTGGGCGTTCTGGCTGTGTTGCTTTTCCCCCTCGGGGCAAAGGCGCAGGAGGCTGGGCATTGCACGTCGCCCCAGCCAATAAGCGATGTGCAGACTGCGCCGCGCTGGACGAGCTGGGGCGCCGATTATGCCAACAGCCGCTTCCAGCCCGCGGCCATGGCCGGTATCACCGCTGCCGATGTGCCCAGGCTGAAGCTGAAATGGGCGATCGGTTTTCCCGACACCTCCCATGCCTGGTCGCAGCCGACGGTGGCGGGCGGCCGCGTCTTTGTCGGCAGCCAGGGCGGCCGTGTCTTTGCGCTGGATGCCAAGAGCGGCTGCGTGATCTGGACCTTCCAGACGCAGGGCGCCACCCGCACCGCGGTCACCATCGGGCCGGGGCAGGACGGGCACCGCTATCTGGCTTATTTCACCAGCATCCCGGGTTGGCTTTACGCCGTGAATGCGGAAACAGGGGCACAGGTCTGGCGGATCAAGATGGAAGAACATCTTTCTTCCCGCCTGACCGGCTCACCTGTGGTGCATGACGGCCGGCTCTATGTCGGCGCCGGGTCGTTCGAGGAAGGCATGTCGGCGGGCGGCAAATATGAATGCTGCTCCTTCCGCGGCTCCTTGCGGGCCTTCAACGCCCTGACCGGCGAGCTGATCTGGCGCAGCCCGATGATCCAGGCGCCGCTGCATGTCCTGAAGGAAGAGAATGGCAAAAAAGTCGTGGGTCCGTCCGGCGGCAGCATCTGGTCTGCGCCGGTGATCGATGAGAAGCGCCGGTTGATCTATGTCACCACCGGCAATGGTTTCAGCGGCCCGCCGGAGCCGCTGACCGACGCCATCGTTGCGCTGGATCTCGGCAGCGGCCAGGTGCGCTGGAGCAAGCAATTCGGTGAGGAGGACATCTTCGTCCCCGGTTGCGGCAAGCCCGGCAATACCAACTTCGCCTGTCCGAAAGAGAACGGTCCCGATGCCGATTTCGGCAGCGCGCCGATCCTGGCCCATCTGCCGGGCGGCAAGGATGTGATCGTCGCGGCGCAGAAGTCAGGCGCGGTGTGGGCGGTGGATCCCGACCGGCGTGGCGCCATCGTCTGGCATTATCAGGCCGCGCCCAAGGCGGCCGGCGAATTCGGCGCCATCGTCTGGGGCCAGGCGCGCGACAATAGGAATGTCTATGTGCCGGTTTCCAATATCCAGGACGCGCCGCATGCCGGCGGGCTGCATGCTCTCTCACTCGCCACCGGCAAACCTGCCTGGGTTGCGCCGCCCGGGCCGCTTGCCTGCGCGCCGGGTCCCGGCTGCACCGCGGCACAAGCATCCGCGCCCAGCGTGATCGAGGGCGTGGTGTTTGCCGGCTCGGCCGACGGCATGCTGCGCGCCTATTCCACGCGTGACGGCAAAGTAATCTGGAGCGCCGACACCAATCGCGAATTCGACACCGTCAATGGTGTCAAGGCACATGGCGGTTCCATGATTGCGCCCGGTCCCGCCATCGCCGGCGGCATGCTGTATGTGAACTCTGGTTACGGTTCCCATCAGGGACGTGGCGGCAACGTGCTGTTAGCCTTCGGGCTTGAGTGACGGGACCGGAACCGGATGCCCTGCGTTATCGCGGGGAAGGCCCGAGACATCCCAATGTTGCACGAACAGAAGGCGCTGGTGACCGGCGCTAATACGGGAATCGGCAAGGCGATCGCCGTCGCGCTGGGCAAGGCGGGCGCCGATGTGGCGGTGAATTATCTGCATGGCGACAAAAGTGCCTGCGCCACAGTGGGAGAAATCCGTCAGGCCGGCGTCAAGGCCTTTGCCCATCGTGCCGATGTCGGCGTGGAAGCCGACGTCGTTTCCATGTTCGACCATGTCGTGCGGGAATTCGGTACCGTGGACATCCTGGTGGCCAATGCCGGCATTCAGATGGATACCGGCTTTGCCGACATGTCCCTGGCGCAATGGGACACGGTCCTGAAGGTCAATCTGACGGGACAGTTTCTGTGCGCCCGCGCCGCGGTGCGCGAGTTCTTGCGCCGTGGCATCAACGCCCGAGTCTCCCGCGCCGCCGGCAAGATCATTTGCATAAGTTCGGTGCATCAGGTGATCCCTTGGGCGGGGCATGTGAACTATGCCGCGTCCAAGGGCGGGGTGAAGCTGATGATGGAAAGCCTGGCTCAGGAAGTGGCGCCGCAGCGCATCCGGGTCAACGCCATCGCGCCAGGCGCGGTCCGCACCTGCATCAACGCGGGAGCGTGGGAGACAGATGCCGCGATGGGAAACCTGCTCAAGCTCATTCCCTACGGGCGCATTGGCGAGCCGGAAGATATCGGCAAGGCGGCCGTGTGGCTTGCCTCTGACGAGTCCGACTATGTCACCGGCGCCACCCTGTTCGTGGATGGCGGCATGACGCTCTATCCGGAATTCGCCTCTGGTGGTTGATCACTCGCCGTAGGCGATGCGCCAGATGCGGCCCTTTGTGGAATCAGCCACATACAGTGCGCCATCGGGTCCCACCGCCAGTCCCAGGGGGCGATAAGCCGCGCGCTTGACGTTTCTGTCGTCGGGCGAGGGACCGGCAAATCCGTCGGCAAATACCGCCGGTGTTCCGGCGCGAGAACTGAACGGAACAAAAACGATGTTATAGCCCGCATGGCTGCCATCGCCCTCGCCGCCATGCATGGCGATAAAGGCGCCGCCCCGATAGCGGGGCGGGAATTTGCGGCCGCTATAAAAAGCCAGATCGAGCACGGCGGGCCGCTCGGGCTGGAAACTCACCACCGGCCTGTCGCCCTCGGCTTTGGTCTTGCCGTCGCCGCCATATTCGGGCGCCAGCAGCCTGACTTTGCGCGCGCCGTCATAATAGCTGTAGGGCCAGCCGAAATCGGTGCCCTTCACCACCCGGTGCATTTCATCGCCGATGGCGTCATCGTCGCTGGTGCTCACAACATCGGGAAAGGCGTTGTGGGTGCCGTCGCGGCCGTGCATGGCGCCATACAGCGCGTCATTGCCGCGCCAATCCATCGCCGACATGTTGCGGATGCCGGTGGCATAATGTTCGCCGCTGGCGAAATTCTGGCCCGTCTTGGTATCGCTGAAGCGCCAGACGCCGGCGCGGCCTTCCAGCAGCGGGCAGGGCTTGAGGCCCACCGGCTTTGCGTCCTTCGGCGCCTTGGGATCGGTGCAGATATTGCCGCCGGCATCCACCGAGACATACAGGCCGCCATGCTCATCAAAAGCGATGGCGTGATTGGAATTGGGCAGGCCCGTCACGATCGCTTCCGGCGCCGCGGGCGGAACGAGATCGTTGGCGTTGAAGGCGAAGCGATAGACCGCATTGTTGGACGAAGCATAGAGATAGCCGAGGTGGAAGCGGATGCCGGTGCCCTGGTCCACGTCGCTGAAATGGGTGGTCTGCACCGCCTTGTGATCGGGACCGAGCCGCAGGGCGATGATGCCGTTGGTCGGCTGGCCGGCGCCGTGACGGGTCGAGACAAAAATGTCGCCATTGCCGCGGACCGCGAGATGTCGGATCGCTCCCAACCCCTCCGCCACAACCGTGGCGTGAAAGCCGGCCGGCAGGATCAGCCCATCCGGCTCATCGCCCCAAGCAGGCGGGGCGACGGTGATGGCAAAGGCGGCGGCAATCAGTTTTTTCATCTTTTTTCCCCAGGCCCAGGCGGCCGGAAAGCTAGCCTGCCTTAACCCTGTCGTCCAATTGGCTCACCGACAAGAAAAGTGATCAAGGCTGGCCCTTCCATGAGCAAAAACTCATGGGCATTGCGCCGCAAAATCCGCTATTGCACCCGCGTTTGCCGACCCCGGAGAAGACATGTCACGCCCTGGTTTTTCCACTGTTCTGTTTCTGGCCCTGTCTCTGCAGGCGGCAGGCTGTGGCGCTGCCCTTGCCGCCGCGATAGAGAATCCGGACATGGTCGTGCTTCCCGATCCGGTACTGTCCAAGGCCGTGCGCTTTCCCACCGGTGCCGCCACCGCGGGTGCGGCCCAAGTCAGTCCGGCTTTGGACGAGGCGGATGTCCATGCGCGGGGCTGTTCGGCGCTCAGCCCCTGCGCCGTTGCGGCGCCAGGCGGTCCGGATACGGCCGTGACTCAGCCGGCGCGGCAGCAGATGAGCAAGAACCGGCGCCTCCGCCGGGCGGGCTGATTTTCCTTCGGAATGCTTGCAACCCGCTTTTAGATATAGAAGCGGCTTTCATATTTGATCTCCCGCCTTGGGCGGTGTTAGCGTTCGCCGCAAAAGCGCGAAGGAAAACGCGCTATGTTGCGGCGGTGATCGCGGCGCTCCAAGGCGAGGGACACATGGACAAGCGGAAATTTCTGGCCACCGGAATCGGATTGGGCTTGAGCGCATCGGCGGCATTGGCGCAAGCGCCGCGTCCGCCCGGCGTGGATGATCTGGGCCGCGGCCCGGGTCCGGCGCCGAAGAAGCAAATTCCTGCGCGCAAGGCCAAGACCACACCGATGTTTCTGACCCCCGCCGGCTGGCCCAACGGCATTGCCATGGACCCCGGCAACGGTTTCTGGGTCCAGGAACAGCGTCATGACGGCGAGCGGGAAAAGGCATGGCTGCTCGATCCGACCAACGGCAAGGTCCTCAAGACCGTGGTCACCAACAGCCAGAACACCAGCGGCATGACCTTCGGCGACGGTTGCGTCTGGAGCGGCGCCAACGGCGTTTCGATCCGCAATCATCCCAATCCGCCGGTCAACGGCGTCTTCCAGACCGATACCAGCGGCAAGGAAATCAGCCACCGTCAGATTCCGTTTGGGCCTGGGGATAATGGCGGTGCCTGCCATGGCCTGGCCTGGGAAAATGGCAAGCTCTGGATCAGCTCCAATCGGCTGGAGTCGCTGGTCAAGATCGATCCCAAGAGCTGGCAGGTGGAGTGGATGTTCCCCCACACTTTTTTGCCGGACCTGAAAGACCGCATCCACGGTATCGAATATGATCCCGCCACAGACTCCCTATGGCAGGTAACAGGGACCCAGCGCCCCGACATGCCGGGTTATAATGGCTATACCGCCAAACTGGTCCAGTACAACATCAAGTCCGGCGAAGTGATGCAGATCGTGGAAATTGAAAGGGGCTGTGACCCCCACGATATCGCGATCCACAATGGAATCTTCTATGGCGTGGATGCCGGCGAGCATCCGGGTTGGCCGGTGGACAATCCGGCCTATCAACGGGCTGGCTGGACCGAACCGCTCAACAGTCCTTATGGCGGCTATATCTTCCGCATAGATTTCGTCTGACGGAGAACCGCGTGCACGCAATCAGGGCTCTTCTGGCCGTCTTTTTTGTTGGCGGCTTTTCCGGCGCGGCATGCGCGGCCGATGTCTATGCCAGCCGCCTGACGGCTGTAGCCTATGACGGTGCCATGCGCGCCAACGTCCAGGGCGATGGTCATGTCTCGGCCACCCTGAACGGCAGCAGCCTGACGGTCACGGGGGATTTCGCAGGCCTGCCGTCGGCGGCGAGCAGCGTGAAGCTCTACAGCGGGTCAGGCATCGGCGTTCCGGGCGATGCTATTTTCGACCTGCAGCTCAGTGGCCAGAACCAGGGCAGCATTTCCGGCACCGCCAAATTAAGCAGCAAGCAACTTGCCGCCCTCAAACAGGGCCATGTCTATGTGCAGCTGAACAGCCAGAAAGCTCCGGACGGCAATCTCTGGGGCTGGCTGCTGCCCGAGCATGTTTTCCCCGGCGCCAATGTGCCCGAGAAGGGTCACGGCTTCCTGCCGCAGCTCGATGTGCCCGGCAACTGGACCGAGAAGAAATAGCCTCAAATAGAAGTCTGGAGACTTGGCCATGCGCCATCTTGGAAAATACCTGACGGGCGCTGCTGTTGTTGCAGCCGGGGCATGGGCCGCCACCAGTTTGGCGCAGACCGCAGCCGCGCCGTTCACCGCCGCGCAGGCCGAAGCCGGACGCGCCGCCTATGCCGCCAATTGCGCCGGTTGCCATCAGGCCAATCTCGCGGGCTCGGGCGAGCAGCCAGCGCTGGCGGGCGCGCCGTTCATGGCGGCCTGGGGGCGGCGCAGCACCAAGGAGTTCTATGACGATATCCGCGCCGAGATGCCCTACGGCAAGGCCGGCAGCCTGGATGCGGCGATCTATCAGAACATCACGGCCTTCGTGATGTCGGCCAATGGCGCCAAGCCCGGCACCACGGCATTCGACGGCACGCAGTCCGTGCAGATTTCTGCCATCGCCACCGGCCAGGTGCCGGCCACGATCGTCAATGCGCGCCGCGGTGGCGGCGGCGATGAAGGCGGCGGTGGCGCAGGTCGCGCGCCTGCGATGCGGCTGGGCCAGATCCTGGTTGGCAACATCAAGAATTACACGCCGGTCACCGACGCGATGCTGGTGCATCCCGATCCGAAGGACTGGCTGATCTATCGCGGCAACTATCAGGCCTGGAGCCATAGCGCCCTCAATCAGATCAACGCGAACAATGTCGGCCAGCTTCAGCTCAAATGGTCCTGGGCGATGAACGAGGGTGGCGAGAACGCCACCGGTCCCACCATTCATGACGGCATCATGTTCCTGGCCAACACCAGCAACACGGTCGAGGCGTTCGACGCCAAGACGGGCGAGCTCCTGTGGCAGAACCGGTTGGGTCCTTTGGCCACCCGCGCCTATAGCGCGCTGCGCAGCCTCGCGGTCTATGAGGACAAGGTCTATATCAACGCCACCGACGCCAAGCTCTACGCGCTGGATGCCAAGACCGGCAAAACGGTATGGGAGAGCGATATCGCCCCGCCTGGCAAGGGCTTCAACGAGACCGGTGGCCTGATCGTCGCCCATGGCAAGGCGATTGTCGGCCTGACCCTGTGCCGGGGACAGATGCCGCACTGCTATATTAGTGCCTATGACGCCAGGACCGGCAAACAAGTGTGGAAGTTCACCACCATCGCCGCGCCGGGCACGCCCGGCGGTGACACCTGGGGCAATGTGCCCGACGACATGCGCGCCGGCGGCGAGACCTGGATCGCCGGCACTTATGATCCGGAGCTGAACATCACCTACTGGGGAACGGCGCAGTCCAAGCCCTGGATGCAGGCGTCACGCCGCTCCGGCACGGCATCGACCCTCTACGCCAACTCGACCCTGGCGCTGGATGCCGATACCGGCCAGCTCAAATGGTATTTCAGTCATGCGCCAGGCGAGACCTTCGACCTGGACGAAGTGTTCGAGCGGGTGCTGATCGATCACGGCTCACAAAAGACGCTGATGACCATCGGCAAGGCGGGCATTTTGTGGAAGCTGGATCGCGTTACCGGAAAATTCCTGGATGCCAGACAGACTGTGTTCCAGAATGTCTATAACGGAATAGACATGAAGACCGGCCGCCTCTCGTTCCGGCCCGATGTGCTGACGCAGAAGACCAAGACCTGGATTTCCGCTTGTCCCAGCGCGGCGGGCGGACACGACTGGCCGCCCACCAGCTATGACCAGAAGAACGATCTGATGATCATTCCCCTGGACCAGAGCTGCAACATGATGCTGGGGCATGACGTGGCCCAGCACACCGGTGTGGTGCAGCCCGAAGGCGAGGAGAAAGTCTTCTTCATGCCGGGCACCGACGGGAATATGGGCCGGCTTGCCGCCTATCGCACCGCCACCATGGAGCCGGTCTGGTCCTTCCAGCAGCGCTCGCCATTCCTGACCGGCGTGCTCTCCACCGACGGCAACGTCTCTTTTGTCGGCGACTATGACCGCGTCTTCCGCGCGGTTGAGACCACCACGGGCAAGACGCTGTGGACAGTGCGGCTTCCCACCGTGGTGCAGGGCAATCCCGTCTCCTTCTCGGTGGACGGCAAACAATACATCGCCATCACCACCGGGCTTGGCGGCGGCAGCCCCTTTTCCAAGCCGAGCTCCATGCTGGGCGAGGTGCATCATCCCGATCACGGCCAGGCGGTTTATGTCTTCGCTCTGCCGGATAAAATGAATTAGGCGCGCGGCGGTATCCAGCCCAGCCCGCGCGAGATCTGCCCGGCCGCAGCGGCCAACATCTTGCGCGCCTGCTCCAGGCTCGCCTTCTCGGTGCCGTCAATCACGCTGAGAAAGGGGATGGTCAGGGCCGCCTGGACTCGGCCATCGAAGCCGAAGATGGGATAGCTCAAGTCGTGCACCCCGACATGACGTGAACTCGGTTTTGATTCATGGCCGCGCTGCGCCACCGTCTTTAGCCGCTCGCGTAATTTTTTCAGTTCTCCTGGCGCGGGGTTGACCCCGGCCAGCAATCCTTCACGTGTCGTGGCGTCGCTGAAGGCCAGCAGCACATGGCTGGAACAGCTCTTGAGGATGTCGCATTTGGCCCCCAACCGGACCCCGAAGCCCGAATGGGCGGGGGATTCCTGCTGCAACACGATCACGATATTGGCCTCGGAGATGACCGCCATATGGCAGGATTGCTGGGCCTTGAGGGCCAGCTCATACATCACCGGCGCGGCGACCATGCCCAGCCCCTGGGCTGGGGTGGCGCGGAAGGCATGCTCCAGTACGTGATAGCTGACGCGGTAGCGGTCGGAGTCCGGATCCTTGCGCAGCCAGCCGCGGCGCTCCATCACCACCAGAATACGAAAGATTTCGCTGAGCGAGCGTCCCAGCCGCTGTGCGATCTCGCTGGATGTCAAGCCGTCCGGCGCCGCAGCCAGCAGCTCGATGATGTCAAAGCCCTTTTCCAGGGCCGGGGCAGCGTAAAGCGTCTTGGCGGCGGGCGCCGGTCGCGCCGATTTGCGTTTGGCCATCTTTTTTTCGCGAGAAGCGCGACCTGGGACTGAGGAAAAACCGTGAATGATCGTCAAACCAACCGCCACAACGTATCGTGTTGCAGTGCACCGGCATAGCGCGAGAACGCATCGCGAAAGAAATCCAAACGCCCGCGACAACTTGACAAGATTAAACGCGTCTTCATAATTGTTGCGAGGGCAAAAGTGATTTTCACCGATAAAAGTTCGGCTTAAGCCGGCGGCCTCAGAATCATCAGGGGATTAACAGCGAAATCCGGCGCGGCTGCCCATGGCGCGCGCAAGTCAGGGGGATCAATGTCTCGGTTCAATTCCGGCCTGTTCGCACGCCTGAAGTCCGGCGGCTCAAAGGCGGCGCTTTATGCCGTCGCCACCATGGCGCTGACGGGTGGGGCGCTGGCGCAAGGCGGCGACAACGGCCAGGTGGAAAGCGTTACCGTATCGGGCTTCAAGGCCAGCCTGGAGCGGTCGCTGGAGGAAAAGCGCAACGCGACCAACGCTGTCGATTCCATCCTGGCAGAAGACATCGCCAAATTTCCCGATACCAACCTGTCGGAATCCATTCAGCGTATTCCCGGTGTCGCGCTGAACCGTGGCAATGGCGAAGGCCGGCAGATCGCGGTGCGCGGCCTGTCCCCGTTGTTCACGACAACGGAAATAAACGGCATGGAAACGATCACGAACTCCGGCAACAATGTGGGCCGGTCCTTCGACTTCAACGTTTTCGATTCCGACCTGTTCTCCGGGATCACGGTCAACAAGACCGCGTCGGCCAATCTGCATGAAGGCGCTTTGGGCGCCACCATTCAGCTCAACACGCCACATCCCTTCGACCATCAGGGCTTCACCCTGGTGGGATCGGGGCAGGGCAGCTACACGGATCTGCGCAGCGCCTTCAACAAGCGCTTCTCGGGCCTGATTTCCGATACCTTCATGGGGGGGCGGCTGGGCGTGCTGTTCGCCGCCGCCTATCAGCAACGCAAGATTCAGTTGTTCGATACCGATTCGGTGGGCTTTCAGAATGACAATACCGCGCAGACGGCGAACCATTCTTCGCCTTTGCTGGCAGGGTGTTCCACGGTCACCGGTGCATCAAGCCAGTGCGCGCCCGCACAACGTTTTGCAAGCCTCACCGTTGTAGGAACCGGTCTGCCCAACACACTGCCGCAGACCGCAGGGTTCGTTGAAACCAATACGCCGTGTTCGACGACGGTGCGTACCAATTGCAATCCTTCCGCAGGTGGCACTCTTCCCAGCGATTATGATGTGGTGAACGAGGCCTATCACGACCGTTTTCCGCGCTACATTCCCACCTACCAGACGCAGGAGCGCACCGGTTTCGTCGGCTCGGTGCAATATCAACCGGATGATGCGACCCTGATCACGGTTGACGCCATGTTCGCCGATCTGTGGCAGATACAGGACAATTCCGACATCGTTTCGCCTGCCTGGGGTATTTCGGGCACCGGGAGCAATTTGGCGCCGCTCGGGGCACCGCCGCTCAAGGCCAACACGCTCGGCAACGGCAACATCAATATCCTGAATTACCAAGTCGACCAGAAGCGCAACAATCTGACTTATCTGGAAGCCACCAATGTCGGGTTGACCTCCGAGCGGGCGGGCAGCCAGCAGGACACGCGCTATTCCCAGTTGACCCTCAATGCCAGCCATGAATTCTCATCCGCCTTCAAGGTCGATGCGCGTCTGGGCTGGTCCGAGAACCATTTCCGCTCGAAATATTCCTATCTCTTCAAGATGGACTATGACTGCACGGCGGCGACATCGGCGACCGGCACCATCGCCGGCTGCCCCGGCGGGGTGGGCGGTGGTGTCGGCACCTCGGCCAATCCCTATGTGGTGGATTTGCGTTATCCCCTGGGGACCTTTTCAAACTCCGTCGGTCAGATCGATCCGACATCGACCAATGGCTGGTTTTTTACCCAGTATCGCAACACGCCGGTGTTCAATTACACCAGCTACCGCTCGATCAATTTGCACGGCGCCTGGAAGGTCAGCGACGAACTGACCGTGGATGCCGGTTTCGATTACAAGAATTTCGGTTATCGCACCCAGAAGCTGGGCCGCACCAACGGCAGCACCGCCACAATGGACAGCTGGATTCCGACAAGCATCGAGAATGCGCCGCTGTCTTCCATCACGGACATCTACCATCTGACAGGAATGAGCGCGCCGGGCGCCACGGCCACAAGCTGGGTTACGCCGAGCGTCGACAAGCTGATCAGCCAGTTCCATATTTATGACCAGACGGCCGAACCCCTGATCTGGCCCGCCAACAGCACGGCCCCCTTCAATTGCCAGGTCGCGCCGGGTTGCTCCGCTTTTGCGCTGGGACCGGGGCAATTCCTGACTCAGAACGGCAGTATTCGTGAAAACGACGTTTCGGGTTGGGGCATGCTGAGCTGGGACACCACCATCGGGCGCGTGCCCTTCCGCGGCAATATCGGTTTGCGTTACGCCTCTACCGAGACGGTGGGGCAAGGGTACAATTACGACGCGAATGTGCGGCAGGTTGTGCCGGTGACAATTCCCTACAGCTATCATGACTGGCTGCCGTCGATTAACGCCGTACTGGAGCCAACCGACAATTTCCTCCTGCGCTTCAGCGCCGCCGAAGTCATGTCGCGGCCCAATTTGCCGGATCTGGTGCCGGGCATCAGCGCCAGCAAGCCCGGCACCGCCGCGCTCGCGATTTCCGGCGGCAACGCGCTGCTCAAGCCATACCGTTCCAAGGACGCGGACATGTCCTTCGAATGGTATTATTCCAAGGGCGCGCTGATCTCGTTTGCCTTCTTCTACAAGCATATCGACGATTTGATCGCCAGCCAGAACACCAACGTGCCGTTTCTCAACAATCCGTTCAACATTCCCGTCAGTATTGCGCAGGCGGCTTGTGGCGGCGCTTTCAGCCCCTTCTGCAATACGTCCGACCCCGCCAACTTCACCTTCAAGGTCAATCAGAAGGGTTCGCCGCTCTACGGCACGGAAATCAACTGGCAGCAGCCCTTCGACTTCCTGCCCGATTTCTGGTCCAACTTCGGCGTGCTGGGCAACGTCACCTTCGTGCAGGCGCGCCAGAACTATCTGGCGGCAAACGGCACAATCCAGGCGGTGGCGGACCTCGAGAACATGTCGCGCACCAGTTACAACGCGGTCTTCTATTATGACGACTCCGTGTTCCAGGCCCGCATCTCGGCGAACTTCCGCAGCAAGTATCTGGATTCCGGCGGCGTCAATCCCGGCAACAATAACGATCTGCGCCTGATCGCGAGCAACCTGAGCTTTGACACGTCCGCGAGTTATAAGATCGACGACAATTTCACGGTGACGTTCCAGGGCATCAATCTGAGCAATGAACCGGTCATCTCTTATCTCGACTCGGTGGGCCAGCGTCTCAACCACGGCAGCTGGTACGGCACCGAATATTACTTGGGCCTTCGGTACGCGTACTGACCATATTCGTACTGGGGGCTATTCCCCGGAGAGACGTCGGGTCCCCCTGGCCCGGCGTTTCTCTTTTTCGGGCAAGCGAGACTTCAGTCTAGAAAGCGACGGAACAGGCGCACACCGTCGGCATTGGGCTCCGCCAGCTCGACGCGCCGTGCCTTGCCATTGTCGAGCGCGAAATGTTCACGGCCATTGCCGAACATCACCCGGTATCCCTGGCCCGCAATCACCTGCAACAGGCGCAGGGGCGCGCCTTTCCAGGCATCGGGGCTTGCCGGATCGCAATAGCCCAGCACGTCCTTGCGGTCCGGCGTGAAAGTCAGAACCATCTTGCAGCGATCGGGCCGCAAGTCCGGCGGTAGCGGACGCTTCTCATTCTGGGATTCAAGCCACAGGCAGGCGAAAGCGCGGCACGGTGCGGGCCTGGTTTCATAGATGGTGCAGCCCTGGCCGATGGCGCAATGGCGGCACCACTGTCCTTCCGGTTTGTCGAGGACCGCAATCTCCGGCAGCTTGCAGCAAAGGTTGCAGGAGCCGCAGCGGTTCTCGCTCATGACCCTATACCTGGCGTCCAGCCGGGGCGCGCCATCTCCTCGGCAAAGCCGGGGAACATCAGATTGAAGGACAGGCTGATGCGCGCGCGCTTCGACCGGTTCACATCCACGGCATGCTGCAGCCAGGCGGGAAACAGAAGCAGCGAGCCCGTATTCACCCGCACCATCGCCACTTCGGTGTTTTCCGCGGTCGGCTCTGTAGCGGCGGGCCGGATCACGCCGGCTTGCGGCTTGGGATCGAAGAAATTGATGCTGTCGGCGCCTTCCTGCACCTGCACATAATAGGCGCCGCTCAGATAGTTGTTGCGATGGCTGTGCAGCCGGTGGCCGGTGCCGGGCGCGTTCACATTGGCCCAGCAGCCTGTGATCATCAGCGGCTTGGGGATGCGCAAATAGGACAGGGCGCTGGCGGCAGCGGCCTCCACCCAATCCAGCAGCGGACGAAAGGCGGCGCGTTCATGCAGGCCGTGATCGGACTGCCAGTTCTCGCCGGGCCGCAATCCTTCCAGCGGCGCGCCCAAGCCGGCTAGGGCAGCGACGATATCGCGGTTGAGCGGTTCAAATTCTTGGCGCGCCAGATTCCCCTTCCACACGAAGGTGGGAAAAAGCTGCATCAGCTCCGGCGTTTCGAAGTTTTTCACCGCCCACCCATCATGGAGATGTCCGGAAGCGGTATTCCGTGACTTCGTGAAACACCTGCCCGGGCGCCAGTTCGGTGGAGGGGAAATTGGGATGATTGGGCGAGTCCGGATAATGCTGGGTCTGAAACGACATCGCGCCATGGGGGACATAGCCCTTGTCCAGCGCTACCTTGGGGCGCACCGAATTGCCGCTATAGATCTGAACGCCAGGCTGCGTCGTCCATACTTCCATCACCCGGCCCGAGGCCGGATCGCTGAGCTTTGCCGCGATGCGCAACTTGCCCGGCGTGCCGTCAATCACGAAATTGTGATCCAGACCCTTCTTGGCGGCGAGCGTGGCTGAGGAAAGTCGCGGACCTAGCAGCGCCCCCTTGGTGAAATCGAAATCGCTGCCCGTCACATCGCGGATTTCGCCGGTGGGAATGCTGCCGGCGTCGATAGGCGTGTAATGGTGGGCGAAAACCTGCAGCGTCTCGCCATCCACTGTCGGCGCATCCGACAGCTTGAAATAGGAATGGTTGATCAGATTGATCACCGTCTTCTTGTCGGTCGTGGCCCGCATGTCCACCCGCAGCGCATTTGCGCGGGTGAGGGTATAGGTGATGGTGACTTCGACCTTGCCCGGAAAACCCATGAAGCCGTCCGGATCAGTGCGGCTTAGAACCAGACCCGGTTCGGGGCCGTCTTTCGGGGTAGCGCGGAAGACCTGGCGGAAATAGGCCACGGTGCCGCCCTGATCCAGATTCCCGTCCTTGTCGGGATCGAGTGCATAGCTTTTGCCGTCCAGCGTGACCTTGGCGCCGCGGATACGATTGGCGAAGCGGCCGACGATGGCGCCGTAATGGCCGTTCGATTTCAGATAGTCGGCGCTGGTGTAGTCGGTCAGGCTGTCAAAACCCTGCACCACATCGGCAAACTCGCCGGTGCGATCCGGCGCCGTGAGCGACACCACCACCCCGCCATAGCTGCTGATGCGTGCCTGCATGCCGTTCGCATTGGTCAGGGTGAAGAGCTTGGCGGGACGGCCGTCATCGGCGGTGACGCCCCAGTCCTGCGCGATGATCGCCGCCATGCCGGGGGCCGGCAGCGTCAAAAATCCCAAGAGGGCGGCCGTTACCAGTTTGTCCGCAAAATTCATTTCTCAGTCCTCCCGCACCGCTCACATAACACATTGATTATGTTGGTAATTACTGTGGCGGTGGCGCCCCTTTGGCGGCAAGCTTAGTCCCCTAACCGGGTTTGAACAAAAGCCTGTTTGCGGGTCAAATCGCCGAAAAGAAGGGGTGGGACGATGCGGTCAGGCTTCTGGTATGGCGCACTGGCGCTGGCGTTGCTGGCGACACCGGTTCAGGCGGAAACGGCCGTGACAGCCGGCAAGCTGGTGGTGGACGCGCCGACCCTGACGGCCATTGGCGTGGAATGGAAAATCACCGGTGACGACAACCGCAACGCCGTGGTCGAAGTCAGCTACCGCAGACGCGGCGAGACGGCCTGGCGCAAGGCGCTGCCGCTGCTGCGGATCCATCATGAAGTGATCAACAGCGCCGAGCCGCCCTTTAGGCCGGTTGATCCGTCGCCCGCCAACCCCAACGGCGAGCGGGAAAACCCTTGGCACTATGACACCGGCAATATGTTCGCGGGCAGTGTGCTCAACCTTCAGCCCGACACTGATTACGAATGCCGCTTTGTATTGAGTGATCCCGACGGTGTCAGTGGCGAGAAGGAAAAGACCATCACGGCCCACACCCGCAAGGAACCGCAAGTCGCCAGCGGCGGGCGAACCTTTCATGTCTATCCCATCGGCTGGAAAGGGCCGATGCAGCAGCCTTCCTTCATCGGGCTGATGCGCGCCTACAATATGGGTTCGTCGGCTTCCGATCACGACCACACCTTTCCGCCGCGCGTGCGCCCTGGTGATGTGATCCTGGTCCATGCGGGTGTCTATATCAGCGACCGCTTTCACTACATGAACGGCATGCCCCATCCTGGTTACAACAATCTCGCGGCAGTGACGGACGGCACCTATTACCTCACCCAGAGCGGCACCCCCGACAAGCCGATCGTGATCAAGGCCGCGGGCGACGGCGAGGCGATCTTCGACGGCGCAGCCAACGCCAATCTCTTCAACCTGCTGCACGCCAATTACAATTATTTCGAAGGCATCACGGTGAGGAACACCACCGTGGCATTCCTGCTGGGCTGGAAGGACATTGCCGGCTCCAGCGGCTTCACCCTGAAGCACAGCCGCATCTATGATGTGGCGCGTGCCGTGTCGGGCGAATGGTCGGGGTCACGCGACTTCTATATCGCCGACAATGTGATCGTTGGCCGGCACGAACCGACCAAGATGATGGGCTGGAGCGGCGCGCTCTGGACCAACCTTCCCGGTTTCCCGGAATCCCTGATCTCCGAATATGGCATCAAGGTCTATGGCCAGGGCCATGCCGTGACCCACAATTATATCGCCAATTTCCACGATGCGATCGATGTCTCCACCTACGGCGAGCCCGATGGCACGCCAGGCATCGATGTGAACGAGGTAACGGGACCCACCGAGCTGGATGAGCGTACCGCCTCCTCGATCGATTTCTATGGCAACGACATGTACAATATGGGCGACAATTGCATCGAGGGTGATGGGGGCGCGCACAATATCCGCGTCTTCGAGAATCGCTGCTTCAACACCGCGGCGGCTTCGCTCAGCGCCCAGCCTATTTTCGGCGGGCCGATCTATTTCTACCGCAACCTGGTCTACAACGCGCCAAGCGGCGGTCCGCTGAAATTCGCCGACACGCCGGCGGGCGTCTTTGTCTATAATAACACCTTTGTCGGTGGCGACACTTCACCGGGCGGCCCCGTGGCCAACGCCCATCTGATGAACAATCTGTTCCTGGGCAGCGGTTCGGACCGGCCGGTCTATCAGATCGCCACCACGACCAATTATTCCACGTCCGACTATAACGGCTTCAGCGCCAATACCGGTGCTTATGACTTTGCCTGGAATTCCCCGCCTTCCAATATCGAGGCGGATTATGACTACACCCACAAGCTGACGGTGCGGCGCTTCAAAACGCTGAAAGAGTTTGCCGCGGCCACCGGGCAGGACCGCCACAGCGTGATGGTGGATTACAAGGTCTTCGTGAATGTGCCGCGGCCGGAATTGTCCGATCCCCAGCGGCTCTACAATCCCGAGGATATGGATTTCCGGCTGAAGCCCAAAAGCGCGGCGATCGATGCCGGCACTGTGCTGGCGACCATCAATGAATCCTATGCTGGCAAGGCGCCGGATCTTGGCGCCTATGAGCTTGGCCAGGCGTTGCCGGACTATGGCCCGCGCGAACTGCCGCCCGGCATGATGGGGGTGGAGGCGTTCGGGTACCGGTCGTGGGTCGGGCCGCCGCGGCCCGATCTGCGTTTGTTGCCCAGATAGCCGCATCACAGGCTCAGGAGAGAATGCGCCGATGACCGGCTTGGGAAAGAAACTGGGGTTGGGTGCGTGTCTCGCACCCATCTGGGCTGCTTGTGCCGTGGCGCAGACAGAGGTCGCGACCGGCCCCTTTACCGAGGCCCAGATCGATGAAGGCCGCAAGATCTACGCCATGCGTTGCGCCGCCTGTCATCTGCCCAGTCTGGTGGGGCAGGGCGAAGCGCTGCCGCTCGCCGGCAGCCAGTTCATGGCCGGCTGGTCGAACCGCACCACCCAGGACCTCTACACTTTGATCCAGTCCTCCATGCCCAAGGATGCGCCCGGCAGCCTGGATGATCGGGATTATGCCAATGTCACCGCCTTCATCCTGCACGCCAATGGCGCCAAGGCCGGGCCGACGACCTTTCTCGTGGCGCCGCCGCTCCGGATCGGCTTGGTCGCCAACGGCATCGCACCAGGCGATATCGGTACGGCACCGGCCGCGCCTTGAGGCGATCCGGCCGGCAGATATGACTAATTTCCGAGTAGGAAATTCGCCGTCCGGTACGCTTTTGCACGCCTAACCGTCTCCCCCGAACAAAATTTTCGCTGCCAGGGAACTTTTGGGACAAGGGCCCGTTTGCAGCGGTAACGGCGGGGTTTGCGCCGGATGAGGGGCTTATCGCTGTGTCGCAACAGCCAGGGTTGAAACAAGGATGGCGGATCCCGCTGTCCGGCTGGGCATCAGCAAAATCAAGGCGGGCACATGAGACAAGATCGTAATGCGTCCGGCAACGGCAGCGAGCCGGCCGAGGCGCTTTCCGCAGGGCAGGCTCTGGGGCAGCCGGGCATCTCCCAGCCCATCGCCAGGATGCATGGCGAGACCTTGCCGCCCTTCGCTTTGGAAGAGCTTCTGGGGGCGCTGCAGGCAATGCAGGCCGGTGATTTTTCCGTGCGCCTGCCCGGAAGCCAGACCGGAATCATGGGCAAGATTTCCGACACCTTCAACGACATCGTTTCCACCAATCAGCGTATGGCCCAGCAACTGGAGCGTGTGGGCGATGTGGTGGGCAAGGAAGGCAAGACCCGTCAGCGCGTGCGTATCGGGGCCGGCCGCGGGGCCTGGGCCGAGATGGAAAATTCGGTCAACACCCTGATCGACGACCTGCTCTGGCCGACCGTGGAAGTGACCCGCGCCATCGCCGCAGTGGCCAAGGGCGATCTGCTGCAGACCGTGAATCTGGACGTGGACGGCCGCCCCCTGAAGGGCGAATTTCTGCGCTCCGCCACCATCGTCAACACCATGATCAAGCAGCTCAGCGTGTTCACTTCGGAAGTGACGCGCGTGGCGCGCGAAGTGGGTACCGAAGGCAAGCTGGGCGGTCAGGCCCAGGTCAGCGAGGTGACCGGCGTCTGGAAGGATTTGACCGAAAACGTCAACTCCATGGCCTCCAACCTCACCGGCCAGGTCCGCTCGATCGCCGAAGTGACCATCGCGGTGGCCAATGGCGACCTTTCCAAGAAGATCACGGTGGACGTGCGCGGCGAAATTCTGCAGCTCAAGGAAGCCATCAACACCATGGTGGACCAGTTGCGCTCCTTCGCCTCGGAAGTGACGCGCGTGGCCCGCGAAGTCGGTACCGAAGGCAAGCTGGGCGGCCAGGCGCTGGTGCCGGGTGTCGCGGGCACTTGGAAAGACCTGACCGACTCGGTGAACGCCATGTGCGGCAACCTCACCGACCAGGTGCGCAACATCGCCCAGGTGACCACCGCGGTGGCGCGCGGCGACCTTTCGCGCAAGATCACCGTGGACGTGAAGGGCGAAATCCTGGAGCTGAAGGACACCATCAACACCATGGTGGACCAGCTCAACTCCTTCGCCTCGGAAGTGACGCGCGTCGCCCGCGAAGTCGGCACCGAAGGCAAGCTGGGCGGTCAGGCGCAGGTGCCCGGCGTCGCCGGTACCTGGAAGGACCTGACCGACAACGTCAACTTCATGGCCTCCAACCTGACCGGCCAGGTGCGAAACATCGCCGAGGTGGCGACTGCCATCGCCGGCGGCGACCTGTCCAAGAAGATCACCGTCAATGTGTCGGGCGAAATCCTGCAGCTGAAGGAAACCATCAATACGATGGTGGACCAGCTCAACGCCTTTGCTTCGGAAGTCACGCGCGTTGCCCGCGAAGTGGGTACCGAAGGACGGCTGGGCGGCCAGGCCAACGTGCTTGGCGTCGCCGGCACCTGGAAAGACCTGACGGACTCTGTCAACTCCATGGCTTCGAACCTGACGGCGCAAGTGCGCAACATCGCCGACGTCTCCACCGCCATCGCCAATGGCGACCTTTCCAAAAAGATCACGGTGGATGTGAAGGGCGAGATCCTGCAGCTGAAGGAAACCATCAACACCACGGTGGACCAGCTCAACGCCTTTGCTTCGGAAGTCACGCGCGTCGCCCGCGAAGTGGGTACCGAAGGCAAGCTGGGTGGCCAGGCGGTGGTGCGCGGCGTGGCCGGCACCTGGAACGACCTGACCGACTCGGTCAACTCTATGGCCTCGAACCTGACCGCCCAGGTGCGCAACATCGCCGAAGTGGCGACCGCGGTGGCGCAAGGCGACCTGTCCAAGAAGATCACGGTCAATGTATCGGGCGAAATCCTGCAGCTGAAGGAAACCATCAACACGATGGTGGATCAGCTCAACTCCTTCGCCTCGGAAGTGACGCGCGTGGCGCGCGAAGTGGGCACCGACGGCAAGCTGGGCGGCCAGGCCGAAGTGGCTGGTGTTGCCGGCACCTGGAAGGATTTGACCGACTCGGTCAACTCCATGGCGGGCAACCTCACCGCCCAGGTGCGCAACATCGCCGAAGTGGCGACCGCCATCGCCGGCGGCGACCTTTCGCGCAAGATCACGGTGGACGTGCGCGGCGAAATCCTTCAGCTGAAGGAAACGCTGAACACCATGGTGGACCAGCTCAACCGCTTCGCGGGCGAGGTCACCCGCGTGGCGCGCGAAGTGGGCACCGAAGGCCGGTTGGGCGGCCAGGCGCAGGTGCCCGGTGTCGCCGGTACCTGGAAGGACCTGACCGACAACGTCAATCTGCTGGCCGCCAACCTGACGACCCAGGTTCGAAACATCGCCGAAGTCACCACCGCCGTGGCGCGCGGCGACCTGTCGCGCAAGATCACGGTGGACGTGAAGGGCGAAATTCTCGACCTCAAGACCACCATCAACACCATGGTGGACCAGCTCAACGCCTTCGCCGCCGAAGTGACGCGCGTTGCGCGCGAAGTGGGTACCGACGGCAAGCTGGGCGGCCAGGCGCAGGTGCCCGGTGTCGCGGGCACCTGGAAGGACTTGACCGACAACGTCAACTTCATGGCCTCGAACCTGACCGCGCAAGTGCGCAACATCGCCGAAGTGGCGACTGCCATCGCCGGCGGCGACCTCTCCAAGAAGATCACCGTGGACGTGCGCGGCGAAATCCTGCTGCTGAAAGAGACGCTGAACACTATGGTCGAGCAGCTTCGCTCCTTCGCGGGCGAAGTGACCCGCGTGGCGCGCGAAGTCGGCACCGACGGCCGTCTCGGCGGCCAGGCGGTGGTGCCGGGCGTCGACGGCACCTGGAAGGACTTGACCGACTCGGTGAACTCCATGGCCGGCAACCTGACGGCCCAGGTGCGTAACATCGCCGAAGTGACCACCGCTGTGGCGCGCGGCGACCTTTCGCGCAAGATCACGGTGGACGTGAAGGGCGAAATCCTGGAGCTGAAGAACACCATCAATACCATGGTGGACCAGCTCAACGCCTTCGCCTCGGAAGTGACGCGCGTGGCCCGCGAAGTGGGCACCGACGGCCAGCTCGGCGGCCAGGCGCAGGTGCCCGGCGTGGCCGGCACCTGGAAGGACCTCACCGACACCGTCAACGTGATGGCGGCCAACCTCACCGAACAGGTGCGCGGTATCGTCAAGGTCGTGACCGCGGTGGCCAATGGCGAGCTGAAACAGAACCTGACTGTGAAGTCCAAGGGCGAGGTCGCGGCCCTGGCCGAAACCATCAACAACATGACCGAGACCCTGGCGACCTTCGCCGATCAGGTGACCACGGTGGCCCGCGAAGTCGGCGTGGAAGGCCGTCTCGGCGGCCAGGCCTATGTGCCCGGCGCCTCCGGCACCTGGAAGGACTTAACCGGCAACGTGAACCTTCTGGCCGCCAATCTCACCACCCAGGTGCGCGCCATCGCCGAAGTGGCGACCGCCGTGACCAAGGGCGACCTGACGCGATCGATCCAGGTGAATGCGCGCGGCGAAGTGGCCGAGCTCAAAGACAATATCAACACCATGATCGACAATCTGCGCCTGACCACCGAGCGCAACACCGAGCAGGACTGGCTGAAGACCAATCTGGCCAAGTTCACCAACATGCTGCAGGGCCAGCGCGATCTTTCCACCGTGGGCAAGATGCTGCTGGACGAGCTGACGCCTCTGGTCAATGCGCAAATGGGCGTGATCTACCAGATGGAGTACACCGATCCGCCGGCGCTCAATCTCCTGACCTCCTATGCCGGCAATCAGACCGACGGTTATCCCTCCAGCTTCCGGCTGGGCGAGGGGCTGATCGGCCAGTGCGCCTCCGACAACAAGACCAAGCTGGTCACCAGCGTGCAGCGCGGTGTGCCGATCAACTCGGCCTTGATGAAGGTGACGCCGAAAAACATCATCGTGCTGCCGGTGCAGTTCGAAAGCCAGGTCAAGGCGGTGATCGAACTATCGTCGCTGTCGGACTTCACCAGCCTGGAAGTGGCCTTCCTGGAACAGCTCACCTCCAATATCGGCATCGTGCTGAACTCGATCGAAGCCACCATGCAGACCGAAGGGCTGCTCAAGCAGTCCCAGAAGCTGGCCGGCGAACTGCAGACCCAGCAGAAAGAATTGCAGCAGACCAACGACCAGCTGGAGCAGAAGGCGCGCGAGTTGGCCGAGCAGAATGTCGAAGTGGAGCGCAAGAATCAGGAAATCGAGCAGGCTCGCCGCGCCCTGGAGGAAAAGGCCAGCGAGCTGGCGCTCACCTCCAAATACAAGTCGGAATTCCTGGCCAATATGTCCCACGAGCTGCGGACGCCGCTGAACTCGATCCTGATCCTGGGCCAGCAGCTGGCGGACAATCCGGACCAGAATCTGACGCTCAAGCAGGTGGACTTTGCCCGCACTATCCACGGCGCCGGTACCGACCTGCTCAACCTGATCAGCGACATTCTCGACCTCAGCAAGATCGAATCCGGCACCGTCACGGTGGAAGCGGACGAGGTTGCCTTCGCCAATGTCATCGAGGCGGTGGCCCGGCCGTTCCGCCACGAGGCCGAGGCCCGCAACCTGGGCTTCAATGTCAAGCTGGATCCCCGGCTGGGCCGTTCCATGTTGACCGACTCCAAGCGGCTGCAGCAGGTGCTGAAGAATCTTCTTTCCAATGCCTTCAAATTCACGGCCCAGGGTCAGGTCAGCCTGTTGGTCAGCGCTGCCGAGGAGGGCTGGAATCCAGCCCATCCCGTGCTGGGCCAGGCCGTCAATGTGGTGGTGTTCGAAGTGTCCGATACCGGCATCGGCATCCCGGCGGAAAAGCAAAAGCTCATCTTCGAAGCCTTCCAGCAAGCCGACGCCTCCACCAGCCGCAAATATGGCGGCACGGGCTTAGGGCTAGCCATCAGCCGCGAGCTGTCCAATCTTCTGGGTGGCGAAATTCAGCTGCGCAGCGCGCCCGGCATCGGCTCGACCTTTAAGCTCTATCTGCCGTTGCGCTATGTCGGCGCGGCCACGTCCGTTCGTCCGGCTCGCACTTCTTCCTCTGTGCCGGTGCTGGCCGAGCGCGTGTCGTCCGCCGAACAGATCCTTGACGATCGCAACGCCATCTCGCCGGGCGACACCTTGCTGCTGATCGTGGAAGACGATCCGCACTATGCCCGCATCCTGATGGATATCGCCCATGAGGAAGGTTTCAAGGTGCTGGTCGCGGGCCGCGGCGAAGAAGCGCTGGACCTGGCGGAGGAATTCAATCCCGCTGCGGTTTCGCTCGATATCTTCCTGCCCGACATGCTGGGCTGGACGGTGATGAGCCAGCTCAAGCAGAACGCCAAGACCCGCCACATCCCGGTTCAGATCATCACCCTGGACGAGGATCGCCAGCACGCCTTGGCGCGCGGCGCTTTCTCCTTTGTCCCCAAGCCGACTTCGGCCGACGGGGTGCGCATGGCGCTCACCAAGATCAAGGCCTATGTCCAGCCGCGCAAGAAGCGTCTCCTGGTGGTGGAGGACAATCCCGCCGAGCAGCTCAGCATCGCCGCGCTGCTGGAGCATCACGATATCGAGATCGTGTCGGCCGGTACCGGTCAGCGAGCGCTCGAGACCGTGCGCAACGAGCCGGTGGACTGCGTGGTTCTGGATCTCAGGCTCCCGGACATCACCGGCTTCGAGCTCCTGGAGGAATTCAGCAACGATCCGGCGCTGACCGATATGCCGGTTATCGTCTTCACCGGCCGCGAACTTACGCCCGAGGAGGAAGCCCAGCTTCACGCCGTGGCGCGCAGCATCGTGGTCAAGGGCGTGGAATCGCCGGAGCGTCTGCTGGACGAGACCGCGCTGTTCCTGCACCGCAACGTCGCCGAGCTGCCGCGCGAGAAGCAGGCCATGCTGGAAAAGCTGACCTCGTCCGACGAAGATCTGCTGGGCAAGACCGTGCTCCTGGTGGATGACGACGCTCGCAACATCTTCGCCCTTTCCAGCGCCCTGGAGCGGCGCGGCATGAAGGTGTTGACCGCCACCACCGGCATGGAGGCGATCGATCTGGTCCAGTCCACGCCCGAACTCGCCATCGTGCTGATGGACATCATGATGCCCGAGATGGACGGCTATCAGACCATGGCGCGCATCCGGGAAAATCCCGCCTATCGCCGACTTCCCATCATCGCCCTGACCGCCAAGGCGATGAAGGGCGACCGTGAAAAGTGCCTGGAAGCAGGCGCCTCCGATTATCTGGCCAAGCCCGTCAATACCGAGCAGTTGCTTTCGGCCCTGCGCATGTGGTTGCACCGGTGAAGGACACGACGGAAAACAGGGTTCCGGTGAATGTCCTGCTGGTCGATGACCAGCCGGGCAAGCTCCTCAGCTATGAGGTGATGCTGAGCGAGCTGGGGGAGAATCTGGTCAAGACGTCTTCCGCCCAGGAGGCGCTGGCCTTTTTGCTCAAGTCGGACGTGGCGGTCATCCTGGTGGATGTCTGCATGCCCGATCTCGATGGCTTCGAACTGGCCAAGATGATCCGGGAGCATCCCCGTTTTCAGAAAACCGCCATCATCTTCATCTCCGCCATTCACCTCAGCGAAAGCGACTATCTGCGCGGCTATGAGGCCGGCGCGGTGGATTACATTTCCGTGCCCGTGGTGCCGGAGTTGCTGCGCGCCAAGGTGCGGGTCTTCGCGGAGCTCTTCCGCAAGACCCGGGCGCTGCAGCATCTGAACGAAGAACTGGAGCGGCGCGTGGCCGAACGTACCGAGGCGCTGGCGCTGTCGACCGACAGCCTGCGCCGCAGCGAGCAGGGGCGCAGCCTGGCCCTGGTAGCCGGCAATATGGGATCCTGGGACTTCGACGCCGTGTCCGGTTCCTGGTTCTGGGACGAAGGCCAGAGCCGCATTTTCGGCGTGGACCATGCATCTTTCACACCGGACATCGAGGCGATCCGCCGGGGCATCCATCCAGAAGACCTGGACAGGATCCGTCGCTGCTTCGAAGACCTCTCGCCGGACCGGTCCACCTGCGAACAGGAATTCCGGATCGTGCGCCCCAACGGCGAGACGCGCTGGTGCACGGCGGCCGCTGTCGCAAGCTTTGACGCCGTGGGCCAGATGGTTCGCTTCAGCGGGGTCATCACCGACATCACGGATCGCAAGGAAGCCGAAGACCGCCAGGCGCTGCTCGCCCGCGAGGTGGATCACCGAGCCAAGAACACGCTGGCGATCGTGCAGGCCATTGTGCGCATGGCCAAGCGCGACAGCATCGACGATTATATGAGGGCCGTTGAGGGCCGTATCGGCGCCCTGGCCCAGACTCATGAGCTTCTGTCCCAGTCCAAATGGGAAGGCGCCGATATCCTGCGCCTGGTGCTGGATGAGCTCGCCCCGTATCACAGTGACGGACGCCAGAGTGTCAGCGCGGTGGGACCTTCGCTGGTACTGGCGCCCGAACAGGCCCAGCTCGTCGCCATGGCGGTGCATGAACTGGCCACCAACGCGGCGAAATACGGCTCGCTGTCCGTCGAGTCCGGCAAGGTAGATGTCAGCTGGTCGGCCTTTGAAGGGACGCTGTCTCTGGTGTGGCGGGAGAGCGGCGGTCCTCTGGTGTCGGCGCCCAAGCGGCTGGGCTTCGGCACCAAGATCATCTCCAGCCTGGGCAACAGCCATCGCGGCCGCACGGATTTCCAGTGGTTGCCGGACGGACTGACCTTCACGCTCGATCTGCGGTATCGAGACGAACCCGCCGCTGACGCCAGCGTGCATTCCGTGCGGGACAAGTCCACCGCGCCACGCCTGCTGCTGGTCGAGGACGAACTGGTGGTCGGGGTCTTCATGCAGGAATTGCTGGAGGCGATCGGCTATCGCTCTACCGAACCGATCGGCCGGTTGTCCGATGCCCTGGCAGCGGCTCAGCGTGAGCGCTTCCGGGGAGCCGTGCTGGACATGAACCTGAATGGGGAGATCGTCTATCCCCTGGCCGAACTTCTGACGGCCCAGAAGGTGCCGTTTATCTTTGTCACCGGCTATGCCCCGCGCAGTGTCGATGCCCGCTTCACCGCCGTACCGATCCTGCAGAAGCCCGTGTTGCAGGACGAGCTGGCCGCGATCCTGGAACAGGTCCTGACAGGTCCAAGGCGGGCCAAGGCAGCCTCCGGCGCCGCGGCCCGATAAGAGGTTTAGTGTCCCGATTCCGAAATCCGCGTCGATTTCGATATAGAGATCATGCGAATTTCGGAATCGGACACTAGGAGGGGCCATGACCGATCTTGCTGAATTTGGGCTGGCTGGCCTTTCCGCTGGCGTCGCCGCGGGACGCTTTTCTCCCGTGGAAATCATGGACGCCTGTTTCGCCCGCATCCGCAAATGGGAGCCGCGGCTCCATGCCTTCGTCGCCCTGTATGAAAAGGAGGCAAGGCAGGAGGCGGAAGAGGCAGCCCGCGCCATTCGTTCGGGCAAGGCAAAAGGACCGCTGCATGGCTTGCCGATCGCGATCAAGGACCTGATCGAGATCGAAAGTAAAGTCACCACCGGCGGCAGCATCGTCTGGGAAGACCGCGTCTCGACGCAGACCGCGACCCTGGTCAGGAAGCTGACGGATGCCGGCATGATCGTGCTGGGAAAGACCCACACGGTCGAATTCGCCTATGGCGCCTGGGGCACCAATCAGCATATGGGGACGCCGTGGAATCCGTGGGACCTGGGCGTCCCGCGCACCCCCGGTGGCTCTTCTTCCGGGACAGGCGTGGCGGTCGCCGCGCGCATGGCGCCCGCGGGGCTGGGCACAGACACGGGCGGCTCGGTGCGAATTCCGGCCGCCTGGTGCGGCATCACCGGCCTCAAGACCAGTGTCGGCCGCATCAGTACCCATGGCGTGCTACCACTCAGTCCGACCCTGGACACGCCGGGACCGCTGGCGCGCAGCGTGGAAGATTGCGCACTGCTGCTCGCGGTGATGCAGGGATCCGATCCGCTTGACCCGCTGACCCAAACCTTGCCTCCCGTGGATCCCCTCGCCGAGCTACGCCGGGGCGTCAGGGGCCTGCGTCTGGCGCGGCTTCCGGACAAGGAGCGCGCCGGTCACGATCCGGAAATCCTGAAGGCCTATGACCGCTCTGTGGAGGAGTTGGCGGGGCTGGGCGCCGACATCGTGACCTTGCCCGATCTTGGCCATTCCCTGCGCGAGTATGGCGACCTGGTGGGCCGCATCATTTCAGCCGAGATCTATCCCCGCATCCGCGAGCTTGCCGACAATCGCAGCTTGCCGCTGGACGAGGCGGTGCGGCCTCGGGTGGCGGCGGGCGCCAGCATTTCGCCAGCGCAATATCAGGAAGTCCTGGCGGAGCGGGGGCGGCGGAAAAAGGCTTTCATCGCCGGACTGGACGGGATCGACGCAATCCTGACGCCGACGGCCATGACCCCGCCCATTCCGCTGGATCAGGTGGACCAGACCTCCACTCCGGCCATCTCCACCCGCTGGGTGAATTTCCTGGATCTCTGCGCCCTGGCCCTCCCCAACGGGCTGACGACCCAGGGCCTGCCCAGCTCGCTGCAGGTGGTGTGCCGGAGCGGGGCAGAGGCCCTGGCGCTGCGGATTGGCTGGGCCTATGAGGACAGCACCGACTGGCACCTGATGAGCCCCTCGCTCCGTGAGATGCCCGCATCTTCGAAGCCGTGACACCCGGTCCCGTGAGGGTTAAGCTGCTCATCAAGGACAAAAAAATGCGAGGCGTCACGTCATGGGGAAACTGATTGCAGTGGCCTTGTCGCTCAGCCTGGTGGCATCGTCGGCTCTGGCGGCGAGCGAAGGCGCTTTGACCCCCGGAAAGCCCGCCGGAGTGAAAGCGGCCCAAGAGGTTAGTGGCACCACTCTCCTGATCATTGGCGGCATCGTCGCCGTGGGCGCCATCATCGGCATCACCCAGGCCTCTGACGGCAATCCGCCCAACATGGTGGGCACCTCCACGGTCCTGACCAGCGCCCCTTAAGATTGATGGCGTGCGCTATTTCGCGCGCTCGACCCGGAAGGTTTGCGAGCTGCCCGCGGCGCGTAGCGTGAAGCTGCCGAAGGCGCCTTGGGTGACGGTCACGCGGTAGCTGGAAGCCGGCTTGTTCCAGTTGGCCGCGCCGGCTTCGACATCGGCTTGGCGCCATTTCTGTCCATTGGCCAGCTCCACCACAAAGGCGCCGCTCTTCTCGAAACGATAGGACGCCATGCGGGAATCCGCGACGGGAGGATTTTCACCGAACAGATTGCCCAAAAATCCTGCCCGGCCACGGCGTACGGGCGCAAGCTGCGAGGCGGTGCGGGCTGGCGCGGCCGAGACCGGAACAGGCGGCGGCGCGATCATGGCGGGTGTGGGGACATATCCGGCCGGCGGCACCAGACGCTGCTGGTATTCCGGCGCAGGCGGCAATCCGAGCAGGGCGCGCATGGGCTGTTGGGCGCCATAGACACAGTCCATCCAAACCCGGTTATCGTGGATGACATTGCAGCGCGAGATGGCGGATAGCACATCGTCGCGGGTATCGGCCCAGGCCGCGCTCGTCATGACTGTGGTCGCAAGGGCGCCGCACCACAGAGCCGGAACCAGTTTCGCAATCCTCACGCTTCCCCCGCCCGGCGTTAGTCCGCCTGCCCGCGCTTTGCGCTATAGAGTTTGCTGACGCTTTGAAGGCAAATCAATGGTTTCGCGGACGCCGGATATTTCCGACCTGTTCTCCCGCGCCCTGGCTCTGCATCAGGAAGGCAAGACCCGGGAGGCGATGCAGCTATGCCGGCGCGTTCTCAGCGCCGATCCGGACCATTTCGACGCCCATCAGATGCTAGGCCTGCTTCATGCCGCGGAAGGCGATCTGGTGGAAGCGGCGCGCGCGCTGGGCCATGCGGTCAAGCTCAGGCCGCGCGATCCGCAGGCGCTATCCAATCTGGGCAATGTGCTGCGCGCCATGGGCCAGTTCAATGAAGCGCTGCTGTTCTATGAGACCGCGCTTTCGATCGACCAGAATGCGCCGGTGATCTGGTTCAATCGCGGCCTTGTCCTGTGGGATATGCGCCGCTTCCAGGACGCGCTGGCCAGCCACGACGGCGCGCTGAGCCTCAATCCCAATTATCCGGAGGCGCAGTTGGCGCGGGCCGCGCCGCTCAGGGACATGGGCCGTCTGGACGAAGCGCTGCAAGCCTGCGATGCCGCGCTGGCGCTGCGCGGCGATTGGGCCGAAGCGTTCAACCTGCGCGGCGGCATTCTGTGGCGGATGAAGCGCTACGACGCCGCGCTCGACAGTTTCAACCTGGCGCTCGCACATGCGCCCAAATCGGCAGAGATCGTCAACAACCGGGGCCTGGCGCTTTCCGGCATGGACCGTCACCAGGATGCGCTGCAGAGCTTCGATCAGGCCGTGGCGCTCGACCCCAAATATGCCGAAGGCTGGAACAATCGCGGCTCCGCCCTGACCAGCCTGCAGCGCTTCGATGAGGCGATCAGAAGTTTCGACCGGGCACTTGCGCTGCGGCCTGGTTACGCCGAGGCGTTGAACAATCGGGGCGCCGTGCTGCTGGCCCAAGGCCGTGGCGAGGAAGCCCTGGCCAGCTATGCGGCTTCTCTTGAGGCGGCGCCGCGCAACGGCGCCACGCTTTACAATCAGGCCGTGGCGCTGGCCCAGCTCGGCCGCTTTGCCGAGGCGCTGGCCGGGTTTGAAGCGGTGCTCGCCCTCTATCCGCGCCATCCCTATGCCCTCAGCGGGGCGGCGATGGCGGCGAACAATCTCAGCGACTGGCCGAAGGTGGCTGCGCTGAAGGAGCAGGTGCTTCAGGCGGTGACGGAAAAGAGCGCCGTGATCTTTCCTTTTACCCTGTTGGGCTATTGCGATGATCCGATGCTGCTGCGCCGCGCCGCCGAGACTTATCTTGCCGACAAGCGCGCCGAATGTATGGTCCCTTGGACCGGTACGCTGCCGCCCGCGCCGGGCAAGCTCAAGATCGCCTATGTTTCCGCGGACTTCTGTGATCATCCAGTCGGCCGTTGCGTGGCTGGGTTTCTGGCCTGTCACGATCGCGACGGGTTCGAGCTGCACGGTATTTCCATCGGAACGGGTGAAGGCGGCGCCACACGCAAGGCGCTGGTGCAGTCTTTCGATCATTTCCATGACGCAACACGGATGTCGGATCGCGAGGTGGTGGCGTTGATGCGCGCCGAAGGCATCGATATCGCGGTAGACCTCACCGGCCACACCCAGGAAGGCCGCCCCGGCATTTTTGCCATGAGAGGCGCACCGGTGCAGGTAAGCCATCTCGGTTATCCGGGCACCACAGGCTCGCGTTGCCTGGACTATATCCTCGCCGATTCCGTGGTGGTGCCATCCGCGGAGCAGCCTTCTTTCAGTGAGGCGATCGTCCATTTGCCCGGAAGCTTCTTTCCGGCGGGACCGGACCGGTCGGCCGCGCCGGCGCCGTCCCGCAGCGCGACGGATCTGCCGGCCAGCGGCTTCGTATTCTGCAGCTTCAATCAGAACTGGAAGATCACCGAGGAGGTCTTCGCGGTCTGGATGCGATTGCTGTCCGCCATTGAAGGCAGTGTGCTTTGGCTGGCGCCGTGTCCGCCGGAAGCCCGGCGCAGGCTGGAGGGGCACGCCGAAGCGCGCGGCGTGCCTGCCGGCCGGCTGGTCTGGGCGGAGAGCGCGGCGTTCGAGCAGAATGTGGCGCGGCAGCAATTGGCTGATCTGATGCTGGACACGCTGCCTTACAATGCCCATGCCACCGCGGCGGACGCCCTGCTGGCAGGCCTCCCCATCGTGACGTGCCGGGGCAAAAGCTTTGCCGGCCGCGTCGCTGCAAGTCTGCTGGGGTCGGCGGGCTTGCAGGAGCTGGTGACGGAAAATCTCGAAGACTATGAGCGTCTGGCATTGAAGCTGGCGCGCGATCCAGCGGCGCTGGCAGAGATAAAAGGCAAGCTGGCACAGAACAGAGCGGCGCTGTTTGACATCAAATCCCATGTCCGCGCGCTGGAGGCCGCCTATCGCCACATGCGGAAGACGACCGAAAGAAAGGGCTTTTCGGTTTCCGCGGAAGGCAGGATCGAAATGCTGGAACCGGTCTAGGTGACGGCAAAGCCTTTGGGTGCTTCGCCCTTCCGCCAGCCCTGCCACATGGTGGCGTAGGCGCTTTCCAGATTCCTGCGAAAGAGATCGGTGTCGAACAGCGGGCAGCGCAGGCGATTGTCCGCCAGTTTCTGTTTTACCTCCGCCAGCATCCCCGCATCGCTCGCGAGCCGCAGCGCCAGACGTTCATAGTCTTCGAGATTTTCCGTCACCAGCTCCTGTAAACCCGCCGACCCCAGCAGACTTGCAGCGACGCGGCCGGGAAAGGCGGTGCCGCGGCAGGTGAGAAGCGGCAGGCCCGCCCACAAGGCATCGCTGGCGGTGGTGTGGGCATTGTAGGGCAGGCTGTCGAGAAACAGGTCCGCCTGTTTCAGCCGCGCCAGATGCTGTTCCAACGGCAAGGAAGGCGCAAAGCGAAGACGGCTCGGGTCCACACCATGCCGCTCTGCCTCCCTTGCCAGATTGGCTTCGAAGGGTGGCTTTGCCTTCAGCAGCCAGAGCACGCTCTGATCCACTTGCCGCAGCAACCGCATCCAGCAGGCGAAAATATCCGGTGTGAGCTTGTAACTCTGGTTAAAATTGCAGAACACAAAGCCGTTCTCCGGCAGACCCAGCGCGGCGCGGCTAGGCACATCTTTGGCGATGGCGCGCTTTGAATCATTCACCTGATAGCTGTGCGGCAGCCAGACGACCTGCTCGTCATAGAAGTGCTGCTCTCCTTCAGGGATCACAATCCTGTCGGCGATGATGTAGTCCATATAGGGCGCGCCCAGGGTGGCGGGAAAACCCAGATAATTGACCTGAAGGGGCGCCGGCCGGCGGGCAAAGATGCCCATCCGGGGGGCGCCGAAATAGCCGTTGAGATTGACCAGGATGTCAATCTCCTCGGCGCGGATGCGGTTCGCCGCTTCGCTGTCCGACAGCTGGTTGATGTAAAGGATGCGGTCGAAAGCCGCTTCCAGGCGCCGCCGCAGGGCGCTGCCATCGCCGCCGCCATTGTCGATGGCAACGATCTCGAAGCGCGCCTTGTCATGCAGCTCGTAAAGGCCGGCCATCAGATAGGCGGTAGCCTGCTCGCGGAATTCGGCGGAGACATAGCCGATGCGGATTCTATTGTGCTCGCGCGCGGCAAGGGCCCGTGCTTCCTGGGCCGGAAAAAGATGGCCGGTGAAAATGCGCGAACAGGCCTGCAGATCGGCAGGCGAGGCGGACACGGCCTGATACACGAAGGGGCGCACCACCTCTTTGCCGGCGCGCACGCCCTGGTCCACCAGGTTTTTCTGGTTTTCGAAATCGTCCCAGTCGGCAGCAAACATCTGAAGATGCAGCAGTTCGCCGCGCGCATAAGCCTGGTCGGGATTGAGCGTCAGCGCCGCTTTCAAGTCGGCGGTCGCGCCGGCATAGTCATCGTTCAACGACCAGCGCAGATGGCCGCGGTTGGCCAGGGCATCGGCGAGGGTTCCATCCAGCGCCAGCGCGCGGTCGAAATCAGCCAGCGCCTCGCTTGCCCGCTTCAGGGCATGCAGGACCGAGCCACGGCCGTTGAAGGCGCGCGCGCTGGCGGGAGCAAGGCTCACCGCCTTTTCGTAATCGGCCAAAGCTTCATCCAGGCTGCCGGTTGCCTGCAACAGAAAGGCGCGGTTGAGCAGGCTCTCAACGTGATCGGGCGCGGCGGTGAGCGCCGTGTCATAGGCGTTGTGCGCCTCGGCGATCCGGTCCAGCCGGTAAAGCGCCACGCCGCGATTGTTCAGAAGTTCGGCATCGTTCGGCTTTGCCGCCAGCGCCTGGTCCAGGCCCGCCAATGCTTCGGCAAAACGTTCCAGTTTCAGCAGCGCGGCGGCGCGGCCGGCCACAGCCAGGCCAAACTGCGGCTGCAGCGCCAGCGCCTGGCCGAAGCTGGCGGCGGCATCTTCCTGGCGGCCAAGCTCTGAAAGGGCGGTGCCGCGGCTGTAAAGCAGAAGCGCATCCTGCGGCGTCAGCGCCAGCGCCTTGTCATAGCTTTCCAGCGCTTCGGCGGGCCGGCCCAACTCCCGCAGGACATTGCCGCGATTGTGCCAGGCCGGCGCGAACCCCGCGTGAAGCGCAATAGCGCGGTCATAACTGGCCAGCGCATCTTCTCGCCAGCCCAGCGACGATTGCGAAAGACCGCGATTGTAAAGGCAGTGCGGACTGTCAGGCCTTAGCGCCAGGGCCTTGTCGAAGCTGGTGACCGCTTCGGCATTGCGCTGAAGCTGCGCCAGCGCGATGCCTCTATTATAAACAGCCTCAAACACGTCCGGCTTGATCGCCAGCGCCCTGTCGAGCATGGCCAGCGCGTCTTGCACCCGGCCCGTCCCGATCAGCACCTGGCTGTGGTTGATCAGGGCGCCCAGATTGTCCGGTTGCAGGGCGAGCGCGGATTCCATCAGCCGCGCGGCCTCGACATGGCGTCCCTGCTGCGCGCGCAGCACGCCAAAGAACTGCAGCGCCGCGAAATTCTGCGGCTCCAGCTTCAGCGCCTGCTCATACAGGTCCGCGGCCTGATCAAGCTGACCGCGTTGATGCAATCCCAGCGCGCGCTGGATCAGTTCCTGTATGGCCATGAAAAATCCGGCCTAGTGTCGTGGTTTCGAAGTTCGCCATATCATGGATATCGACCTCCAAGGCGAACTTCGAACCAAACGATACTAGAATCAATAGATTGCTAGTGTCCTTCGATTCCGAAATTCGCCCGGAGCCTGATATCGAGATCGTGCGAATTTCGGAATCGGGACACTAGCCTTAGCGGGAAAGGCCGAAGGCATAGACATGCGCGTCATGCGAGACAAGGAACACTTTTCCTTGCGCCACTGTGGGCTGGTTGAAGTGTACCCAGTTGGCCAGGATTTTGCCGCTGGAATAAAGCTCCTTGCCGGTCTGGGCGTCGAGTGCATACAGCACCATCGGCGCGATGGGCGTGGAGCGGAATTTTCCCAGGCTGGCTGGCGTCTCAGGCTGTTGGCCTGCCGCGGCCCGGCCATGTGCCTCCGGATCGAGGAAGTGCTGCAGCGGTTGTTCGCCGGTCTGCACCGCATAGACCACGCCGTTTGCCACTGCGACATTGTCCGGCAGCGCCAGATCACGGGATTTCCATTCCGGCTCCAGTGCCACGCCGCCGTCTTTCTCGACGACCTTCAGCGCCATTACGCTGCCATGCGCCGTGTCGCCGTAGGATTTGGGAAATTGGACGTCTTTGCCGGCCGGGCCCCACATGGGCACATAGAGCCAGCGCGTCCCTTGCGCATCTTCATAGGTCGAAAAGCTGCCCCACACGCCATGGCCGTAATATTTCTCTTCGTCATTGCCGAGACGCGGCGAGGTGTAGAGCGCCTTGGAATGATCGCCCGCGATGCCGCCACCAAGGTTCTTGGCGTCCAGCACATAAATCACGCCTTCCTTGGACGAGGTGGCGAGTAAAGTGCGGTTCTTGAACGGGAAGATCACCGGGCTGCCCGAGCCGAGATCCAGGTCCTTGGCGTTAAGATTCTTCCAGCTTGGCGGGGTGAAGGAATCGGCAAGGCCATAGGCCTTGGGCTGCACCGCCAGCACCGCATTGCCGAAGATGCCGCCGGCCGGATCGCGATTGCCGTCGGCGGTCTGGACATAGACACCCGACGGTCCGGCGATGGGACCGCCGCGGCCCCAAGGACCGGCGGGCCGGCCGCGGCCGGTCAGGAATCGCGACAGCTGCGGGTGCGCCGGATCGCTGACATCCATGGCCGACACCGAACCCGGCTCGATGGACTGCGCCGCATCGCCGCCGCAGCCGCGACCGGCCGCGGTATAGACCACGTCATTGATGAGATTGAGGCTCCAGTTGCGGCTGTTGGGCGCCACAAAGGATGCAGGCGTCAGCTTTTCGGCGCCGTCGGCTAGAGCCGCGCCCCGCAGCTTGCCGTCGCTGGTGGTGAAGTAGATCACGCCCTTCTTCTTGTCGATCACGGGCGTGGCCTGTTCGGTCCCGGCGCAGTTGGTGTTGGGCGCCCTGACCGGTTTTCCGGTGTTGGGAAAGCCTTTCTGCCAGGCGATCTTGCCGCTGTCGGCATCCAGCGCATACAGCGTGTCGTCGATGCCGACCGTGAACAGCAGGGTCTTGCCATCCACCTGCGCCACCAGCGGCGAGGTCAGTGTGGAAAGAGACGTATCGAGCGGCGGGGTGGGAAGCTGGCTGTTCCAGAGCAGCTTCAAGCGCTTGACGTTGGCGGGGCTGAGCGTGGTCTCGGCGCTGTTCCAGCCGCTGCGCTGTGCGTCATAGCCGAAGCTCAGCCATTCATTTGCGCCCGAGCTTTGCGCGGCTGCCGCGGCGGGAATGAGCAGGGCAGCGAGGGCCCATGAGATATTCTTGTTTTTCTTCGACATGCGGATCCGCCCAGGGTGCCGCAGGCACGATATGGCCTCCATCTGCGAGGCACAAATCCCGGACGGCCGATGACGGCGGCATCCCCTCACATACTGCTTGATCAACCATAACTTGTTGGTTATAGGTAAAATCCATAACCAATGGGTTATTAATCTGATGCCGAGCACACATGATGTCCTCTTTCGAACGCTGGCCGATCCGACCCGGCGGGCCATCTTCGAACGGCTGTGCCGGGAAGGGGAACAGACAGTGGGCGCCCTGACGGTCCAGGCCAAGGTTTCGCAACCTGCGGTTTCAAAGCATCTGGGGCTACTGAAAGAGGCCGGCTTGGTGCGCGACCGCCATGAAGGCCGCCAGACCCATTACAGCGCGCAACTGGGCGCGCTTGCTCCACTTATCGACTGGACCAGCCAGATGACCGGCTTCTGGCAAAACCGGTTCGATCAGCTCGAAGATTTGCTCAGGAGAATGGACCAATGAACCAGCCTGCGACCGAGACCCGCTCCGTTGTCGTCGAACGGGAGGTGCCCTTTTCGCCCGAAAAAATCTGGCGGGCGCTGACCCAACCGCACCTGATCGCGGAATGGCTGATGAAAAACGACTTCAAGCCGGCGGTGGATCATCGGTTCCAATTTCGCGGCGACTGGGGTGCTGCCGACTGCCGTGTCCTGACCGTCGAGCCGAACAGGACCTTGTCGTACACCTGGGATGCGATGGGGCTTGAGAGCGTGGTCACCTGGACCCTCACACCCACCGGCACAGGCACCCATCTGCGCATGGAGCAGGCGGGGTTCAAGCCGGATCAGAACCAGGCCTATCAGGGCGCAAAGTTCGGATGGCAGAAGTTCTTTGCTAGCCTCGAACAGGTCCTGGAGAAACAGGCATGAAGAAAAACGGGCCTCAGCCAGGCAAATCCGCGTCCCGGCTGATAGACGGGCGCATCAAGGAGCTGGGCGACTGGCGCGGCGAGATGCTGGGCCGGCTGCGGGCCCTGATTAAACAGGCCGATCCCGATGTGGTCGAGACTTGGAAATGGCGCGGGGTGCCGGTGTGGGAACATGACGGCATCATCTGCACCGGCGAGACCTACAAGAGCGTGGTGAAAATGACCTTCGCCAAGGGCGCGGCGCTCAAGGACCCAGCCGGCCTGTTCAACTCCAGCCTGGAGGGCAGCACCCGTCGCGCCATCGATTTCCAGGAGGGCGACAAGATCAACGAAAAGGCCTTGAAAACGCTCATTCGCGCTGCAGCAGCCCTCAACACGTCCAGAGCCAAAAGCTGATCCACCGGCTTGAACATCCCATCTCCGACCGATTACCGTTCTTCGGCTATCGTTGAGGGCGCCGCCATGATCACAACCGAGTCAGGACGGGTTTAGGAGAAGCCGGCTGGAGCGGCTGCTGCATCAGGGCCTGGCGGCCCAGCAGAGAGGCGATCAGGCCGAAGCCGAACGATTGTATCTGACGGTGCTGGCGGCGATTCCGGAAGAACCCAACGCCAACAATCTGCTTGCCGTGCTGCGCTTGCACCAGGGGTGCTCGCGCGAGGCCCTGACCCTGATCGCCAAGGCATTGGCCGCGAGGCCGGAAGCGGGCGAGCTTCACGCGCATCACGGCCTGATCCTGCACAGCTTAGGCCGCGATCAGGAGGCACTGGCGGCGCTGGACAAGGCGCTGGCGCTGAAGCCGGGGCAGGCGGAAGCGTTGAACAGCCGCGGCATGGTGCTGAAGGCGCTGGGCCGGCCACAGGAAGCGCTGGAAAGCCTGGAGGCCGCCTTGACGCTGGAGCCTGCTTATGCAGAAGCCTGGAGCAATCACGGCGTTGCCTTGCGTGCCCTGGGCCGGTTCGCGGACGCCCTGGCCAGCATCGACCGCGCGATGGCTTTGGATCCGAACAACCTCCGGGTGCAGTTCAACCGCGGCCTGGTGTGCCGGGATCTGGATCGTTGCCGGGACGCGGCCGATGCGTTCCGGTCGGTTTTGAACGCCATTCCGCATCACCCGGAGTCTCTCAACAACCTGGCTCTGGCCTTGTGCGAGGCGGGTGAGACGCAAGAGGCCATGGCCTGCTTTCAACGTTATGCGCTGATTGCGCATGCCTCCGGTGGCGCGGCCGATCCCGACTTCAAACGGCAGCATGATCAGGAACAGGCGGATTATCTCGCGAGCGATGTTTCGGTCGATGATGCGGGCATACGGCTTTCCGCACCGGCTATAAATCCCGGCAATGATATCGGCTCGATTCAGGCGCGCTGGCAGGCGGCGCGGCCGCAGATCGTGGTGATAGACAATCTTCTGACGCCTGCGGCACTGGAAGCGCTGCGCCGATTCTGCTGGCAGGAGCCGGTCTGGAAGAAGAGTTATGACAATGGCTATCTGGGTGCGTTGCCGGAACAGGGCTTCGCCGCGCCGCTGCTGGCCCAGATCGCCGATGAGCTGCGCCAGACTTATGACGCCATCTTCGGGGCGCACGCCTTGCGCTATCTCTGGGCCTTCAAATGCGACGGCCACCTCAAGGGTGTGAATGTCCATGCCGATTTCGCCGCGGTGAACGTCAATTTCTGGATCACGCCGGACGATGCCAATCTCGATCCGGAGCGCGGCGGGCTGGTGTTGTGGGACGTGGCGGCGCCACTGGACTGGGATTTTGATACCTATAACAATGATCCGCCGGCCATTCGCCGTTTCCTGGCGGAACAGGGCGCACATTCCATCACCGTTCCCTATCGCGCCAACCGGGCGGTGATCTTCGATTCCGATCTGTTTCACGAGACCGACCAGATCGCGTTTCGCGAGGGCTATACCAATCGCCGGATAAACATCACCATGCTCTATGGCAGACGCCGGTCCCATGAAGGGCCGGCGCAAAAAAGAACCTGAGGGGAGATCGCCATGACCTGTACACCATTGGATCGCCGCACAACTCTGGGGCTTGTCGCTCTGGCGCCGCTCACGGCGTCGGCCTGGGCGCAACCACGTCCTGCCAAGCCGCTCGCCGGCATCATGCCCATCGTGACCACGCCCTACACATCGTCGGGCGCGGTGGATTTCGAGGACCTGGCGGCCGAGATGCGTTTCTTCGACCGCATCGGCTGTACCGGCGCGGTCTGGCCGCAAGGCTCCAGTGACGTGAACATCCTGTCGCGCGAAGAGCGGCTGCACGGCATGACGGTGATTGCGGAGGCGTGCCGGCCCTTGAAAGTCGCGAGCATCCTGGGCGTGCAGGGCGCCACCACCGCCGAGATGCTGGACTATGCGGCCCATGCCGAGAGGCTGAATGCCGACGCCGTGATTGCCATGCCGCCCAGCGCGCCGGACGCCCAGTCGGTCGAGGCCTTCTACGCGTATTTCGCGGCCCTGGCGCGGGCGGTGCATCGGCCGGTGGTGCTGCAGACTTCCATACCCGGGGTGCGCAACCCGCTGGCGCCGCCGATCGAGCTGATCCTGCGCCTGGCGCGGGAATTTCCAAATCTTGTCTATGTCAAGGAAGAGTCCCAGCCGCTGGTCGCGCGCATGAAGGAAGAGATGCGCCATCATGACCTGCTCAAGGGCGTGTTCGGCGCTTCCGGCGGTGATGGCCTGCTCTACGAAATGCGGCTGGGGCTGGACGGCGAAATGACCGGGCAGGGCGCCTATGGGGATGTGATGGTGGCGGTGTTCGATCTCGCCCGCCGCGGCCGGCACGCCGAAGCCGCCGATGCCTTCGCCAAATGGTTGCTGATGAAGAACTGCGAAGAAAAGATTCCCGGCACCCAGCGCACCATTTTCGTCAAGCGCGGCGTGTTCAAATCGGCGGCGATCCGGCCCGGCGCGGTGGGCGGCCTGGCAGGGCCGCTGGCGCCGGACGCGGTGGCAGAGATCGAGATGCGCTACGCCACGTTGAAGCCCTATCTTAGAGCCCCATAAAGCCTCTTGCTTGGCGAACGCCCGGACCGGGACTAAGCTTTTCTGGTTGCAGGGCTTTCGCGCGTTGCGCGAAACGGGGAGGGGCATTTGAAAAAGCCGATCGACCGGCGCGCGGCTATCGGCGGGCTTGCCGCCGCGCCGCTGCTTGGCAGCAGCGCTTTCGCTGCCGACAAGCCACTTCTCGGCGTGGCCCCCAGCGTCATCAGCAATCCGCCGCGGATGTGGGGTAAGGATGCGCCGCCGGATGTTTTTCCTGATCCGGACGTGATCACCTTGGATCCAGCCTTTGCCCGTTTGATCGTGCGCTACGCTCCGATCCGGCGGCTGGGCACCGGCTATCAATGGGCGGAAGGTCCGGCCTGGTCGGGCGAGGGCCAGTATCTGTTGTTCAGCGATGTACAGGGCAACACCCAATACCGCCTGATCTGGGAGACGGGCGATATCGTCCCGTTCCGCAAACCCTCCTTCTACAGCAACGGCAACTGCTTCGATTTCCAGGGGCGCCAGCTTTCCTGCCAGCATTATTTCCGTCGCGTGGTGCGCTGGGAGCTGGATGGCGCCATGACGGTGGTGGCTGACACGTTCGAGGGCAAGAGTCTGAACGCGCCCAACGATATCGCCGCCCATCCCGATGGCAGCATCTGGTTCACCGATCCGGGCGCGGGCGCCTCGCTCAGCGAAGGCCACCCCGATGTCGCGGGCGGCCCGCAGAATCCGGACGGGCTTTATGATCCGCGGCTTGGCGACATGGGCACCGGCATTGGTACCGCGGTCCGGCGCGAGTTGCCCACGCACACCTATAGATGGGACCCGGCCGGCCGTCTGGAAGTGGCGCTGTCGGGCGAGAAGCTGCGGGGCCCAAACGGCATCTGCTTCTCGCCGGATTACAAACGCGTCTACATCATCAGCGGCGGCATTCATGTAGGCGATGTGGTGAACGGTAAAGTCGAAAATCTGCGCGACTTCACTGACTGCATGGTGGATGGAATTTACTGCCATCCCGATGGGATGCGCGCGGATCGCGCCGGCAATATCTGGGCCAGCTCCAACACTGTCCTGGGCTATTCCGGCGTCACGGTGTGGAATCCGCAAGGCAAGCTGCTGGGCCGCCTGCGCCTGCCGGAAGGCGCCGCCAATGTCTGCTTCGGCGGGCCCAAGCGCGATCATCTGTTCATCACCGCGTCGCAATCGCTCTATGCCCTGAAACTCAATATTCAGGGCGCGGCGCCCGGCTGATCCATAAAAACAAGTGAAGGGGGTACGACAATGACAAAGCTGGGATGGCTCACCTTTCTGTTTCTGGTGTCCGGCGCAAGCGTGGCTGCTGCGGCACCCGACTATTCCGGCACCTGGGAAATCGGCGTGCGCGAATTCGGCGGCACCAACTACTACCTGCCCATGCAGGATGGCCGCCTGGTGCTGGAAGCCAACGGCGATTCCTACAAGGGACGTTTCAACCAGATCACCTTCAACGGTACGCTGCAGAAGGATGGGCTGCATCTTTCCTGCAACGAGCAGGGCCGCGACTGCGGCCAGCTGGTGCTGCAGCTTTCGGGTAATCAACTGACCGGCAAGGGCGATCTGATCGCCAGTTCGCCCATCATCACCATTCCGGTGACCCTGGAAGGAAAGCGCCCGGCGGCGAAGCCGGCGGCAGCAGCCAGCCATGATTACGACCCGCAGGTGTTCACCAACTTCTATTCGCCCTTGCTCAAGCCGGTGATGCGGCTTTTCCCCGGCGACACGGTCAAGACCCGCACCCTGGACAGCCGCGGCCATGATCGCGACGGCAAGCCCAGGGCGCCGCGCGGCAATCCCTTGATCGGGCCTTTCTATGTGGAAGGCGCCATGCCCGGCGACACCTTGGTGGTGCATCTGGATCGGGTGCGCACCAACCGCGACACCGCCTATCAGACCAACCTGATCGCCAACACAGCGCTGGAAGCGGGATATCTGAAGAGCATCGCCAAGGTTGAGAGCGGCTTCACCGGCTGGAAGATCGATGCCGCGGCAGGCATCGCCACGGTGATCAATCCCAGCGACAAGCTGAAGCCGTACAGCGTCAAGCTTTCGCCCATGCTGGGCTGCATCGGTGTGGCGCCGCGCGGCGAAGAAACACTCGGCAGCGGCCACCTGGGACCCTTCGGCGGCAATATGGATTCGCCCCAGATCAAGGAAGGCGCCACGCTTTACATTCCCGTCTTCCGCCCCGGGGCGCTGCTCTATATGGGCGACGGCCATGCCCAGCAGGGCGACGGCGAATTGCCGGGCCAGGGTCTTGAAACCTCGATGGATGTGCAATTCACCGTGGACGTGGTGCCGGGCCAAAGCCTGGGTCAGACGCGGGTGGAAAATGCCGATTCCGTGATGGTGATGGGCACGGGCGGCAGCCTGGACGACGCCATGAAAAGCGCGACCACCGGCATGAGCCGCTGGCTGGCATCGGCCCATGGCCTGACGCCGCACGACATCGCCGCCGTGCTGGGAACCGAGATGCACTACGAAATCGCCGAGGTGGTGGATTCCGAATATGATGTGGTGGCCAAAGTGCCCAAGGATGCGCTGGCGCGCGTCGGAAAATAGTTCGTGCGATGAATACCGGCCTGTCCCCCATTGATGCCCTGCTTGGCCAGGCCGGAACGCAGTATCGCTCCGGCCGGCCCGCCGAGGCAGAAAAACTGTATCGCCAGGTGCTGAGCTCGCACCCAGAGATGGTCCAGGCCCAAGCGGGCCTGGGTCTGATGCTTTATCTGCAGGGCCGGCCCCAGGAGGCGATCGCCGCCTTCCGCCAGGCGGTGGCGACCGAGCCGGAAAATGTCGATCTGCTCTACAAGCTGGGCAATATGCTGCTGCGGGACGGGGAAACCAGCGACGCACGGGTTGGCGAAAGCTTTGCCTGTTTTGCGCGTCACGCAAAGCTAACGTTCCGATCTCAAACCGCGCCTGGTGAGGTGGCGCACCGGATCAGGCACGATCGCGAGCAGCAGGCGTATCTAGCCGAGCATTTCGGGCTGGCAACTTGGCAATATCACCTGGCGGACGGCAGCCGTATCGCCTCGGCGGCCGTCAATCCGGCCAATGGCGAAAGGGCCACACATGACTGGCACAAGACCCATCCGCAGATCATCGTGGTGGATGATCTTCTGACGCCGGACGCGCTGGAGAAATTGCGCCGCTTCTGCTGGGGCTCGACCATCTGGCGCGACACCCATCCCGAAGGCTATCTCACCGCCATGCCGGAACACGGCCTGGCCTGTCCCCTGATCGGCCAGATCGACGAGGAAATGCGCGCCGCTTATCCCGGCATTCTGGGCACGCACCAGCTGCGCTATCTCTGGGCCTTTAAATATGACAGCAAGCTCAGCGGTGTCGGCACCCATGCCGATCCCTCGCTGGTCACCTTCAATTTCTGGATCACGGCCGACGACGCCAATCTCGACCCGGAAAGCGGTGGGCTGACGGTGTGGGATGTGGCCGCGCCCGCGGACTGGAAAACCCAGCAATATATCGGCGACACGCGGGGCTGTCAGGCGTTCCTTAAGCGCGCTGGCGGCAAGGCGATGACGATTCCCTATCGTTCCAATCGCGCTATCGTCTTTTCTTCAGCGCTCTTTCACGAGACCGACCGGATGCATTTCAGGGAAGGCTATACCAACCGGCGGATCAACATCACCATGCTCTATGGCCGGCGCTAGCGCGTAACGGCCTCGAGCGCTTCCGGCGTGTCAATATCGGCGAGCGGCGCGCCGTCGCCCGCCTCCACTTCGCAGACGAGGTTGGGATAGTGGCTCATGACGGCGCGGGCACCGGCATCGCCATCCAGCGCCTCCAGTTCGGGAAAGAATTGCCGGCCCCACAGAACAGGATGGCCACGCTCGCCCCGTGCCGTCGCCACACAGATGACGCGATCTTCCGCCGGATCGAAGGCTTGCACCACTTTTCCGACCAGTGAGGCGGTGACGGCTGGCATATCGCCCAGCAGCACGACCACGCCGTCGCAATTCCCCGGCACCGCGCCGATCCCGGCGCGCAGGGACGTGCTGAGACCGCGCGCGAAATTGTCATTCTGCACAAAAGCGACCTGCGTCTTGCCGATCGCCTGGCGCACCGCGGCGGACTCATGACCGGTCACCACGATCACCGGATCAAGACCCGCTACAGTCGCGGCCTCCACGGCGTGTGCCACCATTGGCTTGCCATGGACCGGCAAGACCAGCTTGTTGCGGCCCATGCGGCTGGCGGTGCCGGCCGCCAGCACGATGCCGGCGATGCGCGGCGCGCTCGCATGCGTCCGCCGCTGCTGCACCAGATCGGCAAGAATGGCGATGGCGATCTCGGCGGGCGAACGGGCGCCCACCGCAAGGCCCACCGGCCCGTGGATTTTGCCAAGTTCGGTCGGCGTGAAGCCCTGCGCTTCCAGTCGCGACAGCCGCCGCGCGTGTGTACGCATCGAACCCAAGGCGCCGACATAAAAGGCGGGCGAGCGCAGCGCCACGGCGAGTCCGGCATCATCCAGCTTGGGGTCGTGGGCCAGCGCGATCAGCGCACTGCGCGCGGTGAGCGGCTGCTTCGCCAGGGCTTCATCCGGCCATTCCCGCTGCAGCGCGACATCCGGGAAGCGCTCTGCTGTGGCATAAGGACCGCGTGGATCGATTACCCGCACGCGATATCCGGCGGCGGGGGCGAGCGCGGCCAGGGCCTGCGCGATATGCACCGCCCCGATCACCACGATCTCCCAGGGCGTGTGGTACGCCGACAGGAACCAGGTGCGGCCTTCGATGGTGACGCGCTGGCCCGCATCGGCGCGCGCGACCGCTGCGGCGGCCAGGCCCAGCGACGAGGAATCCAATGCCGGATCGATCAGCAGCTCTTCGCCATTGTCCACATCCAGCGCGCGTACCAGCAGGCGGCCTTCCCGGCGCGCGGCCATCAGCTGATCTAAAGTCTCGCGCCGCATGTCAGGAAATCGGCTCGACCAGGATTTCGATCTGCCCGCCGCAGAGCAGGCCAACCTCGAACACATCCCCGTCACTGACGCCGAAAGCCAGGTTGCGATGCTTGCCGTCGGCCAGCGCGCCCCGCGCGGCTTCGATCACGGCGCCTTCGACGCAGCCGGCTGAAACCGAGCCGGCAAAGGCGCCGTCATCGCGGACCACGATATGGCTGCCGCCTTGGCGCGGCGCCGAGCCCGAAGTGCGCACCACCGTGGCCAGCGCGACGCCATGGCCCTGTTCAAGCCACGCAGCGGCGATAGCCAGCACATCGGATTCGGTGGCGGGAAAAGACATGCAATTCCTTCGGGCAGGCGCCGCGGGCCAAAGGCTGGCTGAGCGGTTGCTCGACTTTAGCCTCTTTTACCGGCCGGGCAATCGGGGCAATGGCGCGAAATTGGCGCAAGCACCTGAAACATAACCTATTTTTTGGGCAATATTCTGCGGTATACTGCGCCCATGCTGGGCACCGCACAACCGGGTCTGAACGACACTTTCGGGCGCACGATTTCTTACGTGCGCGTCTCCGTCACCGATCGTTGCAATCTGCGCTGCACCTACTGCATGAGCGAGGACATGCAGTTTCTGCCCAAGGCGGATGTGCTGACCCTGGAAGAGCTGGAGCGTCTCTGCGCCGCCTTCGTTCGCCGCGGTGTGCGCAAGCTACGTCTGACCGGCGGCGAGCCACTGGTGCGCAAGGGGATCATGAAACTGGTGCGCGCCCTGTCGCGGCATCTGGACGATGGCACCCTGGACGAGCTGACCCTCACCACCAACGGCGTGCGTTTGCGCGAATTTTCCAAAGGACTGGCAGAGGCCGGCGTAAAGCGCATCAACGTCTCGCTGGACAGTCTGGATCGTCTCACCTTCGCACGCATCGCCCGTTCCGATTGCCTGCCCCAGGTGCTGGACGGCATCGCCGCCGCGGCGGATGCCGGGCTGAAGGTCAAGATCAACACCGTGGCCTTGAAACACGACAATGCCGCCGATCTGCCCAAGCTGATCGAATGGGCGCATGCCAGGGACATGGACATCACTCTGATCGAGACCATGCCCTTGGGCGCGGTGGACGAAGACCGCACCGATCAGTTCCTGTCCCTGCAGGCGGTGCGGCAGGAGCTGGAATCCTTCTGGACCCTGAACGACAGCCCCGAGCGCAGCGGCGGCCCGGCGCGTTATGTGCGCGTTGCCGAGACCGGCGGCCGGTTGGGGTTCATCACCCCGCTCACCCATAATTTCTGCGACACCTGCAATCGCGTCCGGCTGACCTGCACCGGCACCTTGTTCATGTGTCTGGGTCAGGATTCAGCGGTGGACCTGCGTGAGCCCCTGCGCACCTCGCCGGAAGATGATTTGCTCAACGCCGCCATCGATCGCGCCATGGCCTCCAAGCCCAAGGCGCATGATTTCCTGTTGCCGGTGCGCGGCGCCCAGCCCGCCGTGGCGCGTCACATGTCCATGACCGGCGGCTGACAATGGTGCGGTTGGTATTCCTGGGCAAGTTCGGCGAGATGGCGCCCGCGGATCTGGCGGAAGTATCCTTGCCGGGCGAAGTGCGAACTTTGTTGGATCTGCAGGCCTGGTTGGGCGACAAAGCGCCTTTGCTGGCTCGGGCCATGGCGGCGACACGCACGCGCCTGGTGCTGAATCAAGAAGTGGTGCACGACCTGTCGCGCACCCTCGCCAGCGGCGATGAAGTCGCTTTCCTGCCGCCCATGAGCGGGGGCTGAAGGTGCAGGTTCGCATCGTTGCCGACGCGTTCGATCCGCAAGCCGAGGCGGCGGCCTTCTGCGCCGGCCGCGACGATGCCGGCGCGCTTGTTACCTTCTGCGGCTATTGCCGGTCCGCGAACAAGGGCGAGGCAGTCGCGGAATTGCGGCTCGACCAGTATGAAGGCTTCACGGAAAAGGAAATTACCCGCATCACACAGGAGGTGGCGGCGCGTTTTTCCTGCCCCAATCTCCTGGTGATTCATCGCGTTGGGGTCATAAAGCCGGGCGAGGCTATCGTCATGGTGGCGGCGCTCGGGACCCATCGCGCCAATGCATTCGAGGCAGTGAAAGTGCTGATGGACTATCTGAAAACCGACGCGCCCTTGTGGAAAAAGGAAACCGGTCCTTCGGGCGCGCGCTGGATCGAGCCGCGGGCCGAGGATTATGCCCGCCGTCAGCAGGTGGACAAGCCGGAAGCGGGCGCGGCATGAGCGCGGCTTTGGATGTGACCTCCGTTGTACCTGGCGGCGGCAAGCTGTCGGACGATATCGCATTCCGGCCGTTGAAAATCGCGGTAATGACGGTGTCGGACACGCGCGATGCAACCAACGACACCTCCGGTGATTTGCTGGCCGGCCGGGTGGTGCGCGACGGCCATGTGCTCGCAGGACGCGCCCTGGTCAAGGACGATATCGGCCGAATTCAGGCGCAGCTCAAAGCCTGGATCGCCGATCCAGAGATCGCGGTGATCATCAGTACCGGCGGCACGGGCCTTACGGGACGGGATGTCACGCCCGAAGCGGCGCGGCCGCTGTTCGACAAGGCCATCGAAGGCTTCGAGGTGGTCTGGCACATGATCAGCTTTGAAAGCGTCGGCCTTTCCACCATGCAGAGCCGCGCCTGTGCGGGGCTGGCAAACGGCACCTTGATCTTCTGCCTGCCGGGCTCCAACGGCGCCTGCAAGGATGGCTGGGACAAGCTGCTCCGCTGGCAGCTCGATGCGCGGCTTCGGCCGTGCAATCTGGCTGAGCTGGCGCCTCGCTTTCAGGAACGCTGATGGGCGAGCTGACGCATCTGGACAAGAGCGGCCATGCCCGCATGGTGGATGTGGGCGACAAGCCGGTCACGGCGCGCGAGGCGGTGGCCGAGGGCCGGGTGCTCATGGCGGCTGCGACCCTGCAAAAGGCGCTGTCCGGCGACGCCAAGAAAGGCAGTGTCACCGCAGCGGCCGAATTTGCGGGCATCATGGCGGCGAAGAAGACGGCCGAGCTGATCCCGCTCTGTCATCAGGTGCCGCTGTCGAGCATCAAGGTCGAGATTGTAGCCGACGAAAGTCAAAGCGCGCTGGTGGTGACCGCGCGCGCCAGGACGCAAGGGCAAACCGGCGTTGAGATGGAAGCGCTGACGGCGGTGTCGGTCGCCTGCCTGACCATCTATGACATGCTCAAGGCGTCCGACCGTGGCATGGTAATCGAGGGTATCACCTTGCTGGAGAAGCGCGGCGGCGCGTCGGGCGAGTACAAGCGCTAGCGTGGCGTAAAGCCGGCCTTCTCGAAAATCGCGCGCGCCTCAGGTCCTTCCAGAAAGGTCAGAAATGCGCGCGCTGCCGGTGAAGCGCTTTTGGTCAATGCCACCGGATAGATGATTGGCGGATGGGAATTTTCCGGAAAGGTGCCCACTACCTTGACCGGCGCAATTTTCGCGTCCGTGGCATAGACAATGCCGAATGGTGCTTCGCCACGGGCGACATATTCCAGCGCCACCCGCACATTCTCGGCCTGCACCACCTTGGCCGCGACCCTGTCCCATACACCCAGCACCGTCAGCGCGGTCTTGCCGTATTTTCCCGCCGGCACCGAAGCGGGATCGGCCATGGCGAGCTTGCCGCTGCCCAGCGCGCCGGCCAGATCGAAGCCGGGCGCGATGCGTGGTGCGGGTTTGGCGTCGCTGGCGGCCACCAGCACCAGCCTGTTGCCCAACAGATCCCTGCGTGTGCCGGGCGCGATGTCGCCGGCCTTTTCCAGATAATCCATCCAATCGGTGTCGGCGGAAAAGAAGATGTCGGCGGGGGCGCCCTGTTCGATCTGCCGCGCCAGGGTGGAGGAAGCGTTGAACGACAGGGTGATGGCGGTGCCCGTCCGCGCCTTGTAGGCATCGGCCGCCTGCTTCAGGCTGTCGGTCAGGGACGCGGCGGCGAAGACCGTGACCGTCTTGCCCTGCGCGGCCGCCGGCAGGGCCAAGAGCAGAGCCAGCAACAGGATCGGCGCGCCAAGGACAAGGCGGCGGTTGGTGGACAAAAAAGCCCTCCCGGCTTAGCGTTTTGCGGGACGTTTGATACAGGCGGGAACAACGTGACACAGGGGCCCGACCCTGCCAAGCGGCTGCTGGACGTGGCTGAGGCGCGGGGCCTCATGCTGGCCGGAATCAGGAGCCTTGGCGCCGAACAGGTGCCGTTTGAGGCTTCCCTGGGCCGCGTCCTGGCCCATCCCGTCATGGCCGTGCGCGACCAGCCGCCTTTCGCCGCCTCCGCCATGGACGGCTATGCCGTGCAAAGCGCCGATACGCCTGGGCTTTTGGCGGTGATCGGGGAATCCGCCGCCGGCCATGGTTTCACTGGGCGCTGCGAAGCCGGTACCGCCGTTCGCATCTCCACGGGTGCGGCGCTGCCGGACGGTGCCGACGGCATTGTGATTCAGGAAGACGTTCGCCGCGACGGTGATCGTATCGAAGTGCCTCAAGTGCCACCCGGTCATTTCATCCGGCGGCGCGGGATCGATTTCATCGCGGGCACGAGGTTGCTCGACAAAGGCCGTGTGCTTGACGGCGTCGGCGTCAGTCTGGCTGCGGCTTCCGGCGCCGCCACGCTGCCGGTGACGCGGAGGCCCAGGGTGGCGATCCTCTCCAGCGGCGATGAGCTGGCGACGCCCGGAGAAACACCAAGCCCCTGGCAGATCTTCGACTCCGCGACCTTCGGCCTGGCCGGATTGATTGCGGCGTGGGGCGGGGAGGCAAGGCGTCTGGCGGTGGCCAAAGACGATGTCGCCGCCATCGCGCGGGCGGCGGAGGAGGGACTGACGAACAGCGATCTTCTGTTGCTGATCGGTGGCGCGTCGGTTGGCGACCATGACCATGCGCGTCCGGCCCTGATGCGCCTTGGTCTTGAAATGAAAGTCGGCAAGGTGGCGGTGCGGCCCGGCAAGCCGACCTGGTTCGGCCGCACGCAGCATGGACCCGTACTGGGCCTGCCCGGAAATCCGGCCTCGGCGATGGTCTGCGCCCATCTCTTCTTGAAGCCGCTGCTCCTGGCGATGCAGGACCGCGATCCCGAACCGCGCTTTGTACGCGCGCATCTGGCAAAAGCGCTGCCGGCAAATGGCGGGCGCGAACACTATCTGCGCAGCGCCCTGAAGCCGGATGGCGAAGGCCGCCTGACGGTCCGCGCCTTTGAAGATCAGGATTCTTCGCTGATCTCGATTTTTGCCGCCGCCAATGCCCTGATCCGCCTGGCGCCGGATGCGCTTGCGCAAAACGAAGGCGCGCTGATGGATGTGTTGCCGCTGGGCGAGGGGCCATGTTGAGCGGCGAGGAGCTTCAGATCCTTACCACCAGTTTCTGGGTGGCCGCCAATGCCGTGCTGTGGTCGCTGCCTTTCGCCATCGCCGCTGCCTTCGCTTTGTCGCGGCCGCGCTTTCCCGGCAAGCTGGCGCTCGACGCCATCACGCATCTTCCCATCATCCTGCCGCCCGTCCTGGTGGGCTTTGTCCTGCTGATGTTGCTGGGCCGGCGTGGCCCGGTTGGCGCATTGCTGGCTGGGGCCGGAATCCAGTTCGCCTTCACCGCCAAGGGCGCGGCGCTTGCCACCGCGGTGATGATCTTTCCCGTCTTTGTACGCAGCATCCGCCTTTCCTTCGAAGCCACCGACCGTGGCCTGTTCGAAGCAGCTAGCGTGCTGCGGGCGGGGCCATGGGATCGCTTCTTGTCCGTCGCCTTGCCATTGGCCGGTCCGGGCATCCTGGCCGGCATGGTGATGGCCTTTGCCACGGCGCTGGGCGAATTCGGCGCGGTGATCACTTTTGCCGCCAACATTCCCGGCAAGACCCAGACCCTGCCGCTGGCCATCTATGCGGTGCTGCAGCAGCCGGGCGGTGAGGCAGAAGCTGGCCGGCTGGCCATGCTGTCCTTTCTGTTGGCGCTTTTGGGGTTGGCGGCAGCGGCGCTGTTGCAACGCTGGGCGGTGCGCGAATGAGCCTGCTGCGCGCTGATATCGGATTGCAGCAGGGCGCCTTTTCGCTCGACGCTCGCGTGGAAGCGCCGGGCGATGGTATCATCGTGCTGTTCGGGCCTTCGGGCAGCGGCAAATCCACGCTTCTGGCCGTGCTGGCGGGACTCAGGGCGGCAGACCGCCAAACCATCCTGCTGAATGGCCGCGATGTTTCAGCTTTGCCGCCGCACCAGCGCGGCATCGGCCTGGTCTTCCAGGATGCGCGGCTTTTCCCTCATCTCAGCGTGCGCCGGAACATCGAGTATGCCGCCCGCCGTGCGCCGCAAGGCGCGCCTGAGATCGAAGAGGTGGCGCAGTTCTTCGACATCACGGCATTGTTGGACCGCCGGGTGCGCAATCTCTCCGGCGGCGAGAAAAGCCGGGTGGCGTTGGCGCGCGCGCTGGCATCTCGTCCGGATTTTCTGCTGCTGGATGAGCCTTTCGCGGCACTGGACGGCGCGCGCCGCCGCGCCTTCATCCAGGTACTGATTCACATGCACCGCGCCTGGCGTCTGCCCATGCTGGTGGTGACGCATAACATCGATGATGCAGCGGCGCTGGGCTCGCATCTGGTAGCGCTGAAGGAGGGCCGGGTCGTGGCGGCCGGCGAATTCGCGCAAGCCAGCCGCACCTCAGAATTCCAGGCGCTGCTCGACAGCCATGATACCGGCGCCACCGTGCGCCTTGCGCACAGCCAGCATGGCGGCCACTGGCTGCGGGCCGACCAGGTCCTGATCGCGACCGAAGAACCCAAAGCCATCTCGGCCCGCAATATCCTGCCTGCGACGGTGCAGCGCCTCACCCCCGAATCCGATGGCGTGCTGGTCGAACTGGTGACGGAGGCGGGCATCATCCTGTCGCGGCTGACCCCCGAGGCGGTGGCCGAACTGGCGCTGGCGCCGCAAAAAAGAGCCTGGGCTCTAGTGAAGGCTCACGCCCTTTGAAGCACCAATCGTCACTTTGCTTCCCGCCCCGGATCATGTTAAGTGTCTGTATTCATTGAATAATCCTGCGGGCTCTGGCGAGGGCCGCGCCGGCCGGTTTAACCTTCACTTCTGACTCTGACCTTTGGGAGCTTTCGACATGAAGATCCGTACCGCCGCTGTCCTGCTTCTTGCCGCAGCGGCCTTTGTTCCTGATGTGGCTTCGGCCGCCTGTTCGACCTGCACCATCCAGTCCAAGAAGGCGGTCAAGGGCGGCAAGTTCGAATACAAGCTGAGCTGCATTCACGACACCAGCGGCGACGAGATCATGTCCACGGTCACCGCCGCCAATGACGGCGAAGCCATGAAGACGGCGAAAGGCAAGTGCCCGTAAGCGGACGGAGTTTGCGTGAGGCGGCGTGCGGGGCATCGCGATGCATCACGCGCCGCCGCCTCATCGCCCTGTCCATGCTGGCCGCAGGCAGTACCCAGGCCCAGCCGAAGAAGCCGCGGATCGGAAAAGCCAGCAAGAAACTCGCCGGCTATATCAACAAGCCCGGCATGAGCGCGCAGAATTGCGCGCAATGTCATTTCTATCTTGATCCCTTCGATTGCATGATCGTGGAGGGACCGGTCAGCCCGTTCGGCTATTGCAATTATTACGCGGACTGATCCGTCTGGCCGTTTGCCGGTTCGGGCGTTTCCACGGTCAGGCTTTCCAGCCACCTGATGATCGCGCTGTGATCGGCGCCATAGCCCAGCCGGGCTTCCGCCTCCGACCAAGCGTTGCTGGTCGCGTCCAGCAGGGGCAGCACCAGGCCCGCGCGCTCGGCGAGCTGTGCGGCCAGTTCGACATTGGCGCGCAGCACGCCAAGCTGCAGGCCGGTCTTGAACCGGCGCGTCGCCACATCCGACGCCAGAACCTTCGGCACTTCGGCGCCGCCCAGCATGTCGCTGACATTCAGCAGGGTGGTGGCGTCAAAGCCGAAATGGGCGCCCAGCCGGATGGCCTCGCTGGCGGCGAGCAGGCGCACCGCGCGCAGATAATCGGCGATGGCGCCTGCCGCCTGGGCCGAGCCCGTGGCGCCGGTGCGGATGACCTTGACCGCGAGCCTGTCCAGCAGCGGGCGGCAGCGTTCCACCACCGCGTCCTCGCCGCCTACCAGCAGGGTCAGTTGGCCCTCCTTGGCGGCGTCGGGCGTGCCAAAGGCCGGCGCATCCACCAGCTTGACGCCATGGGCCTCGAGCTCCTTGGCCAGCGCCACCGTTTCCACCGGATCGGTGACGCCCAGGTCCATCACGATGCCGCCTTTTTTGAAGCCGGTGGCAAGACCTTCCCAGCCAAAACAGACCTGACGCAGCTCCTTGGCCGAAGGCAGCGCCGTCAGGATGACCTCGCAATTCTGCGCCATCATCTTCGGCGAGCCGACATTCAGGCCGCCATAATTGTTAGAGAAGAAACGCGGGGTCAGCTCGTCGGCGTCATAGATCTGCAGCGAGGGGAAATCGGTCCATAGCAGGCGCAAGGCGACCTTGGAGCCGAACGCTCCGATGCCGATCACGCCTACCGATAATGGAGGGGCCAATTGGGCCATGCCAGCCGCCCTGATCAGGCCGGATTGATCTTCAGGGCCTCGTCCAGCAGGAATAGATCGGTGAGCAGTGCCCTGAGATGGATCGAGGCGTTCAGATTGTCGATCAGCTGCGAGCCGATCGAGGGCTGCGCCAGCACCAGGCGGACCGCGGCCGACGCCTTGGTGGCGTCCTCGCGCACGATATCCAGGAAGACGCCCGCTTCGGTGCCGCTGACCACGGCGCCCGCGATCACCGCCAGCCCCGCATCGGCCTTTTTCAGCGAGGCGCGGATGCCGCCGGTGGTGTCATTGTCTTCCTGGCGGCGGCCCTGCGCGGCATAGGCGAGCATGAATTCATAGGTCTCTTCGACCGCGTCAATGGCTTCGCCCAAGGTCATGGGTTTTCCTTTCCGGTGTGACGGGGAGGCGGCTTGGACCTAGTCCTTGGCCGGCCAGCGCCGGGGATCGTGATGATCCCGATATTCCTTGCCCGTGATCCAGCCGCGCAGCATGGAGCGTGTCAAGTGCCACTCATCCGGGCGCAGCGCGAAATAGACATGGATGATCACCATGGTCACCAGCGCCATCGCCGCCACGCCATGGATGGCATAAACCACGCCCCAGGCATCGGTGGACAGCCAGTAGGGGTCGCGCTGCCAGAAGGGTGTGTCCACCTTGCGCCACATCAAGAGCCCGGTGGCGATCGCGGCCAGGATCAGCACGGAAATGGCGAGATGATAGAGCTTCTGCGCCACCGAATATTTGCCCGGCTTGGCAAAGGGCGCGCGCAGGTCCTCGCCGTCCGGCACCATGGCCCAGAAATTCTGCCAGAAGCAGGCGCGGATGATATGGACCAGCACGATGACGGTGAGGACAAGTCCCGTCACCCAGTGAATGCCGACCCATTCAAATTTGATGCCCAGGATTGGCAGGAAAGCGGTCAGCAACAGGATCAGCATCGCCGCCGCCATCAGCCAGTGATAGGCGCGATCAATGAATTTGTGCCGCTCGATGCGGTCCGCCGGCGTTGGCGTCATCTCTTATCCCGACCCTTGATCATGATGCTTGATACCGGCCGCTCAGTGCGGCTTGCCTGGCGCCGCAACGGCCTTGAAGATGGCATGGGCGATGACGAAGGCGACACCGGCGAACGCGAACCAGGGCAAAAGCCCGTAATTCGCGCCGATCAGTGTGTCACCACCGCCATAGATGGAACTGGCATAGCGAAAGAGGCTCATGGCTTACGCTTTGGCGTCCCGCACCGCGCGCATCACCAGGTTCTCCATCAGCGGGATCTTGAACCCGTTATAGTTCAAGGGCCGCGCCCCGCGCGAGGCAGATTGGCCCGCCAGCTTGGCAAGGCTTTCGCTCACGGCCTGCCCCTTGATGATCTGCTCCACCGAGCTGAGGCGGCGCGGCACGGCGCTGACACCGCCACAGGCGATGCGCGCATCCTGAACCGTGCCGTTCTGCACCTTCAAGGCGGCGGCGACATTGACCAGGGGGAAGTCCCAGGTGTTCCGGTCGGCCACTTTCTCGAAATAGAAATTGGCGTTGGCCCAGGTCTTGGGAAGCCGGATGGCGGTCAGGATTTCCTCGGGCTTGGTCGAGGTCAGGTGGGTGATGTCCACCTTCGGTCCGATGAAGAACTCATCGGTGCCAATCACCCGCTCGCCGCTGGAGCTTTTCAGCACGAACTTGGCATCCAGCGCCACCAGGGCGGGCGCGCCGTCGGACGGCGACACCGCCACGCAGCGGTCGGATTCAAACAAGGCATGCTCGCGGTTGATGCCTTCCGGCGTGTCGGCGAAGCAGGTATTGCCGCCGGCCCGGTAGCAGGGCAGGCCGTAGCGGTAATAGAGGCAGCGCGCGTCCTGGGAGGCGTTGCCGCCGATGGTGCCCGCATTGCGGATCTGGGGGCTGGCGACATGGCTGACGGCATCGGCGAGCAGGCGGTACTTTGCCTTGATCACCGGATCGCGCTCGATGTCGGTCAGGTTGGTGAGCGCGCCGATTTCGACGCCGTCGGGCGTTTCCTTCACGCCCTTCATCTCGGCAATGCCGCTCAGGTCGACCACGGCCTTGGGGCGCTTGATGCGCTCCTTGAACCAGACCAGGCTGTCATAGCCCCCGGCCATCTTCCAGGCGTCCTTGCCGTAGCTGTCAAGCAGGCTCAGCGCGTCTTTCAGCTGCGTGGGCTGGAACAGATCGAACTGAGGCATCATATCTTTGACGATCATGGCTCTTCCCCTCAGACCGTATTGACCTGCAGGGGCTTGTGCGCCGGTGGCCGCCCTGCCAGATGATTGATGATCATGTCCGGCGTCACCGGCGTGCGATTGAACAAGTGCCCGCCCAAGGCATCGGCGATGGCCGATGTGATGGCGGAAGCACCGGAGCCCAGCACGGGTTCGCCGACGCCCTTGACCCCGATCGGGTTCTGCGGATCCGGCTTTTCGACCGCAGCCCAGCCGACCTCCACGGGAACATCGAGATAGGTGGGCAGCTTGCCCTGGTGGAAGCCCACCGAAGCGGGAATGCCCAGCTTGGGATCATAGATATGGCGTTCCATCACCATGCCGATGCCCATCACATTGCCGCCGGAGATCTGGTGACCCAGACCCAGGGGGTGCAGGACGGTGCCGCAATCGGCGACGCAGATCATGTCCTTGATCTCGAACTTGCCGGTTTCGGTATCGAGTTCGATCTGCGCCATGGAGACCGACAGGCCTGGGGTCACGCCGACCCGGGGCATGTTGTCCTTGGCCGCTGCGATCAGGCCGGTGCCGGCGATCATGCCGACAGACTGCTTGGTGATGGCGTTGAGATCGTCCGGCACTTCCTTGCCGCTATACTTGCCGCCCAGGGCGATGGCTTTGTCGGCCGCCTCCTTGAAGGTGAGCGACTTGGAAGCATCGCTCTTGTGGGAGACCTTCTCCTTGCCCAGGACGTAGTCGGCGGGCTGGCCGCCATGCGTCTTGGCGGCGATGTCCATCAGCTTGGCCTTCATGTCCTCAGCAGCCGCGTACATGGTGCGCGACTGGGTGGACGCGGAAAGGCTGCCGGCCTGCGGTGAGTTGAAGGGCAGGCCCTTGCGGGTGTCGCCCCGCTCGATCACCACATTCTCCCAATCGCAGTTCAGCAGATCCGCGGCGACTCTGGCCGTAGCCGAATGGGAATAGGTGCCCAAGTTGCCGATGCCGGTATGGACGTGCAGCTTGCCGTCCGAGGTGATGCGAAGCAGGCCGTCAAAGCCGTTGGTGCCGGCCGAGTGATAGCCCTGACCGATGCCGACGCCGATCACCTTGTTGCCGGTCTTCTGGCCCGACAATTTCTTGCGGTCGCTCCACTTGAACATGTCCGCGGCCTTGTCCAGCGCTTCCTTCTGGAAGGCGCTGGTGAGGGGGCCGCGCTCCTTGCCGATCTTGCCGCTATTGTCCGGCGCATTGATGCGGCGGATGGCGATGCGATCGATATTCAGCTGCTTGGCCGCCTTGTCGAACATGGGTTCGACCAGCGCCGCGAACTGGTTCTCGCCGGGCCCACGATGGGCGCCCATCGGGACGGTATTGGTCAGCACCGGAACGCTACGGAATTTGCAGGCGTCCGGCTGGTACATCATGGTCAGCGCGTTGCCGGCGGCGCGGAAGTCGCCCGCTGTGGCATGAGGTCCGCTCTCCTGCACCAGGTACATGTCGGCGGCCAGCAGTTTGCCGTCGGCGCGGAAGCCCATCTTGATATAGCCCTGGAAGCCGGGTCGGGCGGCGCCGATGCCGTATTCATCGGTTCGGGTGATGCGATGCATTACAGGCCGGTTGATCTTCTTGGACATCAGCGCCGCGATGGCCATGTTGGGATAACCGGGAATCTTGCTGCCGAACCCGCCGCCGCAATATTCCGCGATGAAGACCAGGTTTTCCGGCGGGATATCGATATAGCGGGCGATATTGGCGATGGCCGCGGTATGGCTCTGGTTGGAGCCGTGCAGGAAGCACTTGCCGCCCTGCCAATAGGCGAAGGTGGTGCGGGTCTCCATGCAGTTATGCGAATAGGTGCCGGTGACAAAGCTCTCTTCGATGGTCACCTTGGCGTTCTTGAAGCCGCCATCGACATCGCCATAGCTCCATTCCTCCGCCGCATGCCCCATCGGCATCTTGGTGTCGCCAGCGGCGGCGAAATCGGCTGCGTCCCATTTGACGGTCTGCAGTTTGATCTGGCCCGCCGCGACATTGCCGGCGGTGCGCGCGTTGGGACCACCGGGGAACAGGCTTTCCAGCGGGTCGACCACATGCGGCAGCTGCTGGAACTCGATCTTGATGGCTTCGATCGCCTCGGCGGCGGTTTGCTCGCTGTCCGCCGCGACGGCCAGGATCGGATCGCCGACATAATAGACTTCGTCCTTGGTCAGGATCGGCAGGGCAGGCGGCGGGAACTGGGGCACGTCATCGGCGGTCAGGATGCCGATCACGCCCGGGATTTTCAGCGCCTCGGAGGTGTCGATGCTCTTGATCTTGGCGTGCGGAATGGGGCTCGTCAGGGTCTTGCAGAACGCCATATTGTCGGCGCGGAAGTCTTCCGCATATTTGGCGCGGCCCGTGACCTTCGCCTCGACATCCATGGGCGTGAAGTCTTTGCCGATCAGATTGTATGCCATGGTTCAGGCCTCCCGCGAGGCGGTCATGACCGCTTTGAGATAGTGATCATAGGCGCCGCAGCGGCAGAGATTGCCGGACATGCCGCGCCGCGCTTCGTCAATGGTCGGCGTGGGGTTGTGCTTGAGCAGCGCCACCGCCGCCACCACCTGACCCGAGGTGCAGAAGCCGCATTGCGGTCCCAGCTCCTTGATCATGGCTTTCTGCACCCTGTGCAGTTCGCCGTTGGGTCCTTCGACGCCTTCGATGGTCGTGATCTTCCGGCCCCGCACGCTGTGGGTCAGCGTGGAGCAGGAATAGGTCGAGACATCGTCCACCATCACCGTGCAGGCGCCGCATTCGGAATGGTCGCAGCCCAGCTTGGTGCCGGTCAGCCCCAGCTTGTAACGGATGGTGTGAACCAGGGTCTCGTTGGGCAGAACATCCACCCGCCGATCCTTGCCGTTTACGTTCAAGGTGACCAGGCGCTCCACCGCGCCGGCGGTGCGCCCGCCCGCGCCATAGCGCTCATAGACCAGATAGCCGGCGGCCGAGACGGCGACACCGGACGCGATTACGCCCTTGATAACCGCGCGCCGCGAGGCTCTGGGACCGGACTGTCCGGAATCGAATTTGGTTTTGTCGTCTGACATGCGGGCTCCCTTGTATGAGAGCGGGGCAGGCCACTTAATTCTGCGCGGGAATGGCAGGTGCTACAGTGAAAACGCTAAAATACCCATTCCCTAGAACGCATCCCGCCCAGCTGTTTGTAATTTTGAAAAAGTAAATCATAGGCCTCCCAGCCCGGCAATAGTGGCACGTTTTCGGGGCCGTCATAAAATCAAATGCTTGGTATTGCAGGCGATCTCGTTAGATACATTTGGGAATAACGAGATCAGCGCGGACGGCGGAACTGCTGGTGCAAATCCAGGCTGAGTCGGAAGGCGGCCTTTACATCGTCTTTTGAAAGCATTGATTGCAGTGCAGCATCGCGGCAGGACGACGCGTCGGCATTGCCGCCGTCCTGCGCCAGATCGCACCAGGCATAGGCCTTGACGTAATCCTTCTCCACGCCCTTGCCGTAGAAATAGAGCGTGCCCAGCATCATCTGGCCTTCCGGCTGGCCATGCTCCGCGGCCCTGCGCAGCCAATAGGCGGCCTTGCGATTGTCGACGGCCACGCCCATCCCGCGATGATACATGAAGCCGATCCCGGCCTGGGCGGCGGCATCCTCTCCTTGCGCGAGCGGCAGCCAGATCTTCATCGCCCTGGCGAAGTCGCCGCTGTTGTAGGCGGAAAGCCCTTGGCGGAAAGCCGCGTCTGGCGGGTCGGCGAGCGCAGGGGCAATCGGGAAAGCGGCTGCAACCGGCATGAGCAAACAGATGCAAAGGAGATGCAGAAGCGAAAGCCGTCCACGTCTGGTTCTTGTGTCCGGCAAAGCAGGCTCCTTGCCCCGACTCTGGCAGGGCGGTCATTCTTGTCAATCACGGGACGAAACGCCTGGCCAGGCTCCGGCGTCAAATTCCCATGCAACAACAAAAGGTCTAATGTCGGAACATTAACTCGCCGCGAGAGCGTTTGATGCCTCACCTTTCCATTCGTGTTGATTTTGAACCCACCGGCAGCGCGCTTGGTCCGGGCATGGCTGAGTTGCTGGAGCGGGTGGTGGCGCAAGGTTCCATCCGCAGCGCCGCCGCTTCCATGGGCATGAGTTATCGCAAGGCCTGGCTGCTGGTTCAGGAGATGCAGGACACATTCAATGGTGCGGTGGTCACCACCGAAATCGGCGGCAGCGACGGCGGCGGCACCAAGCTGACCGAGCTCGGAACCAACCTGCTCAAGACCTATCGCCGGATCGAGAACCGTGCTCAGCGAGCGGCGGAAGCGGATCTGGTCGCCCTGGCGGCGTTGGTCAAAGCCAATGCGCCGCGGCGCCGGTCGGGCCGCCGCGCCAAACCGGCCTAAGGCTTCTAGGGTTCTGTCGTATCGGAAGCCGCCGGCGGAAGCTGATAGCCGCCGCCCAAGGCTTTGAACAGCGCCACCGAGGCGGCAAGCCGGGCGCGGCGTATATCGGCCAGTTGATCGCGCGCGGCATAGAGATTGCGCTCGGCATCGGTGACGGTCAGGAAGTCGGCATAACCGGCGCCATATTTGCGCTGCGCCGCCGACAGCACTTTCTCGTCCTGCGCCACTTGCTCGGCCAGCGCCGCTTCCTGGGTGGTGAGATGGGCAAGATTGCCCAGAGCATTTTCCACATCGCTGAAGGCGCTGAGCACGGCCGCGCGATAGGCCGCCAGCAATTCTTCTTCATGCGCGCGCGCCTCGTCGGTGACCGCGGCGTTCCTGCCGCCGTCGAAGATGGTCTGCACCAGCGCGGCCCCGGCCACCGTGCCAAGGCCCAGTCCTGGCAAGGTATCGATGGCGGCGGCCAGTGCCGGATATTGCAATCCGGCGGATGCGTTCAAGGTGATGGCGGGAAGGAAGGCGGTGCGCGCCGCTTCGAGATTGGCGTGCGCTGAAATGAGGTTTGCCTCCGCCGAGGCAATGTCGGGGCGTCGGCGGAGAAGCGCCGAAGGCAGCCCCGGTGTCACCGGCGGCGCAGTCAGGGCGCCGAGTTCGTTGCCGGTGACGTCAAAACCTTCCGGCGGGCGGCCCAGAAGGATCGCCAGCGCATCGCGCGTCTCCAATTCCTGTTGCTGCAGCACCGGTAACTGAGCGCGCTGGGCCGCCAAGTTGGCGCGCTCCTGGATCAGGTCGGCGGGGGCGGCATAGCCGGCTGTCACCCGTCGCTGCACTACATCGAGGGTGGATTGCGACGCGTGGATATTGGCCTCGGTGATCTGGATGCGCTGGCGCAGCGACAGAAGCTGGAAATAGGTGTCCGCGACGCTGCCGGTGACAGTGAGGGCCACGGTGGCGCGGTCGGCGGCGCTGGCGGCGCGGGCGCTTTCGGCAGCGTTCAGCAGATCACGGTTCTTGCCCCAGAAGTCCAGCTCGTAACTGGCGCCGAAGGCGGCGCTGTAGTCGGTCTCATGGGCGGAGACGCCGCTGGTCTGGCCATAGAAATTGTTCACCGCGCCGTTGAAATTCACGGTGGGAAGCAGCGCCGCGCCGGCCTGCCGCGCCCGCGCATCCGCTTGCCGCAGCCGCGCGGCGGCCTGCGCGAGATCGAGATTTTGCGCCTGCGCCGTGGCGATCAGGCTGTCGAGCTGGGGATCGCCATAGCCCTTCCACCAGTCGGCAGCAGGCCAAAGCGGCGCATTGCCGGCAGGCGCCTCCTGGAACGCGGCGGGAATGTCGCTGGCGGGAAGAACCGGCGCCGGCGTGTGGCTGCAAGCACAGAGCGCGAAAGCCACACTCGCGAGAAGCAGCTTTCTCATGCCGCTTCATCCTGCCTGGGTCCGCTGAAGCGTTCGGCCAGTGCTGGCAGCACCACAAGATTCAAAAAGGTGGAGCTCAACAATCCGCCCAGCACCGTGACCGCCATCGGTCCTTCGATTTCCTGGCCCGGCTGGTTCATGCCGATCGCCAGCGGCAACAGCCCCAGCGCCGTCACGGCGGCCGTCATCAGAATGGGCACCAGCCGCTCGCGCGCGCCCTGTTGTACGGTCTCGGCATTCCAGGGCGCGCCTTCGACCTCCACCAGATGTTCATAATGGGCCAGCAGCAGGATCGCGTTGCGGGCGCTGATGCCAAATACCGTGACCAGTCCGACCATGGTGCCGACCGTCAGGCCGATGCCGGTAATGGCGATGGCCGCCACCGCCCCGATCAGGCTGAAAGGCAGGTTGACCAGCACCAGCCAGCTATTGGCGCGCCACTGGAAACAGATCGCCAGGATGACGGCGATGAGCACCAGTGCGAAGGCAGTGTAGAGCAACAGCTCGTTGCGGCTGGCGGTCTGCGCCTCGGCGGCACCGGTGAAGTCGACATAGGTGCCGGGCGGCAGCTTGATCGCGGCGACTTTTGCCTTGGCATCGTCCACCGTGGCCTGCAGGCTGCGGCCCACGACATTGAAGGTGATGGCGACATAACGCTGCCCGCCGTCATGGGTGACACGGAAGCGGCTCTCGGACGGCGCGATGCGCGCCACCTGTGACAGCGGCACCGGCCCGAACGGCCCCGCGATCATCAGGCTCGGCAGCAGCTCCGGCCGGTTGCGCTGGGACTCCGCAAGCAGCAGCACCACATCCACCGAGCGGATGCCGGCATAGGTCTGGCCCACCTGCAGGCCGGAATAGTTTGTCTGAACAGCATCCAGCACATCCGAAAGCTTGAGGCCGCTGGCGGCCAACGCGGCGCGATCGATTTGCAGCGACAAGGTCGGCGTGCCGCTTTGCCGCTTGAACTGCAGGTCGGCGATGCCGTCCATGCCGCGCAGACTCTGGGTGATCTGCTGGGCCACCGTGTCCAACGCGTCCAGATTGTCGCCGAACACCTTGACGGCGATGTCGGCGGTCTCGCCGGTAATGCTTTCGCTGATCCGGTCGCCCAGGAACGTCACCACCTCCGACTGCAGGCCCGGATAGTTCGCCAGAATTTTGCGCAGCGCGTCCTGGGCCTCGCTCTGGTCCACATCGGCATCGGGTTTCAGTTCGAGATGGAATTCGCTCTGGTGCGTGCCCCAGGTATCCTCGCCCAGGCTGGCGCGGCCGATCTGCTGTTCGATGGTCGCGACGTAAGGAAGGGCCAGGGCATCGCGGCTGATGCGTTCACCGGCCGCCATCATTTCGTCCAGCGAGGTGCCGGGGACGGAGCTGGACACCTGCATCACAAAATGGCCTTCGCGGAAATCCGGCATGAAGCTGGCGGGCAGGAAGGGCAAAGCCGCAACGGCCGCGATGGTCAGGACCGCCAGTACCGGCAGAACCAGCCGCAAGCCGCGACAAGCGCGCGATACTGTCCGGTCCTGCCACTGCTTCAAACGCTGGATCCAGCCCTGATCGGCATGGGCGGCGTGCGTCCTGAGCATCAGCGCCACCAGCGCCGGTGTTGCGGTCAGTGCCACGCCCAGCGAGGCCAGAACCGCCAGGATGAAAGCCAGCGCCAGCGCGCCCACGAAGTGACCCTGCACGCTGGAGGAGAACAACTCCGGCAGGAAGATGATGATCACGACCAAAGTAGCGTAAACCACCGGTCCCCGTACCTCGAGCGTGGCATTGCGGATCACACCCAGGCGCCCGCGCGGCTCCGGCCGCTTCGCGTTCTCCGAGAGGCGCCGCAGAATATTCTCGATGCCGATAATGGCGTCATCCACAAGCACGCCCAGCGCCACCGCGAACCCGCCCAAGGTCATGGTGTTGAGCGTCAAACCTGCGCGGTTCAGCACTGCCACCGCTGCCATCAGCGACAGGGGAATGGCGAGAAAGGTGATCAGCGCCGCGCGCCAGTCGCGCAGGAACAGGAACAGCACCACCAGGATCAGTACGGCGGCGATCAGCAAAGATCGCTCCAGGCTGGAAAGCGCCCGCTCGATGAAGTTGGCGGGGCGATGCAGCGCTGGATAGACCGTAATGCCTTGCGCCTTGAGGGCAGGGGTCAACTGCGCCAGCGCTTTTTCCACGGCGCGTGTGGTATCCAAAGTATTGGCGCCATACTGGCTGGCCAGCGACAGCAGCACACCTTTGCGGCCCATGACCAGCGCATCGCCCGCACGCAGCGCCGGCGCTTCGGTCACAGTGGCGACCTGGCCGATGGTGATGGGGGTCTTGCCGCGCACCGCCAGCACCGCATCACGCACCGCGCCGACGTCTGGTGTCGGCACAGGCGTCTGGATCAGCACGCGCTGATGGGCAAGATCGACAAAGCCGGCGCCGCGCAGCGCCAGCGCCGCCCGGGCGGCATCGGAAAGATCCGTCAGCGTGAAGCCATAGGATGTCATCCGCTTCAGATCGGGCTGGATCTGGATCTCGCGCACGGCGCCGCCAAAAATGATGACATGGGCAACGCCCGTCACCGCCAACAAGGCGGGTTTCATCACCCACTCGGCCTGATCGCGCAGTTCGAAAGGCGACAGCTTGTCCGACACCAGCCCAATCTTGAGCAGGTCCATGGTGCTGGAGGTGAGCGGCGGCAGGTGCGGGGTGTCCACCCCCGTCGGCAGCGTGCTGCCCAACTCGCTCAATCGTTCGGAAATGCCCTGCCGCGCATTGTTGAGATCGATATTGTCATTGAACTGGATGGTAATGACCGACAGGCCGGGAATGGATTCGGAGCGGATGGTGGCAAGTCCCGGCGTGCCGTTGACCGCATTCTCGATCGGTTTGGTGACAAGCTGCTCCACCTGCTCGGCGGTGAAGCCCGGCGCCTCGGTCTGGATCTCGGAGACGGAGGGAACGAATTCCGGAAACACATCCAGCGGCGCGCTTTGCGTCGCCCAAACGCCCAGCGCCAGCGCGATCACGGTCAGAGTCGCGATGGTGCCTGCGAAGCGCACGCACAGATCAACGAGCCAGCGCACGGCTTATTCCTCGGCTTCGGTGCTGGGATTGAGCTCGCGGGCCAGCAGCAGGCCCGCGCCCTGGACCACCATGGCCTGCCCGGCCTGGATGCCACTCGCCTGGGGCAGGAAATAGCCGCCGGTCATGGCCTTGGCGGGATCGATGGCGACGCGCCGGAATTTGCCCGGCTCCGGCTGGACATAGGCCCAGGCCTGGTTCTGGCCATAGACCAGCGCATCGGCGGGCACCATCACGCCGGCGGCGGCCGGGCCGACCGGCACGCCCACCGTGACATGTTCGTTCTGGGCAAGATCGCTGCCGTCCACCAGCACATAGAAGCCGCGGCCGGGGAAGGCCGGGTCGGCGGGTGCTTCCCAGATAGTGCGTGCGGTCCAGCTTTGGCGCGCCGCGCCCAGCCTTGTGACTTGCACCTGGCGCGGCATCTCGCTGCCAAGGGCGCCGAGCGGGAAGGTGGCACGCACCAGCACACTGGTGCCGGAGGCAAGGCGGGCACGAAGTACGGTCAGCGGCGGCGCGCCGCGCCCCAGCGAGGCTTCCGCCTTGCGCCGCGCCAGCATCAGCGAGGCGTCATCGGCGGCGGCCTTGGCATTGGCGGTTTCCACCACCTCGCGCGACACCGCGGCTTCCTCGCCGGTTGCCAGCGAACGCGCGCGTGCCGCGGCCGCCTGACTTTGCGCCGCGGCGGCCTGGGCGGTCATGACATCGGCGTCAAGCTGGGCAAAGCTGTCCAAGGCCACCACCACGCCATACCCGCTCACGGCGGCGCGATAGCTTGCGGCCTGCGCCGGCTGGGTCGCGATGCCCAGGCTCTTGATCTCTTCGGCTTTCAGGGAGACGCCGCTTTCGGTCTCCGGCTTTTCGGCGGCGTCTTTTTTCTCCGCCTCCGGCTTGCCGCAAGCGGCCAAGGCCAGCAGCAGACACAAAACCGAAATTTTGCAACGTGGCCAACCCCTCATATATCGATCCTAGCACGGTTTTTCAGGACGCGGCCCAGGCGCGCAACAACAGCAGCGCGGCAAGGGCACGTCGGGTTCGCATCAACGCGCCAGGACCAGCAGCCGGAAAGTGCCCAGCACCGGAACAGGACGCGGATGCGGACTGGCGGCCGTCGGCACGCCTGGCTTGCGGTCCGCCGTCACCAGATAGACCCGGTGGGATTTGGCATCCAGCTCCATGGTGCGGGCGCCTTCGGCGGTCGGCAGCTCCTGCAGGACCGTGAACTTGTCGGGGCTGTCTTCGTGGGCGACCGTCAGGGTGCCGGACTCGCCATTGGAACTGAACACCAGGCCGGTGGCAGGATCGAAACGGTTGGCGTCCACGCCTTCGCCGATGGGAACATTGGCAACGACCTTGCCAGTCTTCATGTCGGTTACCGCCATCAGCTTGTTGTCGCAGCCGGAGAAGATGCGGCCATGCGCCAGGTCGGCGGCCATTCCGGATGGCTCCTGGCAGGGCGCCAGGGGATAGCGGTGCTTCACCGCCAAGGTGACGGCGTCAAAGGCCACCAGTTCGCTCTTGTCCTCGATATTGACGAAGATGGTGCCCACGCCATCGCTGACGGCGGCTTCCGGCTTGCCGCCGAGCGCCACCGTGCCAACCGTCTTGCCGGTCGTCACATCCACCGCCGTGGCGTCGTGGCTGGTGCCATTGAAAGTAAAGATGCGGCCCGAACGCACGTCGTACAGGATGCCGTCAGGGCGGGTCCCGACCGGGATCTCGGCGAGCTTGCCAAATGTTTTACTGTCGTAGACGGCCAGCCGGTTGGCACCACCCTCGGTGATATAGGCCCGGCCGCCGACAAAGGCGGTGCCGTGTATGCCCTGCAGGCCGCCGATATCGGTCAGCAGCTTGCCACTGGCGGGATTGACCACCATCACATGCGTGCCGCGGGTGATGAACAGGTTGCCCGTCGCGGGATCGAGATTGAGATAGTCCCAGCCGCCATCGCCACCCAGGGTAAAGGTGCTGACGATGTGATAGCCGGGCGCGGGTTGAGCCTCGACCTGGGCGGCAGCGGCCGCCAGAACAAGCAGTGCGATAGCCCATTTACGCACCATGTTTTCCTCACGGCCGGATTTCGAAGGCGAGGCTAGCGCCGCAATGCGAAAAAGGCGCGGAGGATTCAAGGATGTTGGGAATTTGTATAACGGACCGCGCGCAATGCGCGTCAGCCCGTACCTTGCGCCGTCGGCAATGTGACGGGGAAAGAAAGCGTGACGCCAAGGCCCGGCGCACTGTCATCGCGCAAGCTGATGTCGGCGCCGTGAAGTTCGGCAATGGCGGCCACCAGAGAAAGCCCCAAGCCATAACCAGGTCGTGAACGGCTGGCTTCGCGGCGGTAAAGACGCTGGAACAGTTTGTCATGTTCCTCACGTGGCACACCGGGGCCGTCATCGCTTACCGTGATGAGCGCCCGTTCATCGGTACGCGACAGCAGAAGAGAAATGTTTGTTCCCTCGGGTGTATGCAGAATCGCGTTCTCGGTCAGGTTGGTGAGAAGCTGGATGATCAAGGCCCGGTCGCCGCGGATGGCGGCCTCGGCCTGCAGCTTCAGTTCCAGATGATGGCCGCTGGCTTCGGCCACCGCGCCGAACATGTCGCGCACATGGGTCAACAGCGGCCCAAGCGCGATGGGGGAAAAGTCGGCGCGGCGCGCCCCACCCTCGATCTGGGCGATGCGCAACAGGGACGCGAAAAGCTGCAGAATCTCGTCAGTCTTCTCGATCGCCGCGCTCAGCGCCTCGGCATAGTCTTCCGCCTCATGCGAATCCTCGCGCGCCCGCTCCAGCCTCTGGCGCAAATGGCTGACCGGCGTGCGCAGATCATGGGCGATGTCATTGGTGACCTGGCGCAGATTCTCCATCAGGGCCGCAATGCGGTCGAGCATCTCGTTGATGGTGCCCGCCAGGCGGTCCAGTTCGTCATAGGCGCCCCGCACCGGAATTCGTGCTTTTAGATCGCCGTCCATGATGGCCCGGCAGGCACGCGCCATGGCGTCGCTGCGCTGCAGAAAGCTGCGGCTGACCAGGGTGCCGCCACCGATCGCCAGCAACATGGCCAAAGCGAACAGCCAGGCCAGGGCCTGTAGAATCTCACGTTCGGCCGCATGGACGCGCTGAAGATCGCTGCCGGCATAGACATAAAGACCCGGCTCCAGAAAATCGCCCACGCCCAATATGTCATGGCCGGGCCCTGAGCCCGGCAAAGGCACGATGCCGCTCTGTGCGGGCATGGGCGGCAGATTGCCGGCGATCTTTTTGCCGTCTTTCTGCAGCAGGAAGAAATCGGATTCCCCCGGCTTGCCCATGATCTGCTGCAGCACCTCGCGGGCTTCCTTGACGCCTTCGGCATCAAAGCCGTTGCGCATCGCGGCGATGTCGGCGCGCGAGAACAGCACCACCTGGTCGCGGAAGGCGCGGTCGGTCATCACGAAGACGACGCTTCCCAGCGCCAGCACTGACAAAGCGAAAATGCCGGCATAGATGGCCGACAGGCGAAAGGCTTCGGTGTAGAGGAATCTAATCCGCACGCAGGATATAGCCCGCGCCGCGCACCGTATGGATCAGCTCGGCGCCGAAGCCGCGATCTATCTTGGAACGCAGGCGGCTGAGATGCGTCTCCACGATATTGGTGCGCGGGTCAAAATGCAGGTCCCAGACATTTTCCAGCAGCATGGTGCGGGTCACCACCCGGCCGGCGTTGCGCAGCAGATATTCGAGCAGCCGGAATTCCTGCGGCTGCAGATCGATGCCTTTGCCGCCGCGGCTGGCGGTGCGACGAATGAGATCCATTTCCAGGTCAGCGACACGCAATTTCGTCGGCTCGCCTTCGCCATGCCGGCGGGTGATGGCATTGACCCGCGCCAGAAGCTCGGAAAAGGCGAAGGGCTTGACCAGATAATCGTCGCCGCCGCCTTCCAGGCCTGCGACCCGGTCATCCAACCCGCTCATGGTCGTGAGAAACAGCACAGGTATCTGGCGGCCCTCTGTCCTCAGCTGTTTGACCAGGCTGAGGCCATCCATCCCCGGCAGCATCCGGTCCACGATCAGGGCGCTGTGCTCGCCGGCGCGCGCCTGGGCGAGTCCTTCGATGCCGTCATGCACCTGCTCCACGCTGTGGCCCTGACTTTCCAGCCCATGCACGATATGGCCCGCCGTTTCGCGATCATCCTCGATCAACAATATCTTCACCCGGCTGCTCCTTTGCTGGGCAAATTGCTCTCTACTCTGTGACACTGCGGTAACAAACCACAAGTCCCAGCCGAACCGGACCGAATGCCGCGGTCAGGTTGATTTTTCGTATAGCGACCGTCACCGCACCGTCAAACGGGCATGGGACTAGGGCCCCCGTAAAGACCGGGGCAGATCATTTCACGCCATCGACAAGGTGGGCTCGCCGAAGGGCGATTCCGCGGGCGGGAAGTGTTTGCCTTGCATTTCAGAAGCAAGGGGATTTCATGCTTTCCATTCATTCGAGCCGGCTGCGCAATTCCGCCGCCATTCTGGCGCTGATCTTTTCGGGCGCGCCCGCGATGGCCCAGCAGGTTGCCGCCAACGCCACCAACATCACCAGCACCAGCTCCGCCGGTGAAGTGGAGACTCTGGTGGTGACGGGCACGGCCTTCGATCCGGAGACGGCGCCGGCCAAATCCTCCCTCGACACGATGGAACCGCAAACCATCATCAGCAAATCCTATATTCAGGATTCGGTTGCCGCGACCGGCACCTACACCACCATCCTGGCCATCGCGCCCAGCATGACCGGCACCGATCTCAACGGCCCGGGACTTTCCGACGGCGGCGTCAAGAACACGCTGCGCGGTCTTTCCGACGGTAATTTCGGCATCAATTTCGACGGCGTTCCATTCGGCGACACCAACGGCCCCACGCACCATTCCCAGTCTTATTTCCCGGCCAGCACCATCGGTAATGTCGTGGTGGACCGCGGTCCCGGCAATGCCGGCAATATGGGTCCCTCCACCTATGGGGGCTCGGTCAATCTGTTCTCGGAAGTGCTGAGTTCGGAAAGCCATGCTCGCGTGTCGGCCATGGCCGGCAGCTGGGGCACCTCGCTCTTCAACGCCAATTATCAGACGGGCGATCTGCAGTTGGGCAGCGTAACCGACCGGCTGTTGGTGAATTTCCAGGACACCAATTCGGCGGGCTATCTCACCCACCAGACCAGCTCGGCGCAGAACTATATGGTCAAGAACCAGCTCGAGGTCGCGCCCAACTGGACCGTGACCTTCTTTGCCAACTTCAATGGCCTGTTTCAGGGATTGGAAGACAATTCCGGCGCCACTGCGGCCCAGCTTGTCGCCTATGGCAAGGATTATTCGCTGCAGACCACCAATCCGGCGGCGGGCAGCTACTATTTCTACAACCATGTTCACAAGAAGACGGACCTGGACTATGTCCGCCTGCAGGGCGACGTGACCAGCTCCATCCATCTGGACAACACGTTCTACTCGCTTGCTTATGTCAACAAGACCTTGAGCACCACATCGGTGATGCAGACCGCGGCCGACATCACCAAGGGCATCACCGAAGGCAATGGCAGCATCGTGGGAGGCGTTTTCTTTCCCAATGATGTGCCCGGCTACACCAAGCAGAATGCCTATCGCAACTGGGGCGATATTTTGCGCCTTTCCGGCGATTATGATTTCGGCTGGTTGAAGGGCCAGGTGCGCACCGGCGTGTGGTGGGAGCATTCTTCATCCCAGCGCGAGCGTTCGGATTTTGATGCCACCAAGTGCTTTGCTTCCGCCAATTGCAATCCCTGGCACGACAACAGCTTTGCGGATTCCCGTCTGTACAACAGCACCTCCAAACCGAGCACGGTTGTCGCGACGCCCACCTCGGCCCCCTTCCGCGGCGGCTTCTTCGAGTATTCGGAACATTCCGGATGGGACCAGTATCAGCCCTTCATTGAATTGGAGATGAAGCCCACCGACGACCTCACCATCACGCCGGGTTTCAAATATGTCTGGTGGCATCACTATGTGAATGCGCCACTGGAGCAGAAGACCAAGCCGGTGGTTCCGGTCGTGGCTTCCTTCGACACCAGCCGCGACCTGCCGTTCCTAATGGTCAACTACAAGATCCAGCCGAGCTGGAGTGTCTACGCCCAGTATGCCCAGGGCATTTATGTGCCGGACATCAGCGCCTTCGAACAATCGGTGCCCACGGCGGTTTTCCCCAAGGCGCAGACCACCACCAACTACCAGTTCGGCACCGTCTATTACGCCGATAATTTCACCTTCGATGGCGACATCTATTACATCGGGGTGAACAACAACATTTCGTTCCAATCCTGCACCTCACCGCCCTTCACGGGGCCGGTCGGTGAGACCTGCGCCACCAACACCGGTGTTGCCACCTACAAGGGCATCGAGGCGGAAGGCACCTATGCCTTTCAAGGCGACCTGGAAGGTCTGGCTGTTTTCCTCAACGGCTCGCTCAATTCATCCAAGTCGGGCGGCAAGTGGCTGAAGCAGGCGCCGATGTGGACCACGGCCGGCGGCATTTTCTACAAGCGCGACATCTGGAAACTGTCGCTGATCGACAAGGTCGTGGGTCAGCAATATTCCGACAATACCGACACGCCCTTCTACAAACTGGGCGCCTATAACGTGATGGACTTCAAGGGCAGCGTGGATTGGGACGATCTCGAGCTCAGCCTTGGCGTCTTCAACCTGCTCAATTCGCGCAGCCTGGCGTCGGTCGGCATCAACGACAAGAACATAACCGCGGGCAATGGAACCACCCCGGCATCGAGCGTCGGTGACTACATCAACCGGCCGAACAGCCTGGACCAGTACTACTTCCAGCCCTCGCGCAGTTTCCAGGTCAGCCTGACGGCGAACTTCTAGGAGGACATCATGCGTACGCCGATTATTGTCTCAGTTCTCGCGCTCTTCTGGTCGGCGTCCGCCCAGGCTGGCCTGCTGGAGACCGCGCAGTTCGATGCCTCGCACTTTCTGCCGCCGCCGCCGGCGCAGGACTCGGCGATGACCAAAAAAGAACTGGCGGAGCTGCGAGCCATCGCCGCCAGCAGCAGCGCCCAAGAGAAAGATGCCGCCGCCAAGGATGCCAAGGACGAGACACCGGACATTTTCAACGGCGTGATCGGCTTCGACATCGCCACCATGCCGGAGACCAACAAGCTGCTCGCCATGGTGGCGGAGGAAGAGGATACCGACAGCAAGGTGGCCAAGGCCTATTTCCACCGGCTGCGGCCCTACGGCGCCGATCCGTCTTTAAAGACCTGCGAACAAGTCAAACCGGGCAAGGCTGCCAAGCTGAACTCCTATCCCAGTGGCCATTCCACCCTGGCTTTCTCGATGGGTGTTGTTCTGGCCGATCTGATACCGGGCAAAGCGCAGGCGATCTTGGCGCGCTCGACCCAGTATGCCGAACGGCGGCTGGTGTGCGGCGTGCACTATCGCAGCGACATCGTTGCCGGACAGCAGTTCGGCACCATCCTGGCGATGCGGCTGATGGAAAATTCCGCCTTCCAAGCGCAGATGGAAAAAGCCCGCGCGGAACTGCGGTCTGCGCGGACCTAGGAAGCGCGGGAAAGCGCTTCGGCGTCTGGTGCTTCGCGGGTTGCCCGCACTTCCTGCGGCAGCGCCCGATAGGTCCAGACATGGGCCGGCGGGAAATTGCGCCATACGACGGTCCGGGACAACTCCTTGCGGCCGGGCGCGATGGGCGGGTTCCAGCCATAGGAAAGTTGGATGAAGCGCCCGCCTGAATCCTGCGCCGCCAGGGCGCGTTCGATCAGCGTCTTGCGGCGCCAGAGCGGAAAATTCAGCAGCGGCACGCCGGATACCACGGCGCTGACGCGCGCATCAGGCGGCAGATAGCTTTCAAATGCAAAGGCGTCGCCGCGGATCACCGTGGCCTCGGGAAAACGTTTCCGGAGCAGATCCACGAAATAGGCGCCATACTCGATGACCAGCAGGCGCTCGGCGCTAATGCCGCGCGCCAGCAGGGCTTGCGTCACCACACCGGTTCCGGCGCCCAGTTCCACCACCAGGCCGGGACGCAGGGGATCAACCTTTTCGGCCATGGCGGCGGCCAGGGCAGGG
>Ga0070665_100000325_pt1 | contig 73433 bp, 49 predicted proteins | sample KBSS13metaG_FD_65862 | JGI IMG/M metagenome (GOLD analysis project Ga0070665, IMG submission 65862) | Switchgrass rhizosphere microbial communities from Kellogg Biological Station, Michigan, USA - KBS S1-3 metaG | ecosystem: Host-associated > Plants > Roots > Rhizosphere > Soil ... | reverse complement strand
GTAGCATCCGCTGCGGCGACGCGATGCGCGTCGCCCGCGCGAAGCACGGCGGGATGGGTCCGTAGCGGCGCGAATATCGGAACGCCGGGATCTGCCGCGGGTTTTCAACGGCCTTCCCGCGCGTTCTGGCGGCAAGGCAGTGGATGACCAGTTCGCGCTCGGTATGGCCGACGCCGGATGCGGTCGCGATACGTCCGCCGAACTGGTCGGAGCCGCCGAACCAATCGCAAAACGCTTTGAATCGCCCGGCGTTGAAGACCATGTACCGGTCGCGCTCGGCACTGGCGCCTAGTTCGTCGCCGGTTTCGTCCATCGCCTCGTGGATCGACGGAATGTGATTCCAAAAGCGTACCGGCTCGGCCGCGGGCAGGTCGGCCAGCGATCGGCGGATGATCTGATACGCCTTGGCGGCGCGGTGCTCGAACTCGGCCGCGTTCATGTCAATCGCGTCATCGACGATGACCGTGACGAGCGACGCCGTGTCGGTCTGCCGCACCGTGTGAACGATGCCGTCGGCCTGGTGGATCGCGCCGTCGACGCCGCCGAACAACTCGCACACCCACGCCGGCGGGGCGAGACGGAGCTGCGGCTCATCCACGGCGGCTGATCGAGCAGATCGAGCGCGGGCGGCGAGGATGGGGGAGCCTGTGATTTTCATGGCCTGAACGATGCGTGATCGAGATCAAGAAACTGCCCACAAAACATGTGCATCCCGATTATTACGGCACACCAACGTGTTCACAAGATCCTAATAGTCACACCACTGACCAGCCCGGTTGGGTCGGTGCAAATCGCAGCGAACTCGCCGATTGTTTCCGAACCGTCGGCGGCCGGAACGGCACCCGCGCCGGTCGGATGACTGAGCAGCCGCGGCAGCGCCTTGCCCGCGATCACGGCGGCCATGCCGATCAACGGCGTGGCGCTGAAAGTCTCGGCGACGTGTCCGTAAATGGAGCTGGCCGCATGCGAACCGACGGCGCGAATCGCGGTGGCTTCGATTTCATCGAGCCATGTGCCGGCCGCGCTGCTGAGCACGTGGGACGGCGAGCCGAGATCGCGCAGCACGCGCTCGGCGGCGGTGGAAAAGCCCGCGCGGTCGCTGCGGGCGAAGGACGAGCCGGTGATCTGCGCGATCGGCCGGCCGCCGCGGGCTTCGAAGGCTTTGCGGGACTCGAGCACCATGGCCGCTGCGCCGCCGGCACAGACGAAACCGGTCCGGCCCGCGAACGCGCCGTCGGATTCGCCGCTCGCCGCCATCCCGCAGTGCTGGTACGCGCGGCGGACGACGTCGGATTCTTCCTCGCCGGCGCCGACGATTGCGCGGTCCCAAGCGCCCGACGCGATACGAGCGGTCGCGAGGGCGAGCGCGTCGAGCCCGGCCGTGCGCGTGCCGATCACGGACTGGCAGGCGCCTTTGAGTCCGAGCATCAAGCTGATGTGGGCCGCGCCGGCGTTGGGCACGCCTTCGGCGAACAGCATCGGGTTCGCGCCGAGCACGCCTTCGCGGACGATTTGCTCGTAATAGTTGTAGCTGTAGTTGGCCGAACCGTGAGCGGTGCCGAGGATGGCGCTGAACTCCGCCGCGAACTCGCCGAGATCGGCCAGTCCCGCGTCGCGACACGCTAGCGTGGCGGCGGCGAGTTGGAGCTTTACGTACTCGCTCATGCGACGGATGCGGCGGGCGTTGAGGAGGCCCTCGAGCGCGGCGTCACCGATCGGCAGCGTGAGCGCGGCCGTGGGCTGGGGGTGCTGGAGACGGTCGAGCAATCCCTCGCGGCCGAGCACGCCGGGGGCGATCACGCCCAGGCCGGTGATGAAGACTTCTTGCTCCATGTAGGGTCCGCCTTGGCGGACCATTGGCGCGCCGCGGTCCGCCAAGGCGGACCCTACATCAGGAACGGCCAGCACCACGCACGTGTTCGCGCCGCCGAAGCCTAGCGACGTATTGAGCGTCGCGCGGATCGTTGCGGGTTTGGCAGAACCAACGGACACGTTCAATCCGGGAAATTCCAAATCGTCGGCGGTGATGCTTGCACACGCGGGGACGATCTGGTCGCGGAGAGCCAAGGATGACAGGATCAGCTCCACCGCGCCGGCCCCGCCGAGCGTATGGCCGAGGTGGCTCTTGAAACCAACGACCGGCACGCGCGGCAGGTCGTCGCCGAAGACGCGGGAGAGCGCGGCGAACTCGCCGGCGTCGTTGTCGGGTGTGCCGGTGGCGTGAGCGGCGATCAGGTCGATGCCGGCAGGCGAAACTTCCGCGCGGGCGAGCGCCGCGGCAATCGCGCGCGCGGCGCCGTCTCCTTGCGGGTGCGGCTGCGTGAGATGATGCGCATCGGCCGACTCGCCCCAGCCGAGGATCTGCGCGATGGCGCGCCGTCCTGACGGCTGCGGGCGATGATGCGAGCGATCGCCGCTGCTGTGGATCGCGGCCATTTCAACGTCGGCGCGTTTGGCGAAATCTTCCGCCCGCTCAAGCACGACGATGCCGTACCCCTCCGCCAGTTTCATCCCCGCGCGATTTTTCGAGAACGGCCGCAGCGGACCGTCGGCGACCAGTCGCAGGCTGTTGAACCCGCCGTAGACGTATTCGCTGATCGTGTCGTACCCACCGGCGATGACGCAGTCGGCTTGGCCGTTTTGCAGCATCGTGACGGCGAGCGCGATCGCGCCGAGCGAGGACGAGCATGCGGAGCATGTCGTCAGGCCCGCGCCGTCGAACGGCAAATTTGTGGCCGCGATGGCAACGGTTGCGCCGGCGGAGAATTTCTGCAGTCGCGCGTAGTCGCCGGTGCGGAGGAACTCGCCGCCGGCCCGCATGCCGTGCAGCGTGGTGCCGAGGAGGATGGAGCAGCGGTCGCGCGAGTAAGGATTTGCGTCGGTCAGCCCCGCGTCGGCCAGCGCGGCGGCGAGCGTCCATTTGAGGTACCGCGCCTCGCGCGGCAGATCGGGCGAGAAATCGGCCGGCAGATCGACCGCCTGCGCGCCGTCCTTGCCCGCGGCCAGCGGCGATTCCATCGCCGTCATCGGCCCGAACCCGCAGCGGCCGGCGAGCACCGCCTGCCACGTGGTCTCCCGATCGACGCCAAGGCTGGTCGCCAGCGCCGAACCGGTGATGAGGATGCGTGATGGATTCTTTCTCAAGCTATCTTTCACTGCGATGTGTCGCAGGTCCCAATGCAGTTTAAGGCCGACCGAGCAAGGGGACTACTTTTTTCCAAAATTGAAATCATGGCCGATCATTTCTTGATGTCTTCCACGAACGCCGGGTCGAGCATCAGCCATTGATCCGGATTCGCAACGAGATATTTCTCAAGCACCGCGCCGATCTTCAGCATCGCCGGATGCACGCCGTTCACGGGCTCGGCGCTGGGGTCGACTTCGATCATCGGCTCAACAAACACCTTGCAGCGCCCCGGCGTGGTGGCGAGGGTGAAGATGGGGACGATCGGTGCGCCGCTGGCAATGGCGAGCATCAGCGGCCCCATCGGCAGCGCGACGTGCCCGCCGGCGATGGGGACCGGGAGCGATTTCTGTCCGGGCATGGCGCGGTCGCCCTGCAAAATGACGACGTGGTTGGCTCGCAAGGCGTCGCGCAGCGCGAGCCAGGTGGTCCAGCCGTCGTCGACGGCGGCCTCGTGAACGCCGAGCGTGGTGCGCAGGTTTCTTCGCAGCGCTTCGAAGCTGTCTTCGCTATCGCGCTTGAAGACGACGTGTACGTTCGGCTCGATGGCAGTAAGCGCGGCCAATCCCAGTTCGAAACTGCCCATGTGCGCGGTGAGGATGATCGCGCCGCCGCCGCGGTTGCGGGCGGCGAGGTAGGCGTCGTGGCCCTGCACGCTGTCGATGTGAGCGCGAAGCTCTTCGGGCGTTTGTCGCTGGCTGCGGCCGACGTCGATGACGAAGTCGATGAATCGGCGGACGACAGCGCGGCCGAGGACGCGGCAGTCGTCGTCGGGCAGCGTGGGCGAGATCAATCGCCGCGCGTTGGCGGCGGTGGCGTCGCGGGCCTTGGCGTTATAGCGGATGGCGGTTCGCGCGGCCCAGTGCTTGAGGATTTGAGCGAGCCACGGCGCGTGTCGCGAGACGTCGAACAATCGCCGCAACCACCACTGCGCCACCGGCCCGAGCTGGGCGGGCGGTTTGGCGGGCGCAGGCGGTTGGGCGATTGTGTTGGCGCGAGTCATACGGCGAGGGTTCCGAACGATTCAGTGACAGTCAGGCAGAAAAATGAACGCAGAGACGCGGAGACGCAGAGAAGAAATGGCAGTGGAGGCTTCGTTTTTGTCTTCTCTGCGTCTCTTCCTCTCTCTGCGATCTCTGCGTTAAAAATCGTCTTGCGAATTTATCCGCGGTGCAGCGTGATCGAGCCGCGCGCCACCACCGTGCCGGCCACGCTGGCGGAGACTTCGCACAGTTGCAGTTCGCCGACCATGCGGGTGAGCGTCGACGCAAGATCGATCTGCACCGGCGGGACGACGGCCTGCTCGAAGCGGACTTCGATTTTCGCGAGCTTGCCCATGCCCGGCGCACCGGCCGGGGCCGTCATGCCGCTGAGCTGCGCGAGCGCCTCGGCGATCAGCACGCCGGGTACGATCGGATGACCAGGGAAATGTCCAGCGAAGAACGGCTCGCTGCCGTTTAGTTTCCAGTAACCGGTCGCGCTCACGCCGGGCGTAACGGCGGTGACAGCGGTAATGAATCGGAACGACTCACCGTGCGGGAGTTTAGAGAGCCAATCGGTCGGCCCGCTCGCCGGCGCGGCCGCAGCGGCCGGGGCCGCTTGCTGCTGCTTTTGCACGTAACTCGTCAGTGTCGACACATTCTGAAAGACCTCGCGGCCCACCGCTTCGTTGGGCACCTTAATGCCGAACTGTTTTTCCAGGCTGGTCACCAACAGCAGCATGTCGAGCGAGTCCAAATCGACGTCGCCGCCGAAAAAGGGCATGTCGTCGGGGATCGCCGCGTCGGGGCCGAGCTTCAGATCGCGGCGCAGAATCGTTTTGATGCGTGAAAGGATGTCCGGGTCGATATCAGTGGCCATGTTTGTCGTGTTCCCTCTCCCGCTGCGGATTTTGAGGATTCGCATGAACTTAGCAAGCAAGCGGCGGGCAAGTATTCAGCGGCCGGCGGCAAGTGATACTCGGATTCAACTTCGCTTGCCCCTTGCCCCTTGATACTTGCCCCTTCTTCCGTGATACAACCATCACGCCATGGGCCAGCGGGCATACTCCTTCGGTCGCTTCATCGGTCGCGTGATCGCGTTTCAGACGATGCGCATCACCGTGCTGCACGCCGAGCGGTTCGACCAGCCCGGCGGGTTCGTCGTCGCGTGCACCCATTTGAGTCATCTGGAGCCGGCGATATTGAGCGGCCTCATGCGCCGGCGCATCGACTGGATGGCCCGAATCGAGTTCTACAAGTACCGGCTGAGCAAGCTGCTCCTCAACGCATTCGACGCGTTTCCCGTTAACCGCTTCGGCGTGCCGGTGAAGGCGATCCGCACCGCCATCGAGCGCACGCGGGCCGGCAAAGCCGTCGGTATCTTCCCGGAAGGCGGCGTGGTGCATGGCGACGAGTCGGTCATGCTCGGGGGTAAAATCAAGCTGGGCGCGTGTGTCGTCTCGATCCGGGCCGGCGTGCCGATCGTGCCGGTGGTCGTGCTGGGCACGCGGCAGCTCGTACGCATCGGCCCGTGGGTGCCGCCAAGGCGCGCCAAGCTGTGGATCATCTTCGGCGAGCCGATTTACCCGTCGGCGGAAGCCGTGTCGCGACGGGAGGCACGGCTGGAAATGGGCGATCGGCTGACGCACGCGTTTCGCTCGCTGTATCACGAACTGCGCGACGTCTGCAACGTGCCGCCGGAACATTGCCCGTGAGGGAGCGTTGTACTTTGGGGTATCCGACGCGAAACCATGAGCGACGCCTTCTATAACTTCCTCTGGTGCGGCGGGTGCCCGGCATTTTGGGTGTCGTCGTCGCCGGTCGTGCTGCATGCCGATCGCGCCCGGCGGGCCGGCGGATACTTGCTCGCGTCGAACCATGCCAGCCCGTACGACATCCCGCTGCTCCTGCGACACACGTCGCGCAAGCTCGATTTCGTGAGTATTATTGAAGTCTTCCGCAATCCGTTCGTCGCCTGGCTGTACGGCTCGATGAACGCGTTTCCGCTCGATCGCCACAAGCCCGACAGCCCGACCGTGCGGGTGATCCTCGATCGCCTCGAGCGCGGCCGGGTGGTGGCGATGTTCCCGGAGGGCGGATTCCGAAAGCTCGAAGACTCGGTCGTGAAGGGCGGCAAGATGCGCCCCGGCATCGGCCGGCTCGCCCAGATTGCCAACGTGCCGATCATTCCTGTCGTGGTCGTAGGCTCCGGCCAATACTCGCGGTTCGCCAGCTGGCTGCCGCTGAAGCGGACGAAATACGGCGTGATCTACGGCGAGCCGCTAATGGTCCGGCCCGATCTAGAAAAAACCGCCGCCGCCGCTGAGGTGGAACAGCGGCTGCGCGAAGCGTTTGTCCATCTATATAGTGAAGTGACGGCCGCCATGGGCGCCGGCTGACCGCTATTTTCTGTCCGCCGCTGGACGGATTCGCCGCTAAGCTGTTCAATGTCGGTTTGGAGCGGCGTTCCCTTCTTCGGTTCCATCAACGGTGTGACGGATTGAGTAACTCCAAGCAACTCCTCAGTCGGTTTTGTGTCGCCGCCCTGGCGGGATTGGCGGCGATCGCGTCGCCGCACACCGTGCGCGCCGACGCCGACGACCTCGCCTTTTCGGCCACCCTCGCCAACGGAGCGTATTACACGGTCGACCACTGGCAGCCGGTGCGGGTGCAGATCAGCAATCGGACGACGTCGGTCATGACCGGCGAGGTTGTCCTGCCGTTTGAGGGGCGCGACGAAAAAGTTTCCTTCCACCTGCCGCTCACGATCCAGCCCAAATCACGCATCCTCACTACCGCTTTCGTGTACATCCCCGCGCCGGCAGAGGCACCCGCGAACCAGAAACTCGCCGGCGGCGGAAAACAGTTGTGCGTGGCCGAGTGGCGAAACCAGGGCGGCGCCATGCTCAGCCGCTGCCCGATCCTGGGCCATCCGGTCACCGACCTGGCGATGGCCTCCAATGCCGATCCGATCGACGGCGTCCGTATCGACAGCCCGTTCTTCTTCACACTGCTCGACCCGAGGGCGCAGGAAACAAACCAAAACTCGCCCGTTCACGAAAGCGCTGTACTGGCCGGAATGTTTCAAACGCCCGACGACGGCGCGGTGCGGAACATCGATAGCCCGATTGACGCTGCCCCGCGCGACGTATTGGCGTACGACTCGGTGGCGGCCGTGATACTGGACGCCGACGCCGGCCAGCTCGATCCCGCACAGCAGCAGGCCTTCATCGACTTCATGACGACCGGCGGCACAGTGGTGCTGGCCGGCCAGCAGGGCGACACCGATCCTTTCCTCACCTGGATGGCGCCGTACCTTCCCGCCCGGCGCATCGGCACGCATTACGACAACGCCATCTCCGGCCAGCTCGGCGGAACGCTGCGCACGATCAAAACCATCGCCCCAATCGACCTGTGCGAATGGGCCGCCGACCCGGCGATTCCTGACGTTCGCATCGTGCTGGCCGACAAGAATTACGTGCACGCCGCGTACCGGCAGGTGGGGCTCGGGCGGTTCGTCGTTACCAGCTTTCCTATTTCGGCGCTGGATGTGAAAGACCCGATCGCCCGCGACCTGTGGGAGCAGTTGATCCCCTCGCCGCTGGGCGTGTCGGTGGAAAACAGCGCGCTCGAAGCCACGCAAAGCCAGATGCTGGAATCGATGGTCGGCCTGAAGGTGCCGCCGTGGATCGTCGCGGCGACTGTCGTGTCAATTTACGTGGGGCTGATTCTCGCGATCCAGCTCGTCGCCCGGCAGGGGTTTCGGCCGCTCGGATTTACCGCGGCCGTAGGGCTGGCGATTCTCATCGCCGGCGGGCTGCTGGTGGTCTCGCTCTTTCGCGACCGCACCATCGACCTGAGCATGGCCCGCATCGACGTGCTCGATCTCGACCGCGGCGGCGTGCGCCACGAGGCGGCGTCGCTGCTCGGGCCCGATGGTATGACCGTGGCGCTCGCGGCCGCCCCGGGATCAAGCCTGCGGCAGGCGCCGTCGCCGGACAACAAGCCGTTGAAACTCGCGATCAACCCCATTGCCTCCCGCGACGCCGCCGTCTACCCGCGACGCATCGAGCGCGTGTGGCAGAGCAGCGCTCCTGTTCCCGCGAGCCAGACGCTCCACGCGGCGGGGCGCTTCAGCGAGCGCGGGCTTTCACTCACGATCGACAACACAGTCGGCCCGCTCGAAGGCGCAACGGTGGTCGGCCAGCGCGGACGTTTCGCGGTGCCCGACATCACGACCGGCGCGAGCACCGTTGAGGCGCGCGACGGCGGCAGCGCCGGCGGCGTGCAACTGCAATCGGCCCAGCTCCGCGGGCGAATCCTGAACGCGGCCCTCACCTCCACCGTGCCGACGGTGATGCACCGCTCGTCCAGCAGCGACGCGATCTATCTCGCCGGCTGGTTGAACGCAGCCCCGCCGGCGCTGATGCAGTTTGCGGCTAACCAGTCGCCCAAGGTGGAGCAGAGCAACGTGCTGGTGCGCACGCGGGTGGATCTGCAGGCGTCGCCGGTGGGGAGCAGCGTGTACATCCCGCGAGCGTTTACGCAGATGGTGGGCAGCGGCGGAACGCTCGGGCCGTATGACCCGGTCCATCGCGAATGGATCGACGCGTTTTCGAGCCAGGAGTTTCTCGTTGGCTTCCGGTATCCGATGGCGATCGGCAAGCTGCAGCCGGCGCGGGTGCACTTTGATCTGCAGGCCGACGCGCCGCAGCAGACGATCACCATTCGCCGCGGGCAATGCACCAGCGGCAAGCCGGTGAACAATCCGACCGGACCGATCGTCGGCCAATGGCAGGGGCTTAGCTCCACGTCGGCCGACTTTGAAGTGGCCGCCGGCGACACCGACGTGAACGGCTGGGTGTGGGTGCTGGTGACGGTCGATTCGCCGGTCGAGCAGTCGAAGTGGCGGATGAAGGATCTGGCGATGACGTATGACGGCCAAATCGTCGGCCCGCCGCAAAAAGCCCTGCTGCCCGAGCCGCCTCCGCTGGTGTCTGAACCGGTCACGCCGCAACCGGCGAAAAAGCCCCCCGCAAAGAAACCTGCGGAGAAGAAACCAACCGAAAAGAAGCCGGCCGAGAAAAAGCCAACGGAGAAAAAGCCCACGACGCCCAAACCCGCGCCGCCACCAAAGAAAAAGCCGGCGAATCCGCAGGCCAGCGCCGGGTCGTCTGTTCGTAATCCGGAGTCATCCACGAGTCTTCAATAGGCAACGTCTTATGCCCATCGATCGATCCGCCCCCATCCTCCGCACCGAGTCGCTGACCAAAAAGTACGGCGAGAACACGGCCCTCGACAGCCTCAGCCTCACCGTCCACCGCGGCGAAGTCTTCGGCTACATCGGCCCCAACGGCTCGGGCAAGACGACCACCTTCCGCATCCTCTGCGGCCTGCTCGACCCGACCAGCGGCAAGGCCTTCGTCGCCGATAAAGACGTGACCGGCAACAAGGATTTGATCAAGCAGCTCGTCGGCTTCCTGCCCGACAACTTCGGCGTGTACCCGACGCTCCGCGTGTGGGAATACCTCGACTTTTTCTGTGCCGCCTACCGAGTCCCCAAAAACGAGCGGCCCGGCCGGATCGACCAGTGCCTGACGATCGCCAACGCGATGGAGTTCAAGGAAAAGTTCATGGGCGCGCTCAGCCGCGGCATGAAGCAGCGCGTGGGCATCGCCAAGACGCTCGTGCATGACCCGCAACTGCTGATCCTCGACGAACCGGCCGCCACGATCGACCCACGAGCGCGCATCCTCATGCGCCAACTCCTCCGCGAGCTGGCCGACCTCGGCAAAGCCGTGCTGGTGAGCAGCCACATTCTGCCGGAGCTGGCCGACGTGTGCGACACGGTCGGCATCCTGCAGGCCGGCAAAATGGTCGCCTGCGGCGCAGTGCAACAAATCCTGCGAGACGTGCGGCAGAACCGCCTGATGGAAATCCGCGTCATCGGTCCCATCGAGAAGGCGAAGGAAGTGCTAGCCACCGCGCCGGGAACATGGACACCGGTTGAAGGCGTCATCGGCGCCAACACCCTCCGTTACGAAGTGCAGGCCGACGAAGCCCAACTCGCCAAGGCGGTTCTGCTCCTCCTGCAGAGCAAGATCGCGGTCACGCACTTCGCCGAAGTGCCGGCCGATTTGGAAGACGTGTTTATGAGTTTGACGAAATGAACCCCCTCGTCCGCAAAGAACTTCTCAGCCTCTTCCGCCTGAAACGCGTCGCTGCGATGCAGGTGCTGTTCGTCGCCGTCCTCGGGGCGATCGTGATGGCGACTTGGCCGCAGCAGGGGATGCTCACGCTGTCCGCACAGGGGCAGGACACGCTCCTGCTTTGGCTGATCTTCGGCCAGCTCGTGCTGCTCGTGCTGCTGGTCCCCGGCATCGCGGCCGTCGCGATCACGGGTGAAAAAGAGCAGATGACGATGGAAATGCTCTACGCCTCGCGGCTCACGCCGGTGCAGATCGTCATCGGCAAAATCGTGGCGGCCGTCAGTTATCCGATCATGCTGCTGCTGAGCGGGCTGCCGTTCGTGGCGCTGCTGAGCTGGCGCGGCGAAGTGGCGGGCGATCTGCTCGTTCGCGCGTACCTCGTGCTGCTCGTCGCGGCGATTTTGATGGCGGTCGTGTCGCTGGCGATCAGTTCGCTCTGCAAGCTCAGCTCCACCGCGATGGTGATCGCCTACCTCGTCATGCTCGCAACGGCCGGCGCTACGCTCGTGCCGGCGGCGATCATGATCGACTCACAATCGGGCATCGTGGCCGTGCTGCTGCACTACGTGCGGGCACTCTCCCCGGCGGCGGCGGTGCTCTCGCTCCTGCGACCCGAGATGACCGACCTCGGCGGGGCGGTTCATCACAACTTGCCGATCTGGGAACTCTTCCTGCCGCTGGCGCTGCTCACGATGGCAGCCGGCGTGGGCGTGCTGATCTTCAAGCTCCGTCAATCGCCCACCAGCAGCGAGGGGTTCGTCGGCGAAGTGCTCGACGACCTCGAAGCCACCATCGGCCGGCGCGTGATGTACCTCATCGACCCGCGCAAAAAGCACAAACCGTTCGGCCGATTCAATCCGCTGATCAGCAAAGAAAAACGCACCAGCAACCTCCGCGGCTCGCAGGTGATGGTCCGCATCTTCTACGCGGCGCTGCTCCTGTCGCTCGGCATGGCGGTGATGAGCCTGTACGGCAACGCCGAGCATTCAGACTTGCTGCGGTACGTGACGGCCGTCCTCGTGTCCCTGCAGATCGGGATCATTGCGCTCGTCACGCCGTCGCTCACCAGCAGCACCATCAGCGGCGAGCTGGAAAACGGCACGTTCGAGTCGCTGCGGCTTAGTCGTTTGCGCGGCGGGCAGATTTTCTGGGGCAAGTTCCTGCCCGCATTTCAACCGGCCGTGCTGCCGATTTTGGCGCTGCTGCCCGGGTACGGCGCGATCTGCTTCATCAATCACGATTACATCTCGCGCCTTACGTTGCTGCTGCCGGTGATCGTGATGTCCGTCGCGCTCTGCTGCGCGATCGGCATCGCCTGCAGCGCTTTGATTTCGCAAACCGCCCGCGCCACGGTGGCGGCGTATTGCGCGGTCACGGTGATCTTCATCCTGCCTGCCGCCGCTTGGTGGGCGATGCAGACCGGCGTGCTGCCGGGCGGGTACAAATTCGCGTTCATCAGTCCGCTGGTGATGGGCTTGAACCTGCTGCCCGATTCGTCGGAACAAATTTATGGCCTGTGGACGCAGCATCTGATGGTGATGGGCGGGCTGTTCGTGCTGGCGATGATCGTCGCCCGCGTGCGGCTGGCGGTGTTGCTGAAGAAGGGATGAGGTTCGAAATGCAGAATGTTGAATGCAGAATGCAGAATGAATACAAGCCGCAGCGGCGCATGCGGCGCTATCTTGCATTCATCATTCTGCATTCATCATTCTGCGTTCTCCCCGCCTCGCTTCGCGCCGAAACGCCCGCCGTGCTGCCGTACGGGATGGCGGGGGTTCCGTCGTCGCCGGTGCAGCGGATCAACACCACGCCGCCGGCTGCGATCGATCTGCTCGGCCTGCGCGTGACGGGTGATTATCTGCCGCAACGCGTGCAGACTCAGACCGAACTGGGCGAGTGCGAGCTGCCGGCCGGCGCAAAATTCATTCGGCAGGGGATGGCCGACGCCGATCCGCAGGTCCGCACCGCAGCCGCGGCCGCTGCGGGGAAGGTGCATGATCCTTCGCTGCTGCCCGATCTGAAAAAGCTAATGGCCGACACCGACCCGCGCGTGCGCCGCCAGGCCGTCCTCAGCGGCGCAGCGATTGCGGCGGGTGACAGCGCGTTTGTCGACGCAGGTCTCGCCGATGCCGATGCCTCGGTTGTCGCAGCGGCCGTTTCTGTCGCGGGGGCAGATCGCTACGACAAAATCGCCAAAGCGATCCCGGCCTACCCGCAGCCGACGCGGATAGTCGCGCTTCGAACGCTCGCCCGCACCGGCCACGACCGTTACGCCGCCGCAGCCGTATCGTGCCTGCAGGGCGAGATCTCGCTGCGCGCCGCCGCGGTTGAGGCGCTCGGGCAGATGAAGGCCAAGTCCGCCAGCGACTCAATCGTGAAGCTGCTGGCCGACGAGCATCCAACCGTCCGTCGCCAAGCGCTGCAGGCGTTGCCGAACTTGCTGAGCGAACCCGATGCGCAGGCGAGATACATTGCCGCGCTGGCCGATGCAGAAAACTCTGTCCGAGAAGCCGCCGCCCGGTTGCTCCAGCAGTTCCCCACGGCGGATGCGATCACGCCGCTCGTCGCGACGTTGCCGACGGAATCCGCCCGGCTGAACATGGCCGCGCGTGATGCGCTGGTCGCCGCCGGTCCGCCCGCTGCAGTAGCGATTGAAAAGTTGCTCACCGATCAGAACCCGCGCCGTCGCGAAGACGCGTCGTACGTTCTCGGTAAGCTGAAAAGCGACGTGGGCCTCGATCAGCACATTAAGCTGATGAGCGACCCGGACTGGGCCGTCGTGAAGCAGGCGGCCATGTCGCTCGGCGCGATCGGCCGCAAGGAGGCGATTCCCGCCGTCGTCGCGGTGGCCAATCGCGTCACGCTGCCTGAAGGCGGGTCAGTCACAGATTTTGCGGCGTCGGCACCGGCGGTGGAGCAGGCGATCGTCGCGGCTGGTACGCTCGGCGATACGTCGATCCTCCCCATGTGCCACAAGATTTTGCCCGAAGTCAAAACCGTCGCGGCGGAGTTCCGCGCCGCCGCCGCCTACGCCATCGGCCGAAGCCAGGAACCGTCCGAACGCGCCAATGCCGGTTCGCTCGCGGGCCGACTGCGCGACGACAAGGAGGGATATCTTGTCCAGTTCGAATGCGTGAAAGCGCTCGGCCACCTGCGTGCCCCGGCCGGCAAAGCCGTGGTGGGCGCCGATGACGATCATTCGAAGTTCAGCAGCAACGCGCAGTCGCACTGGCTGTGCCACTGGGTGCGCGACCGCATCTCCGGCGAAGAAACGCCGCTCCCGCCGTACAAGGAAAACTGGCAGGCGCAGCCCAGTGTCATGCCGCTGGGGTATTGAGCCATGACCTCCACGTATCTCATTCTCGCGATGATGCTTTGCGTCTGCTTCGCCGGCTCCTCGTACGCGGCCGACGTGGAAACGGTTGAAGTTGAGAGCGAGTACCAGATCGGCAAGCAGGAAATCCGCGTACTGCTGCCCGACAAGTACGACCCGGCCAAGCAGTACCGCGTGCTCTACGTGCTGCCCGCGGCCCACAAGATCGAAGGGTACGGCTACGGCATCGGCCTCCTCAAGGAACTCGACGCGCACAACAAGTACGCCCTGATCCTCGTCTCCATGAGTTTTCACGAAGAGCCGTGGTATGGAGATCACGCCACCGATCCGCACGTGCAGGAAGCCAGCTACCTGCGCAAGTTCGTCGTGCCGTACATCGAGAAAAAGTACGGCACGCTCGGCACGCCCGAGGGCCGGCTGCTCATCGGCTTCAGCAAGAGCGGCTGGGGCGCGTTCAGCCTGATCCTGCACGACCCGGACTTCTACGGCTACGCCGCCGCGTGGGACGCACCGATGATGCTGCAGACCTTCCGCTACGGATTGGACAAAGTATTCGGCACGCTCGACCAGATGGCGCTCTATCGGCCGGATCTGCTGGCGGTGAAGAACAAGGAATTCTTCCAGAAGAAAAACCGCCTGGTCCTCACCGGCGAAACGTACTGGGGAAAAATGTTCCCCGCGCCGGGCGGCGCGAGCCACACCGTTGCGATGCACGAGCTGCTTGAGAAGGAAAAAATCCTGCACACCTACGACGACACGATCAAGGTCGAACACAAGTGGGACAAGGGGTGGCTCGAGCCGACGCTCAAGTTGTTGATCGATCTGACGAAGCAGCCGTGACGCTTCACTCGTGTATCAATGCGCATCAGACTCTTGTAGGGTGGGCTTTGCCCACCATCCGCCCGGATCGGTGGGCAGAACCCACCCTACAAAACAATTCGCGTCGTCTGATTAGAGCGATTTCATAATCGCACGATCGTCCTTCTTGTCTTTCGAATCAGGAAATGCAATTGACGTAGCGCTCACCGGCGTAGAGACCGGACGACTGCCCGCAACCTTGGACTTGGTCGAAATCGTAGTCGTCCCCCCCGTGCGCAACATCGGTCCCGTCCCATACGTCACCTCGAGCAACGGTTTCCCGGTGGCGGCTTCGCGGGAGATGAGCGTGTCGAGGCCGGTGTTACTCGCCTTATAGATCACGAATGTAAAGACGTTGTTGGTATCCGCGTTGATGAACGAAGTGAGGCCGGCCGACTCGAACGTCGCTGAGGTCGCGCCAGTCGCCAGCGAGACCGTGGCCAGCAGCACGGCGTTTGCGGTGAACGTGCCGTCGGTATTATTGCCGACCGCGTTGTTCCAGGTGATGGATGTTTCGCCGAAGCTCTCCCCGGTCGTTCCATCGGTGATGCCGTAAAGCTGATACGTGCGGGCCCCGCCCACGCCGGCGGCGAAGTTCACATTGAGCGTGGCGTCGGTCGCCGCATTGGTGACGGCCGTTCCGTCGAAACGAACGTAGGCTTTGCGGAGGTTGCTCGCGCCGGAGCTTCGAACTTCCAGCGTCGATTGCGTGCCGAAGTTGGTCGTTGCGGCCCCGTCCTTGATGAACGAGTCGGCCGTCGGCGTTAGATCGGTCGGACCGGGGGGCGGATCGGGCATTGCGGCGACTTCCAGCAGCGGCTTGCCGGTGGCGGCCTCGCGGGATTTAAGCGTATCGAGCCCGGTGTTGCTGGCCTTGTACACCGCAAACGTGAGGACGTTGTTGGTGTCGGAATTGATAAACGCCGTGAGGCTCGCGGAGTTAAACACGGCCGATGTTGCGCCGGCGGCGAGCGTTACGGTGGCGAGCAGTGTTGCGTCGCTGGTGAAGCTTCCGTCGGTGTTGTTGGCTATCGCGTTGCTCCAGTTGATCGTGGTTTCGCCGAAGTTTTCCCCGGTCGCGGTGTCGCGAATGCCGTAGAGCTGATACGTGCGGGCGGCGGCCACGCCGGCGGTAAAGATCAGGCTCATCGTGGCGTCGGTCGCGGTGGAGGACGTCAAGGCGCTCCCGTCAAATCGCAGGTAATCCTTGCGCAAGTTGCCTGTGCCGGAGCTTCGCACTTCCAGCGTCGACAGCGTACCGTAGTTAGTCGTCGGCGTTCCGTCCTTTACGAACGCATCGGCCATCGGGTTGAGATCGGTGATCGTGAGGTCGGTGGTGACGGTTGCCGTATTGCTGTTGGCGGTATCGCCGCCGGCGTTGGTGGCGCGAACGCGGTAGTAGTACGTGGTGCTGGGCGTTGCGGTAGGGTCGTTATAGCTGGTCGCGTTGGCCGCCGTGGTGGCGACGAGCGTGAGGTTCTGCGTGAACGCGCTGTCGGTGGCCCGCTCGACTTTGTAACCGCCTTCATTGCCGGAGTTGTCGGCCCACGTCAGCCCGACCTTGGTGTTGTTGATCGCCGCGGCCACCAGATTGGTCGGCGCGCCCGTCGGCGCGGGATACCCCGGCGTGTTCGGGCTGGCCCAGACGGCCACGTACTGCACTTTCAGATCAGACGGGCTCGGCGTGAGGTTCCAGTCGTACCCGTCGTGGGTGGCGTTGTTAAAAGTGCCGCCGCCCATCGCCAGGTCGATCATGAGAAACATCGGCCGATTCGCCGCGGCGTACGTCGGCGCGCTCCACATGGCCTGGCGATCGAAATACCACGTGATGGTGGTCGGTTCGATATCGACCCCGTAGGTGTGATAGCCGGTCGTCGCGCCGCTCAGTGTCGCCGTGCTACTGCCGCCGCCGGTGGTTCCGCCGAGACCGTTGATCGCCCAGTTGTGCCACGTCATGTGGCTGACATTGGGATTGCCGTTGCCGTACAACTCGGTCACGTCAATTTCCGCGGCATACTGCAGGGTGTGATCGGTGAGCGCCGGCGCATCCATGAGCCAGAACGACGGCCAGGTGTTCGCCCCGCCGGGCGTCTGCATCGAGACTTCAAAATACCCGTATTTCTGCGCAAAACCCGCCCCTGCGCCGTCCATGGAGCTGAGCAGGCCCATGGTGTAATCACCGTTCCAGTTGTTCCACGTGTGGGTCGGATCGTGCTGGGCACGGATGGTCAAGTAGTTGCTTCCACTACCGTTGCCATCGATGCCGAAGGGGTCGTCATGTCCTTTAGGGCTGATGAAATCCGCCCAGTCGCCGCCGCCCGGCTTATGGGCGATCCAGGTGCCCGTGCCCATGGTGCTGGCGTTCACGCCGATCTGCGCGTCGGTCGTCATCACCGTGAAATCCTGCGCCCAGGTCTGTAGGAAGTTTGAAGCAAACGTGGGAGGCGACGGGATCGAGAAGAGCAGTCTGGTTTCGAGCGTTTCCGCCCATGCCTTGGATGCCGCCCGATCGACGCGCCGAGAGAACCGGTTCGTACGCATGCAACGCCTCCAGAGTGTGAGCTTCCGCGCGCAGACAAGGGGATTGGCCGAGTCGCGGATGCAGTGCCGCCAGTGGGATATGTGCAATTCACGCCGGGATTCGCGGGCGTCCTCGTTCGCTGAAAACTTTTACAAACTCCGTCCGCCGCTCATCTGTGAAATGCTGGAACAGAACATATCTAAGGAACGAAAATCGCGAACGCACAAAAGGGATAAATGATGTTCTTTTTTTTTCTGGAGTGCATCGCGCGGTTGTGTGTTCGCGGCTACGAATGAAGTCGAAAGACGTGGCTAATTCTGCGACTGCGTTTGTGACGGCGCGACCGGTTCGATGGGTTGTACATCCACCGAGACGCTGAGGTGATGCTGTCGACCGCCGAGGATAACGCCTTTGACCGGGCAGATGTCGTCGTAGTCGCGCGCCCACGCCACCGTCACGTGCTTTTCGCTGGGGATGACTGCGTTGGTCGGATCGAAGTCCACCCAGCCGAGCGACGGAATGTACACGCCCACCCAGGCGTGGCTGGCATCCGCGCCGACCAGCCGTTGCTGGCCCGGCGGGGGATTGGTCAGCAGGTAGCCGCTGACATACCGCGCGGGAATGCCGAGGCTCCTCAGACAGCCGATCTGCAGCTGCGCGAAATCCTGGCACACGCCATGGCGGTGCAGCAGGACGTCGAGGATCGGCGTGCCGACGTTGGTGGCGCGGGTATCGAACGTGAACTCGTCGTGAATGCGTTCGGTGAGATCGAACACCGCCTCCATCAACGGCCGGCCGGGCGTGAAGCTTACTTTCGCATAGTCGGCCAGCAGCGGGTGACGCGGAACCAGCGGGGATTCGTACGTGTACTGCAGCGCCTCAAGGGACTGCGGATCGCGCGACGCGGCCAGTGAGGCCACCGCGTCTTCCCACGCGGGCGACGCCGTGAGCGGCGTCACCGTCGTCGGCGAGACCTCGATCACCGACGTCGCCACGATCGACAAGCTCCGGTGCGGCTCCTGCACGGCCACGTACAGCTCGGGATTTCCGAAAAAGTCGATCCGCTCGGATCGCACGGAAGGCTCGGGCAGCACGTGCACGTCGGTCGATTCGATAAACTGCCGCTCCATCCGCCGCGGCTGCAGGTGCAGCGTGTTCTGACACAGCGACACGGGGTCGGTGTAGAGGTACTCGGTGACGTGGGTGATACGGAGCTTCACAGCAGCGACTCCTGCCCAAGTACCAGCAAGTGTCGCGATCCCAGTGCATGCGTGAAATAAATATGCCCGATCGATTCCGACACCGTCGCCATCTGGGCGATCAGGTCGGCCAGCAGCGCCTCCAGGCGGACGCGGCGGTCGTTGACGGGGACGCACTCGGCTTCGAGGTTCGTCATCCGCATCTGGGCCCGCAGCTTCATCACCAGTTGTAGGTCGGGGCTGGCTAGCGGGTGGCTCGATTCGCGTGGCAGCTTGCTCAGATGGTCTTCGAGCGCGGTGAGCTGATACGCGGCCGAGCGCGGGTTGGTTTCGTCGGCCAAGAGTAGATCCGCGACGGCAACCGCCTGCAGGTGCGTGAGGTAGCGGCGGCGGTAGGTTAAGGCGCTATCGCCTATTTCGAGGACGGCTTCGAGCAATGGGCCGTCGTTCGGAACGACGTTCACCAGCGTGGAGCGGAGCAGGCGGCAGACATCGATGGTGCGTTCGACGCGGCGACCGATGTCGAGGAATTGCCACGCCTGGCCGCGGGTCATGCTGTCGAGCGCCATGCCATCGAACGCGGCGAGGTTGATGACGAGGCGGTTGAGCAAATCGAGCACGCTGGCGAGCTGGTCCTGGCCGGGCGTGGGGGTGAACGAGCTGAACTCCTGTTCCACGTTCTGCAGGATGCGCCACGCGTCGGCGCTGATTCGGTCGCGAACGACGCGGGCCAGATCGTGCAGCGAGCGGATGGTGACGCGCAGGCCGATGGGGCGAGCAGGGTCGAGCAGTGCTGCGAGCAGTTCCTGTTCCGATCGACCGCCGGCAACGGGGACTTTGCCGGTGAGCGTGTGCGTGAGCACGTCGAGCACGCTGCTGGTTTCGAATCCGCTCTGATCGGCGATGCGAACGAGCGTGCCGCGGGCGAGGCGAATAATCGACTCGGCCCGCTCCACGTACCGCCCGATCCAGAACAAATCGTCCGCCACGCGCGAAGGCAAATCGCCGCCGCCGCGGGAGAGTTCGATCGACTGCGTGGCTGACGGCAGAAGCGTTGCATCGCTGACCGGGCCGTCCGCGAGGATCCAGGTGTCTTTGCTGCCGCCGCCTTTTTGCAGGCTGACGACGAGCGAATCGGTGCTGGCCGTCACGCGGGTCAGCCCGCCATGCATGGTGACAAACGAGCCGTTGTTGGCGGCGAGGAACGTGCGGATGACGAGGTGTCGGCGCTGCACCTGCTGATCGAGCAGCACCGGCGCGGTGCTCGGCACCATCTTTTCCTGCGCGATGAATTCGATGGGCTTGGCCGCGATCCGGCCGGAGAGCTCTGCGAGTTGCGGCGCGGTGAGGTGCTCGCCAAAGATCGGATCGCCACCACGCGAGGGGAACGCCGGCTTGATCACCAGCTTCGGCAGGTTGGCCAGCACGTACGCGTACGACGCGCGGTCGCCGCACCACCACGTGCGCACGCTCGGCAGCTTCAAGTCTTCGCCGAGCAGGTAACGACAAAGGTCCTGCATGTACGGGAGGAAGCACGGCGACTGCAGCAATCCCGTGCCGAGCGCGTTGGCGACGGCGACGTTTCCTTCGCGGATCGCTTCGAGAAGGCCCGGCACGCCAAGGAACGACCGCTGGTACAGCTCGAGCGGATCGCAGTAATCGTCGTCCACGCGGCGCAGGATAACGTCGACGCGTTGCAGGCCGCTGAGGGTTTTGAGATACACGCGACGATCGCGCACGGTCAGGTCGTTTCCCTGCACCAGCGTGTAGCCGAGATATCGCGACAGGTACGCGTGCTCAAAATAAGTTTCGTTGTAAGGACCGGGCGTGAGGAGCACGATGCGGGGGTTCTCGCGGTTGGCGGGCGCCATGGCGGCCAGTTGCGATCGCAACGCGATGAAAAACGGCGCCAGCCGCTGCACGTTGCAATTTCTAAACAGGCTCGGCAGCACGCGGCTGATGACGATTCGGTTCTCCAGCGTGTAGCCGGCGCCACTGGGGGCTTGCGTGCGGTCGGAGAGGACGACGAAGTTGCCGTCGCTGAATCGGCCAAGGTCGGCTGCGTACAGATGCAGCCAGCGATCGCCGGGCGGACGGATGCCGTGGCATTGGCGGAGAAAGCCCGGGTTGGCGTAGAGCAGTTCGGGCGGCAGGACTCCGTCAGTGATGGTGCGGGCGGGGCCGTACAGGTCGGCCAGCAGCAGATCGAGCAGTTTTGCCCGTTGCATCAGGCCGACGTCGAGCGCCCTCCACTGTTCGGCGGGGATGAGCAACGGCGCAAAGTCGAGATTCCACGGGCGGTCGAGGCCGTTGGGGTCGCCGTAGACGTTATGCGTAACGCCGTTCTCGTGAATGATCCGCCGCGCCTGGTCCCACCGGCGGAGGAGCTCCGTCGGACCGAGGTCGTCGAGCATCGAGACGAACGTCCGCCAATGCGGGCGGATCGACCCGTCGGCCTCGAGCATTTCGTCGAAGCCGTCCGATCGCGCCGGGTACGACGACGCAAACCCGTTCGGCGCGCCGTTGATCGGCTCGTGGACAGCGGGAGACGGCGGAATGTCGGCCTGTGAAAGCGTCACTCGATTCAGTCTACGATAAAAGTTCCGCGCCGATTGCCGTGCGCCGCGACGGATTCAAAAAAAAGTCTGCCCTGAAGCGTTTAGCCGAACCTGATTCTATCCACGCCGAAGGTCCAGCGTAAACGGAAACTCGCGCGTCACTTCTTCTTCCGGCACCTGCACCGTGCCCGGCGAATGGCCGAACTTGTAGAACCGCGCGATGCGGCGGCTCTCGGCCTCGTAGCTGTTCACGGGGAACGTGTCGTAACTGCGCCCGCCCGGGTGCACCACGTGGTACGTGCACCCGCCGATGCTGCGGTTGCTCCACGTGTCGATCAAATCGAACGTGAGCGGCGAGTGGATGCCGATCGTGGGGTGCAGGCATTCGGCAGGCTGCCACGCGCGGTAACGCACGCCGGCCACGAACTGGCCGTTGACGCCGGTCGGATGCAGTGGCACGCGGCGGCCGTTGCAGGTGATGATGTGCCGCGTGTTGGTCATGCCGTTGATGAGCACCTGCACGCGTTCGAGCGACGAATCGACGAATCGCACGGTGCCGCCGGGGGCGCCTTCTTCGCCGAGCACGTGCCATGGCTCAATGCCCTGGCGCACTTCCATATCGATCCCGCGCTGCTGGATGCTGCCGTACAGCGGGAAGCGGAACTCGAAGTGCGGTGCGAACCAGCTCGATTGCAACGCGTAGCCGGCGTCGTTCACGTCGGCGATCACGTCGTTGAAATCCTGCTGCGCGAAGTACGGCAGCATGAACCGATCGTGCAACTCCGTGCGCCACCGCACCAGCGGCTTGCTGTACGGCTGTTTCCAGAACTTGGCGATGAGCGAGCGGATCAGCAGTTGCTGCGTGAGGCTCATGCGGGCGTGGGGCGGCATTTCAAACGCGCGCATCTCGAGCAATCCCAGTCGGCCGGCGCCGCCTTCAGGGGTGTAGAGCTTGTCGATGCAGAACTCGGCCCGGTGCGTGTTGCCGGTGCTGTCGATGAGAATGTTGCGGAAGATTCGATCCACCAGCCATGGCGGCACGTCGCCGTGGTCCGGAACTTCCTTGAACGCCATCTCCAGCTCGTACACCTGATCGTTGCGGGCTTCGTCGAGGCGGGGTGCCTGGCTGGTCGGACCAACGAACAATCCGCTGAACAGGTAGCTCAGCGACGGGTGGTTGTGCCAGTAGCCGAGCAGCGATTTGAGCAGGTCCGGCCGGCGCAGGATCGGCGAGTCTTTCGGCGTTGCACCGCCGACGATGATGTGGTTCCCGCCGCCGGTGCCGAGGTGGCGGCCGTCGGTCATGAACTTTTCTGTGCCTAATCGCGTCAGCCGTGCTTCTTCGTAGATGATGTTGGTGTTCTTCACCAGCTCGTCCCACGAAGCCGCAGGGTGCGTGTTCACTTCGATCACGCCGGGGTCGGGCGTGACTTTCAGCACCTGCAGCCGCGGATCGTTCGGCGGGGTGTACCCTTCGATCAGCACCGGCATGTGCAGCTCGGCGGCGGTGTCTTCGACTGCCGCGACGAGATCGAGGTAGTCTTCCAGATACCGCTGTGGCGGCATGAACACGTGGAGAATGCCGTTGCGCGGCTGCACGCAGAGTGCGGTGCGAACCAGCCACGGCGCGGATTCGCCCGGCCCGGGCAGTTGCTCGCCGAGTGCGGCTCGCCCGCCGGTCAGCGGGGTGCGATTGCGTCGGCCGCGTTCGGCGTGAAAGGTTGTCTGCGGTCCGCCGTGCCCGCCGGCGATGCCGGCGCCCCACTTGGTTTCCGAGTCAGTTCCCGGGCGCACGCGCTCAACCATCGGCTCGAGCACCTGCTCCATAAAGCCGACGGGATTGCGAGCCTCGGGCGCGCCGCTCAGATAGCGCTGCTTGCGGATCGAATCCGCGTCGGGCAGCGCCGGGCGGTCGGCCCAGATGTCCAGCTCGTGCATGAACGGGTAATCGCTCTTGGCCACCCACGGGATAGAATCCAAGGGAAGGCGATACCCCATCGGCGAATCGCCCGGGATGAGGTACATGCGCTCGGCCCGCAAAAACCATTGGCCGCTGACCCACTGCGTGGTTCCATCGGTGTAATGATCGCGCTTCAGCGGCAGCGTGTAGCCGACGACTTTTTCAAGCCCCTGCTCGAACACCTTCGCCAGCCGTTCGCGGTCTTCCTTCACGGCCAGCTTGCTGTCGAACGGATCGACGTTCACCGGCAGGCGGCGTTCTTTCCAAAGGTAGTACCACGTGTCCTCATAACCGGGCGTGGCGTACTTGGCTGGCACCTGCAGGCGATCGGCAAGGTTCGCGATGAACTTTTCCGCGTCGTGTTCCGTCAGTGCATTGGGCTTGGTTTCGTCGGCGATCAGCGAGTGATCGTTCCAGACCGGATGCCCGTCTTTTCGCCAGTAAAGCCCGAAGGCCCACCGCGGAAGCGGCTCGCCGGGGTACCACTTGCCTTGGCCGTGATGCAGGAACCCGCCGGGGGCGAATTTGTCCTTCAAGCGGCGCAGGAGCTGGTCGCCAAGCTTGCGCTTGTTCGGGCCCATGGCGGCGGTGTTCCATTCAGGGCCTTCCATGTCGTCGATGCTGACGAACGTCGGCTCGCCGCCCATGGTGAGGCGCACGTCGCCGCGATTGAGGTCGGAGTCGACGTGGTGCCCGAGGGCTTCGATCTCCGTCCATTGCTCGTCGGTGTAGGGTTTGGCCACGCGCGGGTCTTCGTGGATGCGCGTGACGGTCATGGAGTGGTGGAAGTCGTCCTTCGTGCGCGGATCGTCTTTGCCGGCTTCGGGGTCGGATTCGACGATCGATTCGTCATCGACGTTGAAGAACCCGGTGACGGGCGCCGCGTTAGAGGGATCAGCCGTGCAGGCGAGCGGGATGTGCCCTTCGCCCGCCATCAGGCCGCTGGTCGGATCGAGACCGACCCAACCGGCGCCGGGCAGATAGACTTCCGTCCACGCGTGTAAGTCGGTGAAATCGACCGCCGTCCCGCTGGGGCCGTCGAGCGAAACTTGGTCAGGCTTAAGCTGGATCAGGTAGCCGGACACGAACCTCGCCGCGAGCCCCATGTGGCGGAGCAACTGCACCATCAGCCATGCGCTGTCGCGGCACGAGCCGCTGCAGAGCGTGAGCGTTTCTTCCGGCGACTGAATGCCCGGCTCCATGCGGATCAGGTACTTCACGATCTTCTGCAGTCCCTGGTTCAGGCCGACGAGGAAGTCGATCGTGCGGATCTTCTCCTTGCGGCTGGCCGCCACCAGTTCCGCCAGCTTGGGAGAGACCGGCAGCGTCTCCAGGTAGGGGGCAAGTTCCTTCTTCAGCGTGTCGTCGTAAGCGAACGGGAAATTCTCAGCGTACTTGTCGATGAAAAAATCGAACGGATTGATGACTGTCAGCTCAGCGATCAGGTCTACTTCAAACCCAAACTCCCGCGTCTTCTTCGGAAACACCAGCCGGGCCAGCCGGTTGCTGTACGGGTCCTGCTGCCAGTTGATGAAGTGCTCTTCGGGCGTGATTTTGAGCGAGTACGACAAAATCGGCGTCCGGCAATGCGGGGCCGGCCGCAGGCGAACCAAGTGCGGGGAGAGCCAGACATCCTTGTCGTAGCGGTAATGCGTCTTGTGATTCAGTGCGACACGGATGGCCATAGACAGAGTCCTAGCGAGAGTACAGCAGTACAGCGGTGTTCAGATGGGATTTATCGTCTCGAAGCGGTGGTTCGGTAACGACTATAGCGGAAGAGCCCTGATATTTCGAACATTTCCACGGGGCGGTGCAATGTGTCCGCCGGAGGGGGAGAGTTTGGCGGAGATTTGAGCTTTATCCGACAAAGTGGGAGAAAAGGAACACGGAAACATAAGTGCACGGAGATGAAGGAACACCACTCACTTTTCCTTCTCTCTCCGAATCTCTGTGTCTATAGGTTCAAATTCTCCCGAACAAATACCATTTTCCGGCCGACAAATCGAAATGATTGGTTAGGTACATGATCGGGAAAGTGCCAGTCATCGAGTTGCCCGTCTCCAATCTCAATGGCGAAACTTCGCGACGCCGAATGGATCGGCGAAACGTGATGTCGCGCAGAGACGGCGAGGCGCTCGAAGATGCCTGGCCACTCAGTAGGCGGATCCAGCGGCGTTCAACTTCGGCCGCCTTTGGCGGATCGAGACGACCGGGCGATGGGGCTGGCGGATGTCTTACTATCGCCGCTCGCCGGCCGCCGTGGATGCGGGCGTGTTAGACGAGTGATTTTTCGATCTGTGCCCGTAGTTCGCGCCGCATGACTTTGTTCGAAGCGGTGCGCGGAAGCGACGGCAACAGCCGTACGTCGTCGAGCCGGAAGAGCGGGTTGAGCTGCGCGCGGATCGCGTTCTGCATCGCGACTTTAAGATCCGCTTCCGACGTGCCGGGCGCGGCGACGGTGAAGACGATGAGCCGCGACGGCCCGCCGCCCGGCGGGGCGACGGCGACGGCGGCGGTTTCCTGTACGCCGGGGAGCACGTTCAGCACGCGCTCGATCTCGGCGCATCCCACCTTAATGCCGCCGAGGTTCATGGTGTCGTCGCTTCGGCCGGCGACGCGGTACGAGCCGGTCGGGAGCGATTCGAGTTCGTCGCCGTGTCGCCGCAGTGGCGTGCCGTTCGGGCCGGGCGGTGTATCGGCGAAGTAGACTGCGTCGTGGTCGCGGTTGAGCAGCCGCGTTGAGAGCCCGATCGATGGGCCGACGAGAAAGGCTTCGCCGATGGTTGAGCCAGGGCGCTCGCCGAGGAGCGCGATGTCTATCCCGAGGGCGGCCGTGGTGAACGTCGACGGCGTGTTTGGCTGCACGACGGTGCTGGTGACGTAGCCGCCGCCGATTTCGGTCCCGCCGCAGTATTCGATGACCGGTCGATAGCCGGCCAGGTGCATGAGGTAGAACTGGTCGGCGGCGTTGGAGCATTCGCCCGACGAGCTGAACGCGCGAAGGCGCGACCAGTCGAGCGGCGTGGGGCTCTTCATGCAGCCGCTCGATCGCCACGCGCGCACGAGGCTCGGCACGCCCCCGAGCATGGTGACGCGGGCGTCTTGCACGAACTGGCCGAAGCCGCGCTCGTGCGGGGCCTGCTGGTAGAGGGCCATCGCGCAGCGGTTCATCAGCGACGCGAAGATCAGCCACGGGCCCATCATCCAACCCAAGTTGGTCGGCCAGCACGTGACGTCGCCGGGATGGAGGTCGTGATGGAAATGGCCGTCCATGGCGCACTTGATTGGCGTGGTGTGGTCCCACGGGATCGCTTTCGGTTCCCCGGTGGTGCCGGAGGAGAAGAGGATGTTAACGACGTCGTGCGAGTCGCGAATGACCGGCTCGAGGCGGTCGTTCTTGCTGAGGAAGTCGGCCCACGCGCGGTCGCCGGTGCGGAGCGCGACGCCCGGATCCGTCGTGATGACCACGATCGGCAGCGTCGTCGCCTGCTTCAGCTTCTCGTATAGCGGCAGGCGCTTGGCGCCCCAGGGGACGAAGTCCTGCGTGACGACGAGCTTGGCCTTGGCGATGCGGAGGCGCGTGGCGATTTCATCGGGCGCGAAGCTGTCGGCGATCGACACGACGGCGGCGCCGGCGGCGATGACGGCGAGGTACGTGGCGACGGTTGCGGCCGACAGCGGCGCGACCATCGCGACCGCATCGGCCGGACCGACGCCGCTGGCGGTCAGCGCGTTGGCGACGCGGGCGACGAGCTTGCGGAGCTGGCCGTACGTGGTGGTGGTGATCGGACCGGCGCCGTCGGATTCGAGAATTGCCGCGGCCGCGGGATCGCCCTGCAGGCAGCTCTGGACGATGTTGAGCTTCGCGTCGACGAGCCACCGCGCGTGCTTCGGCTCGCGAGCGTCAAGGATCTCTGTCGGCGGCTCACGGAACACGACGCCCAGCCGGCGAATCGCCAGCGCCCAGAAGTCGGCGCGGTGCTCGACCGACCAGCGGTGCAGCGCGGGAAAGTCCGCCAGCCCGAGCTCTCGCACGGCGGCGGTGACGTTGGCGCGTTCGATCACGTCGTTCGACGGAAACCACGCCGGGCCGGGCGAGCGGAGCAGGGCGTTCTCGCCGTAACAGGCGTCGTACAACAGCAAGTGGAGGGCGAAGTCATGAGCCGGCGTGAGAACCTGTTGCGATACATGGGCCCACGCTTTCTCGGCCGGACCATGCGCGATAATGCCTGCGGCGCCCATGGCGACATCGCGATCCACGCCGTGGGAGATCATGTCGAGGATGACCTGCGATTCGTTCATGGCTTCGCATTCGTGGCAGAAGAATTGAACACAGAGACACAGAGAATCAGAGAAGACCCAGTGACTATGGTTGCGTTGTCTTTGTCTCTTCTCTGCGCCTCTGTGTCTCTGTGTTCATTCTTTCGCGTATTACTTCGCCGTCCAGCCGCCGTCGATCACGATGGTTTGGCCGGTGATGTTCCTCGCCGCGTCGCTGATCAGGAAGTCGACCGTGCCGGCCAGTTCCTCGATGGTGATGAACGCCTTCTTCGGCATCGGCTCAAGCATGATTTTGTCGATCACCTCCTGCTCGCTGATGCCGTGCGCCTTGGCCTGCGCGGCGATCTGCGCGTCGACCAGCGGCGTCTTTACGTAGCTGGGACAGATGGTGTTGATAGTGATGTCGACGTCGGCGGTCTCCAGCGCGATGACGCGCGAGAGGCCGATGAGGCCGTGCTTGGCGGAGACGTACGCGCTCTTGAACGGCGAGGCCATGATCGAGTGGATCGAGCCGATGTTGATGATTCGGCCGAAGTGCCGCTGGCGCATCTGCGGGAGGAACGCCTTGCAGAGCAGGAACGGGCCTTTGAGCATCACGTCGGTGAGCTGGTCGAACTTGGCTTCGGGGAAGTCGGCGATGGGGCTCACGTGCTGCAGGCCGGCGTTGTTGATCAGGACGTCGAGGCCGTCGCTGGCCATCGAGTCGGCGAGCGCTTTCACTTGCTCGGCAGACGAGACATCGAGTTGCCGGGCGGTGGCGCGGGCGGCGGGTTCGTGCAGAAGGTGGATGGTTTCGAGGATCGCGTCGAGGTGCAGATCGGCGAGGATCAGGTGATGGCCATGGCGAGCGAGCGAGTGGGCCAGCCCGCGACCGACGCCACTGCCGGCGCCGGTGATCAGGATGTTCAAAGGTCGGCTCGGCACGGCTACGGTTATACCGTATTTGGAAGGCAAATCGCCTATGATGTTGTAAGGCGAACAAGAGGAGCCAGATGAAATCGGAAGTGATATTAGCCGGGGCGGTTCGAACCGCGATGGGGGCGTTTAACGGCGCATTCGCCGAGGTGCCGGCGACGGCGCTGGGGTCGGCGGCGATCAAGGCGTCGCTGGAGCGCGCGGGCGTGTTGGCGGGGCAGGTCGACGAAGTCATCTTCGGCAACGTCCTGTCGGCGGGCCTTGGCCAGAACCCGGCCAGGCAGGCGGGGATGGGCGCGGGACTGCCGGCATCGGTGGGCGCGACGACGGTCAACAAGCTGTGCGGGTCGGGACTAAAGGCGGTCATGCTCGCGGCCCAGGCGGTACAGGCCGGCGACGCCTCAGCAGTGGTGGCGGGCGGGATGGAGAGTATGTCGCGGGCACCGTACCTGCTTGATAAGGCACGCACCGGGTATCGCATGGGGCATGGGCAATTGATCGACTCGGTCCTGCGCGACGGTTTATGGGACGCGTACGGCGACTTCCACATGGGCACGTGCGGCGATCAGTGCGCAGCCAAGTACGGCTTTACGCGGGAACAGCAGGACGACTTTGCCGTCCAGAGCTACAAGCGGGCGCAGGCCGCCGCGGCGAATGGGGTGTCGGCGCTGGAGATCGTGCCGGTCGAGGCGCCCACGGGGAAATCGACGATCATCGTGGCTGAGGACGAGGGGCCTAAGCGGTTCGACGAGCAGAAGTTGCGGAAGCTCCACCCGGCGTTCGGCAAGGAGGGCACGGTGACGGCGGCCAATGCGTCGAGCCTGAACGACGGGGCGGCGGCGGTGCTGGTGCTATCGGCGGAGCGGGCCAAGGCGCTGAAGGTCACGCCGGCGGCGAAAATACTGGGCTACTCGACAGCCTCGCAGGCACCGGAGTGGTTCACGACCGCACCGATCTTTGCCGTGCAAAGTCTGCTGAAGAAGCTGGGACTTTCCGTCGGCGACGTCGGGGCGTTCGAGATCAACGAAGCGTTCTCCGTCGTCGCCATGGCGGCGATGAAAGATCTGGATATCCCGCACGAAAAAGTAAACGTCCTTGGTGGCGCGGTGGCGCTCGGGCATCCGATCGGCGGGAGCGGCGCGCGAACGCTTGTCACCCTGCTCAACGCGATGAAACAGCGCCGCGCGAAGATCGGCATCGTCACGCTCTGCATCGGCGGCGGCGAGGCGGTCGCGATGGCAGTGGAGTCTTTGGAGTGAGATGCACCAGTCGCTCGTTCGCAAGTTATCGGTGCTGATGTGGGTCGTCGTGAGCGCGGCGGGATGCGCGTCCACGCCCACAAAGATCGGCCCGACAACTCGTCCCGGCGGGCAATGGGTGGAGTCGGTCGCGGCGATGTGTTATCCGCCGGCGGGATGGACGGCCGAGCCACTGAAGTCGTCGAGCCGTCACTCGCACCAGGTATGGGTCAGCCCGACGCGCTCGACGGCGTACGGCGTGATTCACTTCTCACTCCCGTTCCCGATGACAGATGACTTGGTGTTATGGGGCTTCATGCGGGAGATGAAGCGAAGCGAGGGGGCCGCAGAGTTGGTGAGCCGCGAGGCTGCTCCGGATCTGCCGGGACTGCGATTCATCGCGAAGGGCGGGCTCTACTATGTAAGGGTGAATTTGATGTCAAAAGGGTGGGAAGGCTGGGCCGTGTACGCGGGGACAAAAGTGGACCGCCCCATTGATCCGGCGGAGGTCTCGAGCGCACAAATTGCCCGCGACAACACGGCTGTACGAGCAAAAAACTGAAAGAGAACGTTAGCACGCGCGCATCATATACCCCATTTTAACTTCGCCGATGACTGACTGGTGTCCACAGAAAGATATTTTTCTTGGCAATTCGCAAAGGGAGAGTAGATTAATCAATGACTATCCATAGTCCTTCGGGGCGACGGAAAAATAGCTTGACATTTCGATGTGCTTCACTCAAACTAGGGAAGCATTTCGAGATTTGAGTCGGATTGTGCGGGCATGGGCTAGGTTGGTCGCTAGGGCATTCCCGGTTGCGGTAGAGGGATATTCTGTGGACGATGGGGATTGTCCGCCGATAACCTGATAACGCGGCATTTCGATTAGAATTAACTTGAAATGAGCGCCGACCACGGGCCGGCGTTAGCGCTTAGCTGCAAAAGTATAGGCGCTGAATCGCGGGTCTAATCTTTTTGGAGAGAGAAAAGTGCGAAAACTTATCACAACCGCAGTCGCGGTAGCCATGATGGGGCTGGGTATCAGCTCGGCTAAGGCGTCCTCGTCGCCGCTTGAAGCGATTCAGGTCGCGGCTCCGCTCCTTGCGGGCAGCCCTGCCTCCGTCGGCAACAATTACGACGCCAGCTACTATGACAGTGGCGCTGAATTGGCCGGTCTGGTCCACGCTTACCGAAGCGGTGCAAATACCTCGACGGTTCTTACAGCAATCAATAACCTGACCTCCGACATTCTAGCCACCGGTCCGACTTTCGGGGGCGACCAGGCGTACGGCTTGGTGCAGTCCGGCCAGCTCACAAAAAGCGCCACCACGTTGAACGCGGTCGGCACGTTCTACACGAGCGGCTACCAAGCCAGCGGCCCCTTCGCCAACTTCCAAGAATATGCTGATTACGTCGGCAGCCAGTCTGGTGATCCGACCCAGCCCAACAACGACGGAACGGAAAACGGCGTGGTATGGGACCTTGGGTTCCATGTGCTTGCCACCCACACTTTGGGTTCGGGTTATGAGTCCCAGAACGCCGCGTTTGCCAGCACCCTGCTGACGGAACTCGGCTACTTCGACACATCGGTTGGGGACATCACCGCCGGCGAGTTCAGCCCGACCGAAGTCTTGGCAGTTGCCCTATGGGGTCTCCAGGAAAGTGGTTATGATTCTGCCACAACCTTCACCGCCGCTGGCGGTGGAACGTGGGGTAATAAGTCTTTGGCGACCTTGCTTGTCGAGCTTCAGGCGAAGCTCGACGCGGACATCGCTTCCGGCTCGATCTTCACCGAAGATCTGTCGTACGGAATTCTCGCCCTGCAGGCCTATGGCATTGACACGAGCACTTATCAGGACATTCTCGCAAGCGGCGTCAGTGCTGCTGGGCTTACCCCGACTGGTGCCGTGCCCCAGTCGATCGACACCATATCGCCATATAGCTACAACGGTGGCACGGTGGTTGGTGCAGCTTACGCCGGTGCCGCTCTTCAGGCCCTGCCTGAGCCCGCCAGTCTCTCGCTGCTCGGCTTGGCTGGAATGGGACTCCTGGCTCGTCGCCGTCGGGCCTAATGCCTGCGGTCGGATTTGACTTGCAGACTGTGCTGTACGTGCTGTTAATGGGTAGATAGAATTAAAGACTAGGAAGTGGATTATGAAGAACTCAACGAAGAAGAAACTGTGGATTGCCGCCTTGGCGCTGTTCGCCTTCACGGCAATCGTCGACACGGTGCAAACCGCTCGAGCAGATGACAATCCGGCGACCCCCATTAAGGTCGGCGTTAAGAAGAAATAATGGCCTGACGTGGCGGACGCTCAAACGTCCTCCAATTCAGTGCTCTTGATGAAACCAGATTGGCGAGGCGATTCTAAAAGAGTCGCCTCGCCAACACCATTTGTACTCCAGCCGTATGCCTTGGCGTCCAACCAAATCTGTCCCCCGAGCCCCTATCGGACGTCGCGTAACCGCAAGTTTTCCTTGCTTTTACAGTTTCCCGGCGCAAAGTAGAGCGGGTTCATTTTCAGGTTCAAATCGACGAACCCGTTGCAATGGTGAGCGTAAGATAGATTGTATTGGCCCCTCACCGGCGTCGGGAACAGTCGGCCGTTCAGGCGGAAACGTCTGCCGGCTATGTTCAGGAAATATTTTCCGTTGACAACCCGCTTCCGGTGAGCGAAGAAGGCGTATTGGAAACGGTACAACCCTAATAGGTTCACTTGCTTATCCTGCCGTCCAGTCCGTATTGCTTTAAGCCGAAATAACCTTGTGTGGTCGTAGGTCACGACCGCATCGATGGAGACATCAAATGAGTTCAGCAGCCCGTGGCGATATGCCCGAAACCCCGCGTACGACTGCCAAGTTCACGCCCGCCGATCTGGCGACGCGCGGCATATTCCAGATTCTCTGGCGCCGTCAGCTCGTTTTGTTCCTCAGCGTGATCGTTTGCGTCGCAACCGCCATCGTCTACATCACCCAAGCGACTCCGATCTTCTCCTCGTCGGCGCGAATTGTAATCGACAACAGCACTCCGCCGATCCTGAGCCAAATACTGGGCACGACCGGCACGGGGATGAATTATCTTTCGACCCAGTGCGACGTCATTACCTCGACGCCGATCGTCACGCAGGCCGTTGGCACGCTCAACACGCAGCAAATGCCTTCGCTGGCGAACGTCGAGAATGCAGTGGGTTTCATCCGCAGTACACTGACCGCCAGTGTCGGCCGAACAAGCGACATTATCACCGTTACCTTCGAATCGCCGTACCCCAATGACTGCGCTGCGGTGGTGAACGCGGTCGTCGGATCGTACATCGACAACCAGAACCAGAAGCGCCAGAATATGGCCGGTGGCCTGTTGAAGATCCTGAAGGAATCGTACGAAAAAAGCATGGCCGATCGCGCACTGCTGAGCCAGGCGATCAAGACGTACCGCGAAGCCAATCCGCGCATCACCCTGCAGGATGAGCGCACTAACGTCGTGGTTCAGAAGCTCATGACCCTGTCGGACGCGCTGGTCAAGCAACAATTGGAAGTTGTTGACGCCAAGTCGACCTACGAAAATGCCAAGGCGCTGATGTCCGATCCCCTGAAGGTTCAGCAGTTCATCATTATGCGACGCGAGAGTGGCGTAGGGCAGGCCGGCGCTTACAGCAATGAAATGCAGGATCTGGAAGCTCAGCGTCGTCTTCTCGAGGCCCGCGGCATAGGCGCCGACGCCACGGTGATGAAGACCCTTCAAGTCCAGATGGAAATCTTGAAAGAGCGCATGTCCGCCGCGGAAAAGCGCTACGTCGAATCCTACGTCGCGGCCGCGCAGCAGAGCTACTTGGCCGCCCAAGCCAAGATGGACGAGCTGAGCAAGACCTACGACGAGCAGCGCGACATCGTCGTGCAGGTGAACAACGCCAGCCAGCAGCTTCTCACCATGCTCGGCGACCTTGATCGCACCAACAAGTTCATGGACAGCCTTGATACGAAGATGAAGGAAATCAACGTCAACAATCAGGACTCGACGAACGTCAACATCCAGATTCTTGAAACCGCCAAGCCCGACAACAACCCGATCCGTCCCAAGCGCGTGCAGGTGCTGGGCATTTCGATCCTGGTCGGCGTGATGATGGGCTTCGGTGCCGCACTGATGCAGGACTGGATGGATCAGCGTCTGCGTTCGGTGGACGAAATCTCCGCTGCTCTGCAGTTGCCGATCCTGGGCGTCGTGCCGCACATCACCGGTGGCAAGACCGCGATGGCCCGCGGCATGGAAGTGCACGTCGAGCCGATGAGCGAAGTCTCCGAAGCGTACCGAACCATCCGAACGGCCGTGTACTTCGGCGTGCCCGAAGGACAGGACAACACCGTGCTCGTGACGTCTCCCGCGCCGGGCGACGGCAAAACCACGATGGCCAGCAACCTCGCTATCGCGATGGCGCAGGCAGGGCATACCGTGCTGTTGATCGACTGCGACTTCCGCCGTCCGCGTCAGCACCGCATCTTCGGTCTGAAAGACGATGTCGGCCTCTCCAGCGTTCTCGCCGGCCAGCACACGCTGACCGAAGCTGTGCAGGCGACCGCCGTGCCGAACATGTCGCTTCTGCCGTGCGGCCCGATTCCGAACAACCCGTCTGAAATTCTGAACAGTCAGGTCTTTGCCGACACGCTCGAAGAGCTCAAGGGCAAGTTCGATCACGTCGTGATCGACAGCCCGCCGGTAAACCCGGTGACCGACGCGCGAATCCTCGCCGCATCGGCCGACGTGACGATCATTGTCGTTCGTGCCGACAAGTCGACGCGCAAGCTGTCGGAGAACGCCCGCGAAAGCCTGCTGGGCGTAGGCGCGAACATCCTGGGCGTGGTCGTCAACGACGCCCCGCGCTCGGGCCGCGGCTATGGCGGCTACGGATACGGTTACTACAGCGACCGTCTTTACCGCGATCGGACGTCCAAGTCTGGTTCGCGCAGCAAGTCTGCCAACGGCGCTGCGGGCACGCCTGAAAAGAACGTCACACGCATGTAACCAGTTATGGCGAGGCGTTCGTAGGAGTCGCCCGCGACAATCCGCCGACCGACTGGTGGTCGGCGGAAGCGCACCAGATGAACCAGCGACGGATTGCTCCAGTGACCACTTTGCGTTTCGCTTCAAAGAGACACCCTTCGGGGACGCGGGAGCGTATCGGTGAGCCGTCGATCCGGTGAAAGAATTCTGGATGTAGAAATCAACGAACCGTTGACGTGGCACGACTACGCCGTTGAATGGGTGCTCGGCGCCGCGCTCGTCTTCAGCCCACTCGCATACGGTTCCACGAACGCCTGGGCACAGCAGATTCTCTATGGGCTGATAGCCGTGATGGCCGTGATTGCGGCGGCCAAGTTCACCCTCGTTCGCGGCTCGCGCGTTGTTCTCACCTGGGCGTATCTGCCCATCGTCCTCTACCTACTCGTAGTGACGCTCAGCGTTATTCCCCTTCCGGCCGGCCTCGTTAAAACCATTTCGCCCGGCACGGTTGAAGAAAAGACGAGACTGCTCAGCGACCTGCCGTCGGTGCAGCAGGTGCTGTCACATCTAACGATTACGTTCAACGTCTGGTCCACGCTGCAGGGACTGCGGATGGTGCTGGCACTGAGCGTGGTGTTCGTCGTCATCGTCAACATCTGCCAAACGCCCGCCCAGATCACTCGCATCCTTGCCATGGTGGCCATCGCGGGGGCGATTGTTGCGTTGCTGGCGCTGGCGCAAGACGTCACACAAAACAGCGGTCAGCCACAGCGAATTTACTGGAACCTGCCATTGATTTCGGTGGAAGCGGTGCACCAGAACGCCGGCCCGTTTGCCGGACATGCGCAGCTCGGCCAATACCTGAATCTCACGATCGGCGCGATGATGGCGCTGGCGCTGGTGCAAATCGGCAATGCGTTTTACGGCGAAGATCCGACCGGGCGCGAAGTGCTCGAACGGCTCAACAGCACGGGAATCCGCATTGCGATCATCCTCTTGATCGGGATGGCGGCCGCAGCTGTCGCGATCGCGTGGTCGGTTTCGCGTGGGGCAACGATTGGTCTGGTTATCGCCGGATTGGTCTCGATGGCTTTACTGCTTGTCAAACGCGGATGGCGCAAGGGCGAGACGGTGGTTTTGATCAACGTCGTCCTCGCCTTGGTAATCGTGGCCGCCGTGGGTTATGTCCTGCTTGAACGCGGATTCCTACAGCGCACTGGCGACGCGAAACAGCAGAGTCTAGACCGCCTTGAGATTGTCAAAAGCATGGGCCCGATGATTGTTAAATGGCCCGTGATGGGAACGGGGCTCGAAAGCTTCGAATGGGTCTATCCCATGTTCCAGCGATCGGGCGGCGGGAACAGTTTTTTTACGCACGCTGAAAACGACTACGCGCAAACCCTCAGCGATACAGGCATAGTCGGCGGCGTTCTGACGCTCGGGTTTCTGGTGATCGTTTTTGTAAACTGGTTGAAGGCGTTTTTCGGACGTCGGCCGATTCAGTTGGCCGCGGTGGGAATCGCGTTCTCGTTGATCGCGGTAATGATCCACAGCGCCGCCGATTTTTCACAACGAACACCTGCAGTGGCGCTGGTGACTACCGTGCTCGTGGCGCTGACGATCAGCCTGAGCCGGTTGGCCGTTCAATCTGAATCGACCGAGTCGGTCAAGCCCACCTTTGGGTGGATGCCGCTTCCTCGCATCGTGGTAGCCGTCATCGCGATTGGGGCGATGGGGTGGTCGATCTGGTCACTCAACAACGTACGGATCGCAGAAATCCTAAGCTGGCAGTCGGATCCCACCGTCTATTTTCTAGATGCCAAGCCGTCTGATCCGGACTTTGAGAAGCAACTTCACGAATATTTCCGCGTGCCGATCGCAGACAACGTTAAGGCAGTCGCTCTGGATCCGATGAATGTCGAGTACATCCACGAGTTGAATCATTTCCGCTGGCGCGAGCTGTCAGGCAGGCGCGACGAAACTACCGCGGCCATCATCTATCCGCCCGATGCGGCAGAGGTCGGACAGAAAATTGAACAGGAGCTTTCCGCGGCTCGCGTGCTCTGTCCGTGCTTCGGTCGGCTCCACACGTTGCTCGGGAAGATCCAGTGGGATTTGGGTGACAAAGAGTTGGGAGAAAAGAATCTTCAGATCGCTCGCAAGCTGCGCCCGGCCGATGGTGAACCGGTGTTTTACCTTTGTGAGATCGCCTCGGATCAGGATCGCTGGGACGACGCACTGTCGCTGGCGAAAGAGTGCTACTCGCGCGAAGGACACAACTTCGGCAGGCTCCTCGTCAACTTGCTTGCCCGCGAACACCGTCATCCGGAACTGGCATTCGAAGTCGTGAAGAACGACGACCTTTGGCTGGGCGAACTGTTTTCCGCCGTAAAGCCCGATGGTGAACAAAAGGTGCTGTACGATCAGATTCAGGCCCGCCTGTTAGAGTTGGAAAAGAAAGCGGTCGTGGAGACGCCCGCAAGAGGCGAAGCCTGGCTCACGTTGGCGCGTCGTCAGAGAGACGCGGGCAACACCGACGAAGCGGTCGACGCGTTCAACCAGGCGATCGTGCTCGACGCGGGCAATATTAATGCACGAATGGAATTGGCCAGATTCCTCGTAACTATCGGACGTAACGACGAAGCGACCAAGCAACTGGATATGTGTCTACGGCTCAGTCCGCAATTGGACGAAGCAAAGAATATGCTGAAGACGTTGAGCAGTCTTCCGCCGCGCCCGTCGGGGCCGTAAATGACCGTGCTGGCGGGTGCAAAAAGCATGTTGGTGCACCGACGGGGACGGAGTGCGCGCTGGTTTAGCCGTTATAATCGGAGTGTTGTGCTGAAGTTATCCGACAATCCGTCCATGCTGCCACAAGGAGTTGCCTCACTAGGCGAACTGCCCGGCACTTGGTACATCGCGCACACCAAAGCGCGGTTCGAAAAAGCATTCGCGTGGGATCTCACTGCCGCTGGCACGGGGTATTTCCTGCCGATGATCCCGCGCATCCGATTTTCTGGCGGCCGTAAGCGCACCGTGCTCATGCCGCTTTTTGCGTCGTACGTCTTCTTTACCGGCGACGTCACGACGCGCCAAAAAGCGCTGGCCACCAACCGGCTTTGCCAGGTGATTTCCGTCGTCGATCAACCGTCGTTGAAGAACGAGCTGATCGCCATTGAAAAAGCGATTCGCGGCGAGCTGACGCTCGATCCGTACCCGTTCGCCGCGGTCGGCCAGCGCGTGCGAATCGCCGCCGGACCGCTGATGGGATTGGAAGGCGTTGTTGTCGAGCGCGACAAGATCACCCGCGTGGTCCTGCAGGTGAGCGTGCTCGGCCAAGGCGTTTCCGTGCAGATCGACGCCGACGTGCTCGAAGCAATGGACAATGTTTCGCAGCGATCGCCCCGGGCCGGGGTGCTGTCATGATCAATACGTATCCGCTGGTGTATCTGATCTCGATGTTCGCCAGCGTGCTGGCAACACCGCTGGTGGTGCGCCTGGCTCGTCGTTTCAACGTGCTCGACCAGCCTGACGCCCGCAAGGTGCACCACGTGGCCGTCCCCCGAATCGGCGGCGTGGCGATCATCGTTGCGATGATGATAGGGCTGCTCCCCACATTTCTGTTCAACGACAAGCTTCAGGCCGAGTTCGACAGGAACAGTGTTCAGTTCTACACGATGCTGATCGCCGCGTGCGCGATTTTTACGGTTGGGCTGCTTGATGATCTGCTGAACCTGCCAAGCAAGATCAAGCTGGTGGCGCTCGTGCTCGCCTCGCTGGCCGTGTGCCGGGCGGGTGTGTTGATCGAGCACCTGCCGTTCGTCGACGACTTTAGCGTGCCGTGGGTGAGCTGGCTGATCACGATTTTCTGGATCGTGCTGGTGACGGTCGCGATCAACTTCATTGATGGTCTGGACGGCCTGGCCGCGGGCATCAGCGCGATCGCGTGCGGCGTGATCGCCGTTATCGCCGCCAACAACCAGGACTCGGCACTGATCGTGCCGGCACTGGCGCTGCTCGGCAGCCTGACGGGCTTCCTCTTCTTCAACTTCAACCCCGCAAAGATCTTCATGGGCGATTGCGGGAGCATGTTCATCGGGTTTGTGCTCGCGGTCACCAGCATCAAGTGCAACTCCAAAACTGGCACGGTGATGGGCTTCCTGCTGCCGGCACTGGCACTGGGAATTCCGCTGTTCGACACGCTCGTCACCATGATCCGCCGTGGCGTGCTGCAGCGGCGGTCGATCTTCTCAGCCGAAAAGGGGCATATCCACCACAAGCTCATCGCCATGGGCATGGAACACCGTAACGCCGTGCTCACGCTGTACGGAGCCACACTCCTGCTGGCTGGCCTTGGCGTGATGACGGTGTACGCGACCGATACCGGCAAAGTCGTTCTCTGGGGCGTGGCGTTCGTCTGCATTCTGCTCTTCTTTCGCATGGTCGGCGGGGTGAAGATGTGGGAAACGATCGTCGCCATGCGCCGCAACGCGGCTATGCGGCGCGACCAGAAGGCGTACCGCAACGTGTTCGAGCAGTCGCAGCTTCGTTTGGCCAACGCTTTTACCTTTGACGATTGGTGGCACGAGGTGTGTGAATCCGCCCGCGCCCTGCAGTTCCGTCGCTTGACGCTGCCGCTCATCAACCGCGACGGGCTTGAACGAAAAATTGAATGGACGAGCGGCCCGATGCCGGGTCCGCAACAAACAATCAACGTGACGGTCCCGATCCGTCAGCGCCGCAGCGGTGGGCCGCTGAAGGCCGACGTGGAAGTCGCCGTGCTCGACTCGCTTGAGTCGGCCGGCGCCCGCGTGACATTTTTTGCCCGTTTGATGGAGGAACACTGCGTCGCCGCACTTCCGAGTACTGACGCAGCCAAAACCGCCATGCAAAAAATTGCACCCGCCTTACCCGCCGCGACGCCGAAGAAGACCGGATCGAACACGCGTTCCTCCAAGCCCGCACGCGGCCGAGCCCGCATGGATAACCGCGCCACGCCAGGAAGCGGCGGAAAGCGGCGCGTCGCCATCGTGCACGATTTTCTCTACGTCTACGCCGGTGCCGAACGCGTGCTGGAGCAGATGATCGAGGCGTACCCCGATGCCGATCTCTTTTCGCTCTTCGATTTCCTGCCGGTAAAAGACCGCGGGTTTCTCAAAGGCAAATCGGTCACCACCAGCTTCATTCAGCGCATGCCGATGGCGCCAACCAAGCACCGCCACTACCTGCCGCTCATGCCGCTCGCGATCGAGCAGCTCGACGTGAGCCGGTACGACGTAGTGATCACCAGCTCGTACCTGGCCGCCAAGGGCGTGATCACGAGCCCGAACCAGATCCACATTTGTTACTGCCACACGCCGGTTCGGTTTGCGTGGGACATGCAGGCCCAGTACCTGCAGGAAAGCGGACTCACGTACGGCCTCAAGTCGCTCTTCGCGCGGGCTGTGCTGCACTACATCCGCAACTGGGACGTGCGAAGCGCCAACGGCGTTGATCAGTTCGTTAGCAACTCGCAGTTCGTGGCTCGCCGCATCAACAAAATTTACCGCCGCGACGCGCGGGTCATCTATCCGCCGGTGGACGTGGACAAGTTCACGCTCTGCGAACAGAAGGAAGACTACTACATCACCACGAGCAGGTTAGTGCCATACAAGCGCATCGATTTGATCGTCGAGGCGTTCAACCGAATGCCCGACAAGAAGCTGCTCGTGATCGGCGAAGGACCTGACTTCTATAAGATCAAAGGCAAAGCCGGCCCGAACGTGCAGATGCTCGGCCATCAGCCGCAGGAGCAGATGAAGGAATATGTGCAGAAGGCCAAGGGCTTTGTCTTCGCCGCCGAGGAAGATTTCGGCATCGTCGCGGTGGAAGCCATGGCCTGCGGTACCCCGGTGATCGCGTTCGGCCGCGGCGGCGTGACGGAAAGCGTCATCCCGGGAAAGACGGGCATCTTCTTCGACTCGCAGACGGTGGAGGCGCTCATCACCGCGCTGCAGGAATTTGAGACGATGCCGCCGATGGACCCGGCCTTCATCCGCCATCATGCCGAGCGGTTCTCCAATGCCCGGTTCCGCGAGGAGCTTTCGAATCTCGTCGAAGAAAAGTGGCGCGATTTCATGGCTAACCTCAACCCGGTCGTCCGTACGCCGGAAGTCGCCGCGACGCCGTCGGTTGAAGCGATCGCGCAAAGCATGGAAATCGCCCAGGCGAACACTGACCTCGAGATGTCCGAAAAAGTGTTCGAAGGGAATGAGCTGTAACCGCACCACCCGGAATCGCGTTGACCCAAGTCGTTCAAGAAATGTCCTCCGAGATTCTGTCCGGTCCTCCGCCAGCTACGAAGCGGCCAGAGAATTACCTCACGTTAGACGCGTGGCGTGGCGTGGCTGCGCTGTCGGTGTGCGTCTACCATTCGTCGGCAGTCATTGTCGATAAGCAGTTGAATGGCCATTCGACGCCATTTTACGATGTCTGCATGTATGGGTTTCTTGGCGTTCAGATTTTCTTCGTGATCAGCGGCTACTGCATCGCCGCCTCTGCGGCATCGGTATTGCGAAACGGGAAACCGCTCTCGAATTTTGTGATTGCGCGAATTCGGCGGATCTACCCTGCCTGCTGGGCTTCGCTGCTGCTTATTCTTGGGTTGCAGGTTCTTGCAACCACCTTGGTGCGGGCGGGAATCCTCCATGACAGCACCATGGCCAGTACCAGCGTATCGCATGACGCGCTTTTCTGGTTCTCCAATGTCACGCTCACGCAGGTGTTCCTGAACCAAAATTTCATCTCAGCCGTTTGCTGGACGCTTTGTTACGAGATCGCGTTCTATATGCTGGTTGCTGCTGCAATCGTCGGCGTGCGGTTGTTCTCGCGACACCGCTCAGTGGACCGCCTCCTCCTGATCCTTCACGGTGTCTCGATCATCTCGCTCGTCGGGCTGATCGCGTCCCCATCGCACGTACCATTTCCCTTTGACCTGTGGCCGCAGTTCGGCCTCGGGATTGTGGCGTTTCACTGGCTGAATGGGGGCAACAAGCGGATTGCATGGGTCTGCTCGGCGATCATAGGCCTGTTGACGTGCGTCTTCATCGCCAGCCGAAACGCGGATTTGAGCGTGATGCACCTTAGCAGTCGGCTCGTCTATACGACGTCGCTGGTGTTTGCTGCATGTGTGATCCCGCTGCGATCGATCGACACGCGTATGTCCAAGTCTCATGTCGTGTCGTTGCTGCGTTGGATTGGCTTGTTCAGCTACAGCCTGTATCTAACGCATTTTGTAATGCTAGGCATGATTAATCAGTTGCTCAGAATCGGGCTGAAAACCAGCGCGTATCATTATTTGCAGATGCCAGTTTCCGTATTTCTAGCCGTGGTCGCCGGATGGCTATTTTACCTTGTTGCGGAAAAGCCATTCTTGGCCAAGAGCAGGAGCTAAACAATGCTTAGCTATGAAAATTCAAGTGGTCGCGTTGAAAAAGTCGTAACTGTCCTGTTTCTCATGGGCGCTTTGATGATGGCGTCGTTCATGACTTGGCAGCTTGGCAAAAGCATCGATGGTTCGACCATCGCAATGATGACGATCATCGTCTTCGGAGCCGTCGCTATAACGTCTCCGGTAGCTGCCATTGGCATGGTGTTTATTTTTCTTGCCATCCTTGGCGACGTCCGACGAATCTTTCCATCGAAAGGGGCCGGTTCATCCGCTGGCGACCTCTTCCTTCTAGTCGGACCAGTGACCGCGATTGTCTTATGCGCCAAGCTTCTCTTTGCCGGACGCTTTGAAGTGAAGGATCGACTTTCTGTTTGGATCGTCTGGCTCATGATCATCATGACGGTTCAGATTCTCAATCTGACGTACATGCCGCTTCAGGCCAATGTGGCGGGCGGTATTTTCCTGATCGTGCCGATTCTCTGGTTTTGGATTGGCAAAATGTATGGCACCGAGGAGGTACTTGAGAAAATGTTACTGCGAATTGTATTCCCGGTCGCAATCGCCGCCTGCTTATTCGGCATTTACCAGTCGCTGTTCGACTTTCCCGGATATCAACTGGAGTGGATTCAGCAGACCGCAGCGAAAGGAACTCTGTCCGCGATTAACGTTGGCAGGCGCGCGCGGCCATTCGCATTCTGTGTTTCACCGTCTGAGTATGCTCACCTCATTACGTTCGCAATCGTGATTGCAATCGCGGGATTGTTTCGAAAAAGACTGCGATATTTGATCCTATTTCTTCCAGCGGCGCTCGTTGCGCTGGTCGTCCAGGGTGGTCGCGGTCCACTCGTATTTACACTTTTTGCTGCGGCGATGATGTGGGCGCTTCAGCAAAGGAACAATAGAGCCGCGGTCGCGCGGATGGTAGCGGCCCTCTTCGTGATCGGCGCTTTGATGTTGTTGGGTCTTTCGACCGCCAGCGAAGCACAGTTAGACGAGAATATCGCTCCACTAGTCGAGCGACAGGCACAAGGATTGATGAATCCCCTCGATACGCAGAAATCGACGGCGACGGACCACGTCTACATGTTTCTGTACGGGATTGGGTCATCTGCGTTTACCCCGTGGGGGAGAGGGTTAGGCTTTACCACCCTGGCTGGAACCAAATACAGTACCGAGGGCGGAGGTACTGAAATTGACGTAAGCGATTTGTTTGTGTCCTTGGGCCCAGTTGGCGGAATCATTTACGTGGTCATTATTATTTTGGTCTTTTATCGCTCAATCGGTTTAATGCGCCAGACGCGATCGATTTCCTCCATCGCGATATTAGGCGTCTTGGTGACTGAACTGACGCAATGGCTCAATGGTGCCCAATATTCGATCGCCACGATTTGCTGGTTTTGCATCGGATCACTGACGACGCAGTACGAGAAGGCCCAGTCTGACCTGTCGCTACCCCCCAAGCTGCCGCGACTGAACTGATCGGCACAGTGAATCCGAACGACGGCACTCATGAAGATCCTGGTCGTAGCACACAACCTGGTCCGCGGCGATGGACAAGGCCGCATCAACTTGGAGATGGTCCGCCACTTCCTGTCAAAAGGCCACGCCGTCACGATGTTGTCCAAGACCGCTCAGCCGGAATTGGTTGAAGCGGGGGCCAAATGGGTCGACATTAAGGTTCCCGTTCGAAAACCCAACCTGATCAACGGCATCTTATTCGCACGCAAGGCCGACCGATTCATCAAGCAGACAGCCGGCCAGTTTGATGCCATTGTCGGCAACGGTTACTCTCAAACCCTGCCTCACCACGTGAACGATTGCCAGTTCGTGCACGGTGCATGGATTCACTCTCCCGTACACGTAGCAAAGCTCTCCCGAGGTCCGAAGAGCTGGTATCAGTGGCTTTACACGACGCATAATGCGAAGGCTGAGAAACGCGCGTATCGGGCCGCCAAATTCGTCGTCGCACCATCGCAGAAAATCCGCAGTGAGCTGATGAGCATCGGCGTGCCGGATGAAAAAATCCGCGTGATCTACAACGGCGTGGATCTGAACGAATTTCACCCAGGCACAGAAAGCCGCGCCGAGCTGGGCCTGCCCGCGGCGAGTCCGCTGGCGCTGTTCGTCGGCGACATTCGTTCGCCGCGCAAGAACCTCGACTCCGTACTCAAGGCGATGGTCAATGTGCCTAGCCTGCACTTGGCTGTCGGCGGGGCGCCCGATGGCTCGCCGTTTCCGGAGATGGCTAGGCGACTCGGGCTGAGCGATCGTGTCACCTTCCTCGGCTTTCGAAAAGACATTGGAAAGGTCATGCGCGCCGTCGATTTCTTCATCTTCCCCTCGCGCTACGAGGCGGGAACGCTGGTGCTGATCGAGGCGCTCGCGTCCGGATTGCCGGCCGTCACCGCGCGAACCGCTGGCGGGTGCGAAATCATGAACGAGCAGGCGGGCCGCATCATCGAAGACCCTGACGACGTGCCCGCCCTCACCGCTGCGATCACGCACTTCGCGTCCAGCGAATCGGCCCGCCGTGCCGCGTCGATCGAAGCCCGCCGGATCGCCGAGCAATACAGTTGGACCACCATGGGACAGGCGTACCTCGACTTGGTCGAGGAGTCGCGACGATGAAACTCCTCGTCGTGAGCCACGCCCTGACGGCGGGCATCAATCAGCAGTTCTACGCGGATCTAGAACAACGTACCGGCTGGGACATCACGCTTCTTATCCCGTCCAACTGGATCAACGAATATGGGAATCAGGTGGCTTCAGACTGGCCCGCGTTTAAGGGCAAGGTCATTCGTGTACCGGTGTGGAAATCCGGCAACATCATTCTCCACGCCTATCGCGGCTCGATGAAGAAAATCCTGCGAGAAGTGAATCCCGACGTTATCTATGTGAATCACGAGCCGTACGCTGTGGCGACTGCCCAAGTCTATTGGGCAAACCGTCGGTCAATCCGTAAGCCGATTGGCTTCTACTCGTGCCAGAATATCGTGAAGAAATATCCGCCGCCGTTTCGATGGACGGAGTCCATGGTTTATTTGAACAGCGCGTTCAGTTTTCCGATTACCGCGACGGTCGATCAGGTGCATCGCACGAAGGGCTATCGGGGCCCGTCTACGCTAATGCCGCTTGGCGTGGACCCGGCGATCTACTACCCTCGGGAAAATACTGATGCGATTCGGCGCGAACTCGGCGTGCCGGATGACGTAGTGCTTATTGGCTATCTCGGGCGCATTGTGCCGGAGAAGGGCTTGGTCACGTTGCTGCGGGGGCTTAACACGATCCGGGAAATGAACTGGCGAATCGCCGTCATAGGCGCCGGATCGTTCGACGCTGAATTTGATCGCATGTCTGCTGAATTGGGCCTAAAGGACAAAGTGATTCGAAAAGGCTACATCCCGCACGCGGATGCCCCGCAGTATTTTTCGGCATTCGACGTTACCGTGCTTCCATCGGAGACACAGGCGAACTGGCGTGAGCAGTTCGGTCGCGTCATTATCGAATCGCTAATGTGCGGCACGCCTGTCGTGGGCTCGGACTCCGGCGAGATCGCCACGCTCATCAACGAATTGGGCGGCGGATCAGTGTTTCCTGAACGCGACGCCGCTGCACTTGGCGCCGCCCTGACCGAAATGATCCGCGACCCTGCTCTTCGCGACGGGAAAGCGGCTACGGGCAGAATGCGATCCATCGAGCTGTACGCGACGCCGTCGCTGGCCGCGCGGTTTGCGGACAGTATCCTCCGATTTGCTGGCGGTGAGAATTGGTTGCCATGCTGACGCAACGCCGGCCTCTACGCATCGCCTGCTTTGGATTTGCTGAAGAGCATTCGGGCTCGGTTTCCAGCGCAAATTTCTTGATCCTTCGCGAACTGCTGAAACGGGGCCACCAAGTCGACTTCTTCAACAAGCGTAGTTTCCTTTATCCCGAAGCGCTGACCAAGTTCGCAAACTTTCGCTATGTCGATACGGACAACCCGATCGGCGCAAAAATTACGGGTTGGTTTTTAAAATTGTCGAATCCGGTTAACCGCTTCATCGCCGGACGGATCAACGACGCCTCGTTCACTCGCGTCGTCATCCGTACCATGCGGCGCGAGCATCGCGCCAAGCCGTACGACCTGCAGCTGTTTCTCGGTACGACTAGTTACGGCCGGATTGAAGGCATTCGCACAGTGAGTTGGGTGCAGGGTCCACCAATGACCGATGGGTATTCGGTGTACAAACACCGAGCGAAGATCATTGCACTGTGCGGCCGCCTTTACTACTGGCCGCTTCAGATGTTTGCCTGGTGCAAAGGTTTGGTTGGGCTGCCAGACTTTAGGCAAAGCGATGTGATCATCTGCGGCAGCCGGTGGGCTTGTACGCAGATGGAAAAGTTCGGCGTGAATGCCGGGCGACTTCACGGACTTCCGTACCCGATCGACCTGCAGGAGTTTATACCTGCACCCAAAGAAGCAACCGACGGGTTCCACCTGTTGTGGCTCGGCCGCATCGTGCCGCGAAAACGGTTGGACCTGTTTCTGGACGCCGCGGAGATTCTGATTGCTCGAGGGCTTAACCTGCGCGTTACCGTCATCGGGGGATTTCCCTTCGCCCGGGGATTTCAAAAGCTGATCGATCGATTCCGTTATCCTCAGCGAATGAACTACGCCGCGTCCATCGATCGCCGAGAGGTTCGTGCCTTGATGCAGACGGTTGATGTGGTGGTCCAGCCGAGCGAGTCAGAAAATTTTGCCAGTACGCCAGCCGAGGCGCTGGCGTGCGGCGTGCCCGTGGTGCTGGGGCCTACCAATGGCACGCGGGATTACACCGACGGCGCGGCGATAGTCTTCGATCGCTACGACGCGGCGAGCGTCGCCGACGCGGTCAACCAGATGTTGGATTTGATTCGACAAAATCCAAAAGAAGTCGCCGATCGGAGCCGCGCGGCTGCCGAGCGGCATTTTCAGTTGGCCGGAATAGTCGACCAGTTGGAAGCGATTCTTTACGCCACCGTGTTATCGAACTCATGAGCACCGTGCCGAATGATACTCGTTTGCCTGACGGAACACTTTCCGTCCTGGAAATTGGGATGGGATGGTTCCCCGAGCAGCCGGGCGGGTTGAATCGCGTCTATCATGATCTCGTGCGGAACCTTCCCTCGGCCCACGTTGCGTGCACTGGCATCATCACCGGTAGTGACCTTGCATCGCGCGAGACGGACGGAAAGATACGTGCGGTGGTTGCGACGGCTGCGCCCATTCGCGAACGGTGGCGCAAAATCAAAAACGCCGTTGCCGACGCGCTGGCAAGCCGAACGATCGACGTTGTCGCCGCGCATTTCGCCATCTACGCGTGGCCGGCGCTCAGTGTGATTCGCAAGCCGTTAGTGTTTCACTTCCACGGACCATGGGCGTTGGAAGGTGCGCGGGAAGGGGCGGGGCCGATTACGACCAGAATCAAGACGCTGCTGGAAAGGCGCGTCTACCGGCGGGCTACCCGACTCATCGTGTTGTCTGAGGCGTTCAAAAAAGTATTGTGCGACACATACGGCGTCGATCCGGATCGCGTCAGCGTTGTGCCGGGCGGCGTCGACTGTAATCGCTATGACATCGCGGCAACCCGGCATCGGACTCGCGAACAACTCGGCTGGCCCACCGATAGGCCGATTGTGCTAGCCGTCCGCCGACTCGTGCACCGTATGGGGTTGGAGGATCTGATCGCCGCAACTGCCGCGCTGGTCGCAAAGCATCCAAAACTGCTGGTCTACATCGCCGGAAAGGGCCCGTTATCGGGAGCTCTCGCCAAGATGATCGCCGACAAGGGTCTGACCGATCACGTCAAACTGCTCGGGTACGTGAGCGACGACGACCTGCCACTGGCGTACCGAGCGGCGGACTTGTCGGTGGTGCCGACGGTCGCGCTCGAAGGGTTCGGCCTGATCGCGATCGAATCGCTCGCCGCCGGTACGCCGGTGATCGTGACCCCCGTCGGGGGACTGCCTGAAGTCGTCGCCGGGCTGTCGGCCGACCTGATCTGCGAATCCGCCGGTGCTGACGCCTTGCAGAAGGCCTTGGATAACGCGCTCGATCACCCCGAATCGCTGCCCAGCGAAGAGGTGTGTAAGTCTTACGCCCGCAAGAACTTCGATACATCCGTGATGGCCGCCCGCACTCGCGCCGTCTACCAGCAGGCGATGAAGCGGTAAGACTGAATTTTCGCGGTCGCATCGTCCGATAAAAGGAGTGTGCGCCGAAACGTCATTACCCCTTTTCGCCGCGCGCCGGAGTATCTGATCGTCGGATCAGGCCTCACCGGTGCGGTTCTGGCGCGGACGCTCCACGACGCCGGACGATCGGTGCTCGTCATTGATCGCCGCAGCCACGTGGGCGGGAACGTCTTCGATCACGTGCATGAATCCGGCGTCCGTGTTCACACGTACGGGCCGCACTACTTTCGAACCAAGAGCGACGACGTATGGCGGTTCGTGAACCGCTTTGCCACGTTCTACCGCTACGAGGCACGCGTTCAATCGCACGTAAATGGCGCTTACGAGAATTGGCCGATCGCCGGAAGCTACATTAAGCGGACGATCGGCGAGAGCTGGCAGCCGGAGTTTCAAGGAACGCCTCGCAACTTTGAACAAGCGGCACTCTCGCTCATGCCGCGGGCGATCTACGAAACGTTCATCAAGGAATACAATGAAAAGCAGTGGGGTGTACCGGCCGATCAGTTGCAGGCCGAACTCTGCCGGCGATTTGATGTGCGGCTCGATGACGACCCTCGCCTCATGCCGCAACATCCGCATCAGGGCATTCCGGTTGAAGGGTACGCGGTAATGATGCAGCGAATGCTCGCGGGCGTGCGGGTGGAGTTGAACATCGATTACCTGGCCAATCGCGAGCTGTTTAAGCCGACGGTCATGACGATTTTCACAGGCCCGATCGACGCTTACTTCAACTATTCCATGGGCCGCCTGCACTATCGCGGCCAGCAGCGTGAAATGACGTATCTCCCAGATATCGATCGCTATCAACCTGCTGCGCAGGTGAACGAGCCGCTACACTCGGGTGGGCCGCACATTCGCACGCTGGAGTGGAAGCAGATGATGCAGCCGCACGAGATCAAGCCGATCCGCGGCACGGTGATCACGCGAGAAACGCCGTTCTCACCCGACAAGCCTGACGAGTACGAATATCCGTTCCCCGATGACGCGAACCGCTCGCTTTACCGCCGCTACCGCGAAGCCGCCGACGAACTGGAGAATGTGCTGATCTGCGGCCGACTCGGCGAGTACAAGTATTTCGACATGGACCATGCGATCGCGCGAGCGATGACTCTGGCCCGTCGACTATTCGGAGAAGAGCCCGTTCGAGAAGTTGCCTGATCCGCGTCGCGCCTGCTTTGTAACCTGGAAATTTTTTGCCTTCCATCGATCCCTCAGATCTAACCACGCCAGACGCCGCCGCTGTGATAGGCGATGCGCCCGGGCAAAACGCCATCGTTGACGGGTCCGGTCAGATGTCGCCGCAGGAAGTGAAGTCAAAGGCGGTGTCGGCGGTCAAAGCGCTGGGCATTCGAACGCTGATTACACTCCTGATCCGCATCGGCAGTTCACTGATCATGGCGAGGCTGCTGTTTGCCAACGACTACGGCGCGTTTGCGGTCGCAGCGTGGATTTTGGGCATGGGCACCTTTCTCAGTGACGTCGGCTTGGCCGGCGCACTGGTGCGGCAGCACACCAAGCCCACGCGTGACGAAGAATTCACCGTATTCATTTCGCAGCAGGTGATCGCAGCCGTCATCGTGGTGCTTGTGATTACCGTCGGGCCGGCGCTTGCGGGCGTGTCGAACATGGCGGCGAGCCAGCGCGGCATTTTGTACGTGATGGCGCTCAACCTGTTTAACAATTCACTCCGCGTCATCCCGCTGATGGCGCTGGAACGTGAGCTGAAATTCAAAACCATCGCCAAGATTGAATTGACGCAGTCGGTGGTGAACACGGCCCTGAATATATTTCTAGCGTGGCTTGGCTGGGGCGCGTGGGCGCTGGCTATCGGCAGTGTGGCGGGCGCGACGGCGACGACGGTCGGCGTGTGGATTGCCTCGCCCTGGAAACCGGGCGGCGTGTACCGGTTCGGTATCGTTAAACGACTCGCAAAATTCGGGATCGCGTTTCAACTCAACGCACTCATGCCGACGCTGCTTTCCGGCTGGATTCCGATCCTCGTCGGCAAACTCCTCGGGCTGACGGCGGTGGGCTTTGTGAACTGGGCCAACAGCCTGGCGTCAGTGCCGATGATGCTGAGCGCGGTGCTCAATCGCGTCGCGTTTCCGGCCTATGCGCGATTGCAGGATCACCCCGAAACGCTCGGCAATTATGTAAAGACGGCGGCCCGTCGATTGATGGCACTGATGACACTGGTGGTGCCGTTGGGCGTGCTGGCTTGTCCGGTGGCGATTCCGGTTCTGTTCAAAGCGCGCTGGGCGCCGGCTATTCCGCTGGTGCAGTGGTTCAGTATTGACGTGATGTTGGGCACACTGCTCGGAGTGTTGGCCTCGGTGCAAAACGCCACCGGGTTTGCGGCGGACCGCCTGTGGGTTGCCACCGCCACCGGGCTGGCGCGTTGGGGCGTAGGATTTCTCGCAATCAGGTGGTTTGGAATTGCCGGCGTCGGGCCCACCGTCGTGTTAATCACGCTGACCGAGCTGATGAGCACCACGTGGCTGATCCAGGTGCGGAACGGCAAGTCTGCGGGTCTGATGACCGCGGTACTGTCTCCGGTCTTGCGGATCGCGTTAATGATCGGCGCCGCGTGGGGCCTCTCGCAACTCGTCCCGGGCGTGCATCCCTACGTGCAGAGCTTTATCAGCGTGGGATGTTTCGTCACCCTCTTGGTGGTAACCGAAGTCCTCACGCGCGGCCGAATGGTGACCGAAGAACTCATGGCCATTGTTCGAATGGTCCGCAAATGAGCCAAATAAACCGCAAAGGCAACCGATGCGAATACTGATCACAGGGTGTCGCGGGTTTGTCGGCAGCAGTGTGGGCCACGTGGCGCATGCGCGCGGGCACGAGGTGCTTGGCGTAGCCAATTCCAGCCAGGCACCGGCCGATTGGCCCGGCAAGTTTGCGGCGGCGGACGTCACGCATTCGGATCTGGCGCCGCTGATTCGCGACTTTAAGCCTGAAATGGTTTTGCACGCGGCCGGTTCCGCATCGGTGGGTGCTTCGATCGCTAATCCGATCGAGGATTTTCGTGCAGCCCTTTATACGTGGACGAACACGCTCGATGGCATCCGCCGGTCGAGCCTTAAGCCCCGCGTGATTTTCCCTTCAAGCGCGGCCGTTTACGGTAACCCCGCGACGCTGCCGGTGAAGGAATTGGCCCCGGTCCAGCCGCTGTCGCCGTATGGGTTTCACAAGGCCGCGTGTGAGTTGATCGCCCGCGAATACGCGCAGTGCTTCGGCATCGACGTTATCGTCTGCCGGCTCTTTTCGATCTATGGTCCCCGGCAGCGCCGGCTGCTGGTGTGGGAACTGGCGTCACAGTTGGCCGGCCCGAACGAGCAGGTGACGCTCGAAGGCACCGGCAACGAATCTCGCGATTATCTGCATATCGACGACATCGCTGAGGTGTTTCTGCGGCTGGCCGATCCTTCGTTGAAGTGGCCGGATGAAATCTGCCCCGTGTTGAACGTGGCGTTTGGTCGTGAGACGAGCGTGCGCGAACTTGCCCAGCAACTCCAGTCGCGAATCGCGCCGAAAAAGCCGATTCACGCGAAAGGCGTTCAGCGGCCCGGCGATCCATTACGCTGGCAGGCGGACGTCACCAAGCTCCGCACGCTTTTACCGCAGTGGTCGCCCAGGAAATTGGCCGACGGGCTTGAACAGTGCATCGATTACTGGAAACGAGCGGCCGAACGCGCATGAGAGTTCTTGTCGCGGGACATTACTACTTTCCGTTCATCGGCGGCGTCGAAACGCAGATGCGACTGATCGGCCACGAGTTGGCGCGGCGCGGACACCAGATTCAATTCGCGGCCACCCGATTCGGTGCCAGCAAAGTGAAGCCGCGGCTTCGAACGCTCGACAACTCGCTGTTGGCGCCGCACTTCGCCGACTATAGGGACGAAGGCATTCCTGTTCACGCGATCACGCCAGGCCCGGTGGAGCGCTTAAAGATGCTACCGATCGCCGTGCGGGCGATTCCAAAATTGCAGCGGTATGCCTACGCCCAACTCTTCCGATTCGGCTTTCCGTGGTTCAACCTCGCGTATGGAGCGCGGCTGCGGGAGATTGTAAAATCGGTCGACGTCGTGCACTTCCATGGGTTTGATTACCTCGCGTGGGCGCTTCAGCGAGCAGCCGAGCAGCAAGGCAAACCGTTCATCTGCACGCCGTACGTGCACCCTCATCAGTGGGGCGATGATTCGGCGAGTTTGGCCCTGTATCAAAAGTGCGCGGCCGTCATCGGGCTGCTCAGCACCGACTGCAACTACCTCATCAAATGTGGCGTGCCGCGCGAGAGGGTTCACGAGATCGGCGTGATTCCTAACATGACCGCGACGCCGGACGTGGAAGCCTTCCGAACGAAATATCAGTTGCATGGCAAACCGGTAGTGCTGTACGTCGGGCGAATGGTGGAGCACAAGGGAGCCAAGGCAGTCTTATCTGCGGCAGCGTTGGTGTGGGAGAAGGTTCCGGACGCGCGATTTATTTTCATCGGCCCACCGCAAGGGGATTCGGATCGCTGGTTCGACAATGCCGACCCGCGCATCCTGCACCTCGGGCGAGTGAGCGATCAGGATCGCGTCAGCGCGCTGGCTGCCTGCAGCTTGTTCGCCATGCCATCGACGAGCGAGATCTTGCCCACGGTGTACCTCGAAGCGTGGTCGCTCGGCCGGCCGGTGTTGGCGGGGCCCGCACACGGGATGGATGACTTGGTCGAGAAGAATGGCGCGGGATTCGTCGTGCAGCAAGATCCTGCTGAGATCGCCGCTCGTATCGAGCAGATTCTGGGCAATCCAGTGTTATCGGAGCAGCTTGGCCAAGCGGGTTTAGGCCTCGTGCAGCGGCAATATTCGCTCGATCCGATCGTGTCGCGGCTGGAGCAGCTTTACGCAACGGAAATGGCGAAGAAATCTGCGTAAATTCTCCGCCCGGCCGCAAAAGAAATTCGTCTAGCGTCGATCAGTTATTCCCGAACGGAAAACATACGATATTCTGCATAGCATGAAGAGTCTTTTGGTTACAGGTTCGTCTGGTCTGATCGGTTCTGAAGTTTGCACCTACTTCTCCCACAACGGTTGGAAGGTTTACGGGTGCGATAATAACGGCCGCGCCGTGTTCTTTGGGCCTCAGGGCGACACGCGCTGGAATCAGAAGCGGCTGCAGAGCCAGCTTCCGAACTTCGAACACCGCGAACTCGATATTCGCAACCGTGACAGTGTGCTCGCACTCATCGCCGAGTTGAAACCGACTGCAATCGTTCACACCGCCGCGCAGCCTTCGCATGACCTTGCTGCGAAAATGCCGTTCGAAGATTTCGACACCAATGCGGTCGGCACGATGAACCTGCTCGAAGCGACCCGCCGGGCCTGCCCGGAAGCGATCTTCGTTCACATGTCGACCAACAAGGTGTACGGCGACGCCCCGAACGAACTGAATCTGAAAGAGCTCGAAACCCGCTGGGAGTACGCCGACGCCAAAGACTTCGGCGGTATTAAGGAAAGCTTCCGCATCGACCAGTCCAAGCACTCCCTCTTCGGCGCGAGCAAAGTCGCAGCCGACATCATGGTGCAGGAGTACGGTCGCTACTTCAACATCCGCACCGCGTGCCTTCGCGGCGGATGCCTCACCGGTCCAAACCACAGTGGCGTGGAACTACACGGATTCCTTAGCTTCCTGATCAAGTGCAATCTTGAAGGTCGCAAATACAGCGTCTACGGCTATAAAGGCAAGCAGGTGCGCGACAACATCCATTCGCGCGACGTGGCCGGATTCATCGCAGCGTTCATCGACGCGCCGCGCGTCGGCGAGGTCTACAACTTGGGCGGCGGCCGCGATAATAGCTGCTCGATCCTTGAAGCGTTTAAGCTCGCGGAAAAAGTATCCGGCAAGAAAATGGTCTACGACTACGTCGACAAGAACCGCGAAGGCGACCACATTTGTTACATCAGTGATCTGAACAAGATCAAAGCGCACTACCCCAAGTGGTCGCTTACGAAGAGCCTTGCAGATATCTTCAGCGAGATCCACCAAGCGTGGGTTGAACGCGTGCCTAAGTAATCCATGAGTGATGTGCAGATCAGCGTTGTTATTCCCTCCAGACATCGAAACGATTGGCTGGCGCGTTGCCTCGAATGCTTGGCCCCTGGCAGACAAACGCTTGACCCCTCCGAGTACGAAGTCATCGTCACCGACGACGGCAGCAACACTACCGCAGAGTCGATGATTCGTGAACGGTTTAGCTGGGTGAAGTGGGTAAGTGGCCCTAGGCGCGGCCCGGCAGCAAATCGCAACAACGGGGCGAGATTTGCGCGTGCGCCTTGGATTGTCTTTACCGACGATGATTGCATCCCCACGCAAGGCTGGCTCGCGGCATATCTCAGCGCGTCAAAAACCGGTAGTGTGGTCCTCGAAGGCAAAACCGTCTGCCGGGAAGGTTTTCCAAGCGCGCTGTACGAGGCACCCGTCAATGAGCGCGGTGGCAGTCTGTGGGCTTGCAATCTGATGTTTTCCAGCGACCTTTATCGAGAGTTGAAAGGATACGACGAGTCATTTCCGTTCTGGTGCGAAGACATGGAAATGCAAAATCGGCTTCAGCGCCACGGGATCACACCGCTCTTTGTGCCACTGGCGGAAGTCGATCACCCGCCGCGAAAGCGGGCATTAGGCCTGAAGGCTGCCCGAAACTGGGAAGCGCGCGTTCATTTGGAAAAAGTGATCGGCGCATCCACGACGGGTGCCGACTCAATGCCGCTGCACATTGTAAAAACCCGGGTCGCACAGGCCATTGAAGGAAAATGGAATTGGGGAGCCTTGGTCATGTTGGGGTCGGGCCTCGTTGAATTCGTTTACGTATTGCTACATATCGTCGGCTGGCGAAAAAAATATCGATAGAGGAATCCTTCGACTCCGATTTTTTCGTAGCTTCTTGATCGGGAGAATTGGGCGATGCATCTTTGTGCGGGTATGTCGGTAGGTGGCTTACCTAATGTCCTGCATGCTGTCGTGATTCACGTTGGCGAAATTCTGAATGGATGGAAATAGGCGGATCGTTTGAGCCTACTTCGATGCAATTCCGGAGCCAACTCTTTCAACCGTTATTGTATTTACGGCGATCCGTATTTTCGATTACTATCCCGGTCAATGGATTCTTTGCTGATCGCCGCCTCCGTGGGACGGTTAGCCGTGCAAGGTCGGCCACTTCTGTTGCAACAGGGCGAAAGCGACTTTTACTTGAATCCTTCACTTCGTGCGCAATGGGAAAGTAGTTAAGGATAAGGTAACGGGAATCGGGACATTGGCTGCGCTGAATCAACAGCCGGGCGGTGTACGGTCAAGTCTAAATGTTATGAACGGGCTATTACGCGGATTTCAAATTGTCCTATCTCGCTACAGTCTTGTCGCGTCAATCAGCAGCGGCGTTCGCAAGACGATGCTACGACTGCGCGGCGCAAAGATCGGACGCGGCGTCCGGATCCCGCGAATGTGGGTCAACTGGCCTCATCAACTTCAACTCGGCGACGGATGCCGTCTTGAACCGGACATTGCATTCAAGTACGACCATTACTGGGTCGCGGGACCGCGCATTGTGATCGGCGAGCACAGCTTCATCGGCCGTAATGCCGAGTTCAATATCACGGGCCGGATCGACGTGGGTAAGCACTGCCTCATTGCCGCTGGCAGCCGATTCATCGACCACGATCACGGCATGGCGTCAGACGCGCTCATGCGTGGGCAGCCGGCCGTTACCGCGCCGATTCGCCTTGGGGATGACGTGTGGATCGGCGTGAACGTAGTGGTGCTCAAGGGCGTAACGATCGGCGATGGCGCGGTCGTAGGCGCCGGCGCGGTGGTGACGAAGTCGATCCCGGCAGGTGAAATCTGGGTGGGCAATCCGGCCCGGAAAGTCGGCGATCGAAAGACTCGGACGGGTGGCACGGGGAACGTTTGAAAATTGATCTGATTTATCCGGCGCTTCCGCCGATGATCGACGGAATCGGCGACTATACCGCGTTGCTGGCCGCGGAATTGGCCAAGTCGCACACGGTTCGCATCTTGACGAGCGATGAGCGGCCGTTCACGCCGATACCCAACGTTGAAATTCTCGCGATTATTCATCCTTCGGACCACAATACTTACAACCGACTATTCGACGCAGTGGACAACGCCGGCACCGATTGGGCCGTGCTGCAGTACAACCCGTTTGGGTTTGGCCGGCGCGGCTACAACGCAACGCTTCCCCGCGTGATGCAGCGGATCAGCAGTGACAGCCGAAAAACCAAAGTCGCAATGATGTCGCACGAGACCTACGTCCGCCCCGAGAGCGTAAAACTCGCGATCATGCGGCTGTGGCAGAGGGGGCAATTCAGGCAATTGCTACACGCCTGCAGTGTGTCGTTCTTCTCGGTGGAGTTCCGCATTGCCGAGCATCGCGCGTGGGAACCGGCTCTGCCGATGATCCACTTGCCGGTGGGGGCGAACATCCCACGCGTAGCAATCTCGCGGGATGAGGCGCGGAGCCGGATAGGCATCGGACCCGAGGAAGTCGTGCTCGGGGTGTTCGGACAGGCGCACATTTCTCGATCCTTCGAGCCGGTTCGCCAGACGATTGCCGCGATCCGCGCGAAGGGACTGCAGCCGACGTTGCTCTACATCGGGCCGGATGGCGCACACGTCAAGACGCAGGTCGACAACGTAAAGATGATCGTCGACGGCCCGCATCCGGCCGACGAAGTATCGCGACGGCTCTCCGCGATCGACGTGTTCATCGCCATGTACAGCGACGGCATCACCACCCGGCGCGGCGCGTTCATCGCAGCGCTGCGACACGGCCTGCCGATCGTCGCCACGAAAACAGTTGATATCGGCCCGGTGCTGGCCGCTGAAGAGGACCGTGCATTTTTCGCATCGTCGCCGCACGACACCGCGAAAATCGTCGCCGAAGTGATGCGACTGGTGGAGAACCGCTCGCTCGCGTCGGAAATGGGGCGCAACGCAGAGGCATTGTACGATCGCGTTTTTTCTTGGCCGGTGATCGCGGAGAAAATCCTCGCCGGTTTGACTGCAGCCGACCAGCCGTCGCGCTGAAAAAGATGAGTATGTTGGCCTCGTCATCTCCTACACAGAATCTCGAACCGTCCGCACCGTTGATCAAGCCGCGGCGCGTTCTATTCGTGGATCACACCGCGGCCCTCGGCGGCGGGGAGATTGCCTTGCTGAATCTCGTCAACGCACTCGATCAAAGCAGGTTCACGCCTGTCGTTGCGCTTTTTTCCGACGGCGACCTGCGGCAGAAACTGATTGATTCCGGTGTCGAAGTGCATGTGCTGCCGCTCTCGTCGGAAGTGGTTAACCAGCGCAAAGACGCGCTGGGCGGCGGAACGCTGCTGCGGTTGCGAGCCGTGATGCTCAGCGCGACCTTTGCCTTGCGACTGGCCAAATTCATTCGCAGGCAAAAGATCGACCTCGTTCACACCAACTCTCTCAAATCCGATCTCATCGGCGGTGTGGCGGGGCGTCTGGCGAGGCGGCCGGTGGTGTGGCACGTTCGTGATCGTATCGCCGACGATTACCTGCCCGCTCGCGTGGCAGCGGTGTTCCGATTTCTCGCACGCGTATTGCCCACACACGTATTGGTAAATTCTGCGGCGACAGGCGAGACACTCGCCGGCCCTTCGCCGTCCGGTCGACTGGCGCGACACATGACCGTCGTTCACGACGGCACGTTTCTGCAGCACATCGTTCCGGCGTTACGAACGTCGCCCGGCGCGCTAATCGGCCTTGTAGGCAGAATCACCCGGTGGAAAGGGCAGCACGTTTTCATCGAGGCCGCTGCGAAAGTCATTCAGCGATTTCCACAGGCACGCTTTCAGATCATCGGCTCGGCCATGTTCGACGAGCGCGAGTACGAGTCGCAGATCCGTCAGATGGTGATAGAACTCGGCCTGTCCGAATTCGTCGAATTCACCGGATTTCGTAAAGATGTCACCGCGTGTATCGCGAATCTGGACATCCTGGTTCACGCTTCGATCGTTGGTGAGCCGTTCGGGCAGGTGGTGATCGAAGGCATGTCAGCGGCGAAGCCCGTGGTGGCCACGCGCGGCGGCGGCGTTCCGGAAATCGTTATAGAGGGCGTATCCGGCCTTCTCGTTCCGATGGGAGATTCCACGGCCATGGCAGAGGCCATTCTCTCGCTGCTGGGCGATCCGCAGCGTGCGCTGGAATTGGGGTTGGCAGCTCGCGAACGCGTCAAAAGTCAATTCACCGTGCGTCATACAGCCGCGAACGTTGAGACTGTGTATAAGTCGATTCTTTAGATTGCAAAATCGTGCTCCAGCCCTTAAAAAAGTCCTTTTGCGACGTCGTATTCTCCGGCGCTTGTTCAGCGTAATGAATCAAACGGTTACCATCTGCATTCCCACGTATCGCCGAGTTGCCTTGCTCGAGCACGCGATCCGGTCAGCCGCGGCGCAAACCTATAGCCCGGTTCAAATTCTCGTTGGCGACGACTCGCCCGACGACGCCACCATGCAGTTGGTCGAGCGGTTGAAAAGCGAGCTGTCGGTTCCGATTACCTACCTGCACAACGTCCCGCCGCTCGGGCAAGGGAAAAACGTCAACGCGCTGTTCCAAGCCGTGAAAAGTGAATACCTGGTGCTTTTGCACGATGACGATGTGCTACTCCCCAATGCGGTTACGCGGATGATCGAGACGTTCAAAGCTCATCCGAACCTCACGGCCGTGTGGGGGGATCAGTATGTGATTGATATGGAAGGCACTCGCTTGATGGAGGCTTCGAAGCGGCTCAACGACACGTATTATCGCACGCCGGATCGTGCAGGACTGCAGATTCGCGGCGTGCCCGGGCTCCTGCGAATGTTCCCGAATGACGGGTACATGGTTCGGACCTCTGCTGCTCAATCCACGGGGTATCGCTCGCGCGAAGAGGCGAGCCGTCACGTCGATTCCGACTTCGGAATCCGTCTCACCTGTGATCACCAAGGCTTCTACTACATCAACGAGTACCTGTGCGAATACCGTTTAACCGACGAGGCGGAGAGCAAGGGCCTCGATACACGCGCCGAAATTCTGTTTAAGAACATCAAGAAGATGGATGTGCCCGATGCCGCTCGGTCCGCACAGGAAACGGCGCTGAGCAAGCTGGCCCCCGCGGCCATCCGCAGCCTGGCACTGATCGGGCGCCGCCGCGAGGCCCTTACGATTTTCTTCGGCCCGTATATGAACGGCAAACGAATCACGCCGATGGGCTGCTGGTTGCTTACGATCACCTTCATGCCGTTTTTGCACCGTCTGCGTCATCGCTGGCGCGGCGTACCGTAATCCCACCCCCGCCAAGCCCCTTCTACGGCATCGGCAGATCCTTGAATTCGAACGGAACAGTAATCTCCTTCGAATCAAGAATCACGTCCCACACAATCTTTGCCGGCTCGCCCACGTCATCGCCGCCACCTTCATCTGCAGAGCGGCGGTAGTACATCATCGAGATGTGCGTCTCATTCCCCTTGTTCGTCACTTCGCGATTCATCTGAAATTGCAGGTCACGCCCCTGCGCGTCCATCACGCGCAAGCCGAGATTGTTGGTCATCTCGGTGAATTTCCGCGCCTCGAGTTTGTCGCGATAGACGATCACCTTCACCAGGTACTGACGCAGATTCCCTTTGTCGTTGCCTTCATTCAGGGGCTTGGCGCTGCAAATGGTGATTCGCCGTCCGCTCTCGGTTTTGCCCGGTTGCTCCTTATCGCCGGAGACGTCCTGAAACTCCACGCTTTCGATCGTTGTTGCGACCTTCATTTTCAGCTTGCCGCGGAGCCTGGCGATTTTGAGGCCCGGCTTATTGGCGGGATAGAGCAGGTTGATCGCAACATTCACCTGCGACTGACGCGACGTGGTGTTCATCCCGCCGAACGAATGCTCGCCTGCGGGCAGCAGGTTATTACCGTTGTCATCCACAGCCTCGTCCAGCGCGGCCTGATAGTAGAAACCGGTTACGCGAACCTTCGGCTCGCTGAGCAGGATCATCCGGCCGGTGAACTGGCTCCTGCCTCCCGACTGCTGTGTGCCCAAGCTGATCGAGCTTTGCCGCGAAAGCTGCGTCATCAGCGTGAGCATCGCGCCGCTGGCCGATCGCGGCGAGTTGAACATCGACTGGCCCATCTGGTTCGACGGCATGAACAGCATCTGACGACTGGTTGAATCGTTGAAGTACGGAGAGAGCTGGGCCTTCTGGCAGAAGTCGATCAGTGCGTCCCAAAAAGGCGTGTTCTGATAGTCGACTGACACCGTCTGCTTGTTGGCTCGCCCGTTCCAAATTGCACGGTTGTACGGTCGCAGCAAATAGCCGGTCTGCTTAGAGAAGGCGGCCATCACGTCTTCAACGCTTGCGTCGTTCAACTTCAGCGTAATGAGCGTAGGGGCGGCGACTCTGTTCATTTCGATCGTCGCCAGCACACTCTCAGCTGCCGTGCGCGACTTGGTGAAGCGTTCGAGTGCTGGCTGGGCGGCTTCGCCGAGCGTGACGAGCTTTTCTCTCGCGCTGGCTGCCTTGGCGGGGTCGGGATCGTTCAGTTGAGCGACCAGCGCTTCGATATCGACGGCCGGCTGCGTGGTTTCCACCGGCGGGTCGGCGATCGCCGCGGCGCCGATCGGCATCGCAATCGCAACCGCCAGCCACCACGCGAAGAATGATCGCCTCATCGCCACTCCAAGCCCATGGATTCCGCGCCCGATGCAGAGACGACCCGCCGGCGCGAAAGTTTCACGCGACGTGCGCGCCGTCTGATTCAACTGTTTATATCAAGTCTGCGATTGAAAGGGGAACACCTACCCTCATCGACCGGTGAGCGTAACCAATTCCAGCGGATTGACGGTGATCGAAAGCACGCCTTTAGATGCTTTCACGGTTCCCGAACTGACATTGGCCTTGGTGCTGGTGCTGCGGCGAACATTGAAGGTGGAAGTCGATACCTTGGCCAAGCCGTCGATCTTGAGCGTGACGTTGAACGTCTGGCTGGTCTTGCCGCCCTGCGAGCGGTCCCAGTCGGACAGCGTGCTGAACTTCGTCGACGTGTAGTTCAACAGCGCGACCGACCACGTGCCGTCGGCGTTTTTTGAGCCGGCCGCAATCAACGACGGTTTAATGCCGTACGTCCAGGTCATGGTGCCCTCAGTCGCGCTCACGCACGGCAGCATCTTTGTTCCCGGCGCGAACGCCTGACTGAGCTGCTGAATGTAGTAATACTTGTAGAACTTCTGGATGTCGCCGCCGGCCTTGGTGACGTCGTAGCGGATCAACCGCGTGCCGTTGTCGGCCGGGTCGTTTTGTTCGTAGCCGATGAACCATATCCAGTGCGTGACGCCGTGATTCAAGTCGCTGACAATTCGCCCGGCGGAAGATGCTGCGTTCAGCACGTCGCCAAGCGCTTCCGGGCCCGGCGTGCTGGACTCGGTCTGCCAGTACCACTTGGACGTGCCCAGGACCTTTTGCGCCATTGAATCGGTTGCGCCCATGTTGTAAGTGTGCGTGGCGATCCCCTTCATTGCCGACCACGCGGCTGAGTCATTCTTGATCGCGTTCACCATGTCGAATGCCGTGCCGTCGCAACTGGCCGCTTCCGGCGTGACGATCGCCACGTCCTTCAGCCCGCGCGCGTCGAGCGACGCGCGCAGCGCTTTCACCACGGTCGGCCATTGAGCCAGCGAAAAGCGGATCGGGCGGTCATTCGGCTCGTTCAGAATGCCTGTCGCGTTAATTTGCACGCCCGCCTGGGAGCGAACCTGCAGGATGAAGCTGGCGATCAATTCTGCGTATGCCGTCACGCCGGTTTCGGTGAATTCGGTGTACTGGGCTGACGAGCTGGTCTTGGGCTTGCCGAAACTCGCCGGCACGTCGTCGGGTGCCAGCAGCAGTGTGGTGCAGCCGCGATTCTTGGCGGTGGTGATGATTCCGGAGCTCACGTAACGTCGAACGAAGTCTGAAATATTCGGCGATTTGGGATCGGCCAGGTAAACCGAAGGACTGAACCACACGCGCATGATCTTGAAGTTCAAATCCTGCCACACCATCTTGGCCAAGACGTCGCGCGTGGTGCCGGGCAGTTGCTGGAAGCGCCCCTCGACGTTCATTTCACTCGTGCCAAATCCCACAAACGTCTGCCGCGTCGTCGGCTGCAGCGTGATCGTTACCGGCACGCTCTTGGCGCTGCACGCCATGGAAGGCACTAGTACAGACAAGAACGCCAGCCCTAGAAAGAGCGTTTGTCGCAACAACATAAGCATTTCTCCCATCGCGTTTCCCGACCGCCGCGTTATTGTGGCGTCTGCTCGGATTGAGATTCAAATGCAAAATCGGTCCGCGTGCAATTAATTTGTCGAGCGTGCTAACTGATAATCCGATGATCCGCCGCGTCGGCCGCTATGGAGTGATCCTGTGAACCGCGAACTAATTATCCCAAACTACCACGTCGTCCTCATTCATTACCCGCTGGGGCTCTTTATCGCCGGCCTGGTGATTGAACTGGGAAGCTTCCTCTGGCGCGGCGCTTCGATCCGCGCAGCCGGGCGGTGGATGATCCTGCTCGGCGGGCTGGCGATGGTGCCGGTGGCGCTCAGCGGCGTTTACGCGCTTTATGACGTGGCAGTCAAATCGCAGGGTGTGCACACCGAACAGTGGGCGCAGATTGCTCACGATACCACGCTCACCGCCGAGCAATGGCAGCACCTTGTGCTGCATACGTGGCTGATGAGCATTGCGACCGGCATTGTCGTGCTGACGGTCGTCACGTTCCTGGCGCTATCGGACCGGCTGCGCGTGGCGATCTACCCGTTGCTGCTGGTCTTGCTGCTGATCGGCGCGGGAACCATGGGTGCCGGAGCATGGCTTGCCGGTGAGGCGATCTACCGTCTTGGCGTGGCCGTCGAACCGGCGATGATCCGCGGTGACGGTCATCAACCTACGACCGACGAAGCAGTGAGCGTAGTGGAAAAAATAAACACGATGGTCTCTCCACTGCAGCCGCACGTGATCATGGCCGGCGTTTCGATCGCCGTGGCGCTCGCGGCGGTCGGCCTGTCGATCCGCCAGATCACTGGCGAACCGCCGCCCCTGCCTGAGGTGCCCGAGGGAGACGCGCTGGTCCGCTCCCTCAACCCGCCGCCGCCGCCGGTGGTGATTTACGCCGGTAAGTTCTGGGTCGTCGCCGCGCTGCTGGTGGGGATGACCGCGCTGCTTGGCTGGTACTTCTTCGCCAGCGAAGCTGGTAATTACAATCCGAAGGAACTGTGGAAGATGGTGAGCGATCCGACCCTGAACAACCACTCGTCCTTCACGCGAGGCGTTGCGCATGCCGCCATCGGCGGAGCGCTGGTGATCCTTCCGCTGCTCATGGGCGCGCTCGCTCGCTGGGCGCCGAAGCAGAAACTCCTGCTCGGACTGTTCACGCTGATTCTGCTCGCCGTCGTTTCGGCTCAGTTGTGGCTTGGGATTCTGCTGCTCTTTGATGGATCGAAGGGAACGCTCTTCCGGTTCAACTAGATGGCAAGACGAGACCTGCAGCGAGTTCCTACAACGCCTCGACACGTTCAACCTCGAGCGAGTAGACACTCTCCACGCCGGTTTCATTCCGCTTCACATCTACATGCAGCGTACCGGTGACGCGGACCATCGTGTCGTAGTACGGCACGCGCTTACCGCCGACGACAGAGGCTTTCACAAAATGCTGCACCTGCGGCGGACCGCTGAAGCAGCACTTGGTTTTGCTGTAGACGAGATCGAATCGATTGAGCTCATCGGCCGCGTTCTGGCCGGCCCACATTTCTCCCTGCAGAACTACCCGCTTGCCGTCGAGGTCGCGCCATTTTTGCGGGATCTGATCGAGCGTGCCGTTCACCTGGTCGAAGCTGAAGGTGCTCATCGCCTGCAGGTTCACGTCTTTGTACCCGCCGCGATCGTGAATGCCGCCGCTGACGGCTTCGTCGACGAACAGATAGACCGGGTAGCCGATCACCGCCAGCATGACGATGACGAACACGATCAACCGCGGATTGATGCGGTCGCTCCACGGCACTTTCGTTGCTGCTTGCTCAGTTTCCACCGTTGCCATAACGCGTCCTACTAGTGTGCTACCTGGGTGCTGGTTTTACACTGCTGGTCTTCACCTGAAAAATGCTGGTGATGATGTCGTCGTCCTTCTTCTCTTCAACCGTAAGCGTGCCCTCGACGGAAATTTCGTCCGGGAAGTAGCTCACCGCCTTGCCGGCCGGGCAGTCGACAATGATCGTGTGCTGCAGTTGCGGCGGCTGACCGTAGCAGCACTGGAAGAGGCTGGGCACCAGCGCGAACTTGCTGATGTGCTCGGCCTGGTCGATCGGGATCATGTAGCCGCGCAGCCGAATCTGGCTGCCGGAAAGTTTCTTCACGTCTTCGGGAATATTGCCGCCCTTGTCGGCGTCGTACTCAAAATTCCCTAACTCCTTGATCGCCATTTCCTGAATCTGCCCTTCCACCGGCACCGGGTGCGGCACGCGGTGCTCGGCCGATGCTGACGGATCGACCTGCGTCGCGTTCTGTTGCAGGCTCGCGGTGGCGATTGCCTTTTGCGAGACGCGGATCATCTCGTCGATCGGGCCGGCCTTTTCGGGCTCGCCCTTCAACTGGGCCGACACCTTCTGCAACATCGGCAGCGCGACGGCGTACTGCCCGCGGCTAAACGCCTGCGTCGCCTGCAGCGTGAGCTCGCCGACGGACATCGCGGCAGGTTTGGTCGTGGGATCACCCAGCGCGAACTGAGTCGCCAGGAGCAAGGTAGCCAGAATGAGGAGCGATCGCTTCATGGTCTGATCCGTTTGTTACGTCAAAGTGGGCCGATGCGTTCACCCTGCAACAAGGTTCGTTGCGACGGGGGTACGGTACGCGGAAAGTGCCGGAACCAAGCCCGCGAGCGTGGCAAGAATGACCACGCCTAATAAGTATAGCAATTCCGTCCGATCGATGATGGCCCAGTGAATGCCCTGTCCCAGCAGCGAATTGAGCAATACCGACCCGATGGCCGCCATGCCGTGCCCCGCGAGTAGGCCCAGAACCCCGCCGAACAGGCCGATCAACGCCGCCTCGACGCAGATCAGCAGCAGTACGCGCCGACGGGTGGCGCCTAGCGCCCGCAGGATGGCGATCTCCTTCCGCCTAGCCGTGACCGAGTTGTAAATGCTCACTAGGATTCCGACGGCCGCTACGACCGTCACCAGCGCGCTCACCAGCAGCAGCACCAGGCTGGAGCTGGCGAGGAAGGTATCGAAGAATTCCCGCATCACCGTGGCTGGGCTCACGGCCATGATGTCGTCGCGGAGACCGACGTTGTACTGGAGGTTGCTGGTGTTGAACGCGCCGCGCGTTTTGACAAACACCGCCGACACTTCCAGCACGTCCGTCGGCAGATCGAGCGTGATGATTCCGTCGGCCGAAAGCGTGTAGTGCCTTTTCTCGCCGTCTTCTTCCTTCACCGCCGGCTTGGTTGCAGGATTCCAGCCCTTGCGGAGGTAGTCGCGGGCGATCTCCGCTTCACCGTGCTCGAAGATGGTATAGAAGCTGGTCAGCGGAATGTAGATCACCTTGTCGGCCGCGGTGTTGGTTCGCGCGAGCACGCCGGTCACTGTCCACTTTTCGGCGTGAATGTCGGGAATCTCCGTGGCCGACGGCATGCCGTGCGTGGCTTGGAATACATCACCCAGTTTCAGGCCCGTTGCCTTGACGATATCGGCGCCGATCACCGCTTCAAACTTGGCGCCGTGAAACATCCGTCCTTCGGCGATCTGATACTTTTTGCCCGGCCGATATTCCAGCGAGGGCGTGGCAACCTTCTGACTCGGATCGCGCGCGTCGGTATCGAGACTCGGACTCTGATAGCCTGCGAGCAGCTTGCCCGTCGCGTCGTACCCCTCCGCCGGCTGGCCGTTATCAGCAAAGCCGAACATCTGCGGCTGCGCGCCGATGATCCGCCGGCCCTTATAGCTGTCGCCGACGCAGACCGGGAACGCGAAGCGAATATCGGCCCGGTACACGCGCTTCTTCAGCAGTTCGTCAAACGTGGCGTATTTGATATTGCCCTGGCTGCGATCGAGCTGATACACCGTGTTCAGCGTCAACTGCAGCGGCGAACCCTTCACGCCGATCAGCAGGTCGTACCCGTACTCGCGCTGGCCGAACAGATTGGCGCCTTCGCGGCGGATGATGATGATCGCAATCGCCAGCGCCACGCCCAGCAGCACTGAGAGCAGCGTCAGCCACGTGCCCAGGGCACGTTGTCGCATCTGCTTGATGACCAGTTGAAAAAGGTTCATGGCTACTTGTGGGCCTTGTTCAGTTCCTTCAGCGACACCACGCGCGGCAATTGCTGCGTGATGGCCGGGTCGTGGCTGACGATCAGGAGGCTGGCTTTCACCTCGGTGCACAGCTTTCGGATTAGTTCGAGCACCTGCTGCGCGCTGGACGGATCGAGCGCGCCGGTGGGCTCGTCGGCGAGCACCAGGTTCGGCCGATTCGCCAGCGCCCGCGCCACCGCGACGCGCTGCTGCTGGCCAACGGAGAGTTTTTCTGGCTTGTAGTTGAGCCGCTCCGCCAGGCCGACTTCTTCCAGCAGATGTTTCGCCCACGCCGGGTCGGGCGATCGGCCGGTGAAGCTCATGCCCAGCAGCACGTTTTCCATCGCGGTAAAGCCGGGCAGCAGGTGGTGCGTTTGAAAGACGTAGCCGATGTTCGATCCGCGAAAGACGTCGCGCTCGGCCTCGGAAAGCTTTGTCACGTTGACGGCCGACCCGTTGAGCTGGAATTTCACGTCGCCGCTGTCGGGCGTAAGAATGCCCGCGATCAGATGCAGCAGAGTGGTCTTGCCCGACCCGCTGGAACCGACGAGGGCCACCTGCTCGCCGTCGCCGAGTGCGAAGTGATCGATATCGATCACCGGTACGACCGACCCATCCGGGCCGACGTACTGCTTCTTAAGTTGTGCCAGTTCCATCGACACGTGAGGGGCCTTTCGACGTTCAAGAGCCTAGCTGCCGGGTTTCGCATTTGCAAGTAAGTTGCAAATAGGGTGCCCGTATGGAGTGAACGCGCGGGAGGGGAAAAGGTTGCAGCGGAATTTCAGGTCCGATGGTAAGTGGTTCGCGGAGAAGGCAGGAAGCGGATCGCGATCCCGACAAGCGCGAACCAAATCCGAAAAAAGCCGTCATCCTGAGTGTACCCGCGAAGGATCTGGCCGCGTCGTCATGGGACGCAGATCCTTCGCGGGTACGCTCAGGATGACGGTGTTTTCTGCTTCGACATGCTGGGGGCAGAACGCGGATTGTGCCAGGCCGTTGCTCCAGAGACGTAGTCTTTCGAACGAGCAGGGCCTACGTCTCCCGCGCGTAATACTCAGCTTCGAGCTGTTCCTTCTTAGCCTGGTGCGTGTCGTACTCCGCCTGCAGCTTCTTCAGCTTTTGTTGGTCGCGGAAATTGGCCGGGTCGGCGATCTTGGCCTGCGCCTGCTCGATCGCCTGCTCGGCCATCGAGATTTCGTGCTCCAGTTCTTTCACCGTGAGCTTGCCGAAGGAGCGCGCGTACGGATTGTCTTTCTTCTTCGAGGAACTCCCCGAATGCTGCTGCTGCGTCGGTTTGGCTTCCTGCTTCTTCTCCGGCTTGGGTTTTGATTCGGCCTTGCCGGGATTGCGAGCCGCGTCGGCCTTGGCGGTGAGTTGTTTGGCCTTCAGCACCCACTCACTGTAGTTGCCTTCAAAATCAATCATCCCCGGCGGGTGCAGCACCAGCAGTCGCTCGGCCACTTGGTTCAAAAAGTATCGATCGTGGCTGACGCACAGAATCGTGCCCGGGAAATCGGCCAGTGCGCGTTCGAGCGCTTCGCTGGATGCAATATCCAGGTGATTCGTCGGCTCGTCGAGGATCAGCACGTTGGGCTTATCGAGCAGAAGCTGCGCGAAACGCAGCCGAGCGCGTTCGCCGCCACTTAATGCGCCTACTTTCTTCTCCACGTCGTCCTTGCCGAACAGCATGACGGCCAGCACGTCGCGGAGTTGCTTGTCGTTGGCCTCGCGCTTGCCGAGACATTCGTCGTAGACGGTGTTCTCGGCGTTGAACTCATCGAGCTTCTGGTTGTAGTAGCCCATCGTGAGGTTGGATCCCCACTTGATCACGCCGCTATCGGGCTCGCGGGCGCCCAGCAGCACTTCGAGCAGGGTGGTTTTGCCCGAGCCGTTGGGGCCGATGATGCCGATGCGCTCGCCGCGAACCACGTTGAAGCCGATGTCTTTCCAGAGCGGCTTGTTCTCGTACGCCTTGCTGAGTTCCTGCACGCGGAGGAGCTGATCGCCCGCCCGCTGCTCGGTCTTGAGCGTGAGGTTAATCTTCTTGGTGTCGCTGACGGCCTGCACGATCTGGTCGCTGATCAGCAGGCGGTTCAGCCGCTTTTCACGCCCCTTGGCTTCCTTGCTGCGCTGCCCGGCCCCGAAGCGGCGGATGAATTCCTTCTGCTTCTCGATGTCCGCCTGCTGCTCGGTGTACGCGCGCTGCTGGCTGAGCTCTTCGAGCTCTTTCTGTTCCACGAAGTTGGTGTAGTTGCCGGTATAGCTCTTGAGCTTGGCCCGCGTCAGCCAGACCACGCGTTGCGAGAGTCGATCGAGAAAAAATCGATCGTGGCTGATGATGACGGCCGACCCGCGGTACTCTTCGAGATATTTCTCGAGCCACTCGATCGCTTCCAAATCGAGGTGATTCGTCGGCTCGTCGAGCAGCAGCACGTCCGGCTCGCTGATGAGTAACTTGGCCAGCGCCACGCGCGATTTCTGTCCGCCGGAGAGCGTGCCGATCGGCTGCTCCCACATGCTTTGAGGCAGGCCCACGCCGAGCAGGGTTGATTCCAGCCGATGGTGCCACACGTATCCGCCGGCCAAGTCGAAATCGTGCTGCACTTCCTGGTAGGCGTCGAGCACTTTCTGCAACTCGTCGTCCACCTTCACGGCCATCTCGTGTTCCAGATCGCGCAGCTTGTGCGACATCTCGTGCAGGTGCGCAAACGCCAGCTCCGCTTCGTCGATTACGGTGTTGTTCGGATCGAACACCGGGTCCTGCGTGAGGTAGCCGACGCGCACGGTTTTGGCGACCGACACGACGCCGGCCTCGGCGGTCTGCTCGCCGACGATGAGGCGGAAAAGCGTTGATTTGCCGGACCCGTTGTCGCCGATCAGGCCGATGCGTTCGTTCGGGTAGATGGTGAGGCTGGCCTTGTCGAGCAGAACGCGACGGCCGAAGGATTTTTCGACGTTGGAAAGGGTGACGAGCGACATAAGGAGCAGAAACTTCTCGGGCGACGCGGAAACGAACTTTTCGACTCGGCGCAGTTCCGTAAAACGTCTGTTCTAGCGGTTTTTGGGGCGAACTGCGAGCCTTCCCGAGGCGTGCCGCGTTGCTGAATCAAAAAAGCCCCATGAGCTGGCTCATGGGGCTTTCGTTCACCAATTTAGTCATTCGATCAGGGCGTCGCTGTCGACGTTCCCTTGACCACCAGGTCGTTTCCGCTCTGGTTGTAGATGTACCACGTCGCGGTGCTGGCCGATGCGCCGTACGGGGTGATTCTGAAGTTAACGCTCGTGCCGGCGGCAAGGTTCTGGAGCGCCGCCACGCCAGCCACGTTCAGCGACACGTTCGCGCCGCCGCTGCTCGCGTCGGGGAAGGCGTTGGCCAGATCGGAAATCGTGATCCACGCCCCGTTGTTGAGCTGGTATTCCAGGAAGACGTTGGCCGGCCCGTCGATGCTTCGGCGGTAGTGGAAGTCGATCGACGAGAGCGAGGTCTTGTACCCGCCTGCGACGGTCAGACCAAAGGTCAGGTTCTTGTCTCCGTTCAGGCCTTTCGTGGAACTGACGGCCCATCCCGATGCGCCCCACCCCTTGCTCGCGGTGGCGCTCTTCAGCCCGATGCCCTTGGTGAGGCCGACGCTGTTTACATTGCCGGTCGCCACGGTGCTTGCGGCGAGTCCCTGTTTTCCGCCGCCGGTTTGACTGCCGACTTCCCATGCAAGCAGCGTGCCTGGCGGCGGAGTCTGCACCGGCTGCAGCTGCAGGATGGCGGTCGCCGCGTTGCTGGACTCGTCGGCCAAATCGGTCGCGAAGGCATAGTACGTATAGGTGCCCGCGGCCATGCCGGCTGTGTTCACCGTGATCGTCCCAATGCCGTTAATTACGTTGTTGGCCGTGCCGACCACTGTTTCCTCCGTCGATGTCGTGCCGTCAACCGAGTTGACCGTGCCGAGCACTGTATCGCTACCCCGCTGCAACCCTGCGAGCCCGTTGGTTTCGCGGTAGAACGTGAACGAGGTGATCTTGGAGAACGGCTCGTTGGCGGTGGCCGTCAGCGTGACGGTGCTGCCCACGGTCGTGGGGTTCGGCGTAATCGTGAACGAATTCATCAGGTTCGACCGCGGACGAACGGCCAGCACGGCGGTCTGTTGCACGCTGACGTTGTTCGTATCAGTTGCCACGGCGTACACGTTGTAGTCGGAGAACATGAAGTGGGTGGTGTCGACGTTCAATACATAAGCCCCGTTGGTCAGGGTGCCCGTGCCAAGGAACTGGTCGGAGTTGACGTCTACGCCCGACTTGCCGTCGGTTTCGATGTAAAACTTCACGTTCGCGATCGAGCCGTTGATCGCCGAGGCGCTGGCGCTGAAGACGTCGTAGTCACCGATGTAAACCGTCGTCGGATTCACGGTAAAGCTGTTGATCACCGGCTTGCTGGTGGCGGTGGCGGTAATCACCGCGCTCTTTTGTGCGGTCTGGCCCGTCCCGTCGGTCGCGTACGCGTAAACCGTGTACGTGCCGGGCGTGTACTGGCTGGTGTTGGCCGTCAGCGTAAACGTCGACGTGCTGCTGGTGGCGGTGCCGAGAAAGAAATCGGTATTCGGATTCAGGCCCGGCGTACCATCGACGTCAATATAGAACTTGACGTTCGCAATCGTGCCGTTGGTCTCCGTCGCGTTTGCGGTGAGCTGCATCGGCGTGCCGACCTGGAACGTGCTGGGGCTGATGCTGAAGCTGTTCACCACCGGCAATTGCGCGCTGCTCGAGCCGGTCGTGTTGGTCAAAATCGTCACGTTGCTCACGTAGCCGTCGGCGAGGAGGATATCGAGCTTCGTGTCGCCGTTGAAATCACCGACGGCGATATCGAGCACTGACGGGCCGGTCGCCCAGGGTTCAACGGTTTCATCGAACACCGGCGTTTCACGCGCGAGACTAAACGGGAATGAGCCGGTTCCGTCATTGGTGAGTACCGTCCTCGTGCCGAGCGTGGGGTTGGCAACGACGAGGTCGAGGAACCCGTCTTTGTTGAAGTCGCCCGCCGCCAGCGCGATCGGTCCGCGATTGGAATGCATGGTGCTGTCGCCTGCGGCGCCGTAGTCGTCCGAATCCGAGTGCGAGAAGTGGCCGTTGCTGCTGCCGCGGAAGAGTTCGACGGTGTCCAGATCACCATTCACTACGGCCAGGTCGAGGAAGGTATCGTTGTTGAAGTCCGCGGCGATCACGTCGTGCGTGTCGGACAGGATCGGATCGCGGGGATCGAGGGTTCCATCTTCGGCGTACGACTGCGCGACTGCGAATTTTCCGCCCATGGTGGCAAAGAGGATATCAAGGCTCGCGTAACCGCTGACGGCCAAGTCGGTCTTACCATCGCGGTTGAAGTCGCCGGCTGCCAGGCCCAGTAGATCAAAGGACGACGGCGTAGCGGTAGTGACCCGGGCCGAGAACAGGCCGTTGCCTTGCCCGCGCATCACACTCACGGTGTGGTCGGAGCTATTGAAGGTGGCCAGGTCGAGTTTGCCGTCGCCGTCAAAATCGCCGGCCACCAGTTTGGCGCCGGTGCCATAGCTCTCGTCGGCGGGGATGGCAAGCTTACCGGCGGAGAAGGTGTCGGCCTTGGTAAAGACGCCCGCCCCGTTGCCGAGGTATGTCACGATCTGATTCGATCCCTGCAACGCAACGGCAAAGTCGAGATTGTTGTCTTTGTTAAAGTCGGCGATAACCACGGCAATCGGCGTGCTGCCGACGCCGATCTGCTGCTGCGATCCGAACAGGCCGGTGCCTTTGCCGAAGCCCACCGTGACCGTGCCGGACTTGGCGTTGGCGGAAATGTAATCGAGCTTCCCGTCCTTGTTGAAATCGGCCACCGCAATGGACGTTGGCGATTTGCCGGTCGGCGAAGTGGCAGACGAAAAAGTCGGCACGGTGACGGATAGCAATCGACGCGATTCCAACAATTCAACAACAACGGCACGCATGAAGACTCCCCTTTGAGTGGAAAAAATAGTTAGGTGGACTGGCTGCGAGAATGCTAGCACTGCTTGGAGGCAATTCAACGCGCCTTCGAGGCGCGCACTTATTGCAGGTGGGCTGCCACACACTGAAAACGGCGGTCAGATTACTTCTGTAGTCTCAGTCGCAAGAATGCAGAAGGTCGTTAAGGAAATGGGTAGGTTGAGAGGGCACACCAACGAAGCGTAATGCCGCTTAACTGCGAGCGCATTAAGAAGCCCCACGAGCGGACTCGTGGGGCTTCTTATTAAGAAACTCGTAACCGATCAGGGCGTTGCGGTTGAGCTTCCCTTGATCACCAGATCGTTGCCGGTCTGGTTGTAGATGTACCACGTGGCGGTGCTAGCCGTCGCGCCGTATGGGGTGAGGCGGAAGTTGACGCTCGTGCCGGCAGCGATGTTCTGCAACGCGGCTACGCTCGCCACGTTCAGCGAGGCGTTTCCGCCGGTGCTGGTGGTGTCGGGGAATGCATTGGTCACGTCGGAGACGGTCACCCAGGCGCCGTTGTTGAGCTGGTACTGCAACAGCACATTGGCCGGCCCGTCGCTGCTGCGGCGGTAGTGGAAATCGATCGAGGAGAGCGAGGTCTTGAACCCGCTCGCGACCGTTAGACCGAACGTGACGAACTTGCTTCCGGTGACGCCGGCGGCCGCGGTGGCCGCCCAGCCGGTGCCGCCGAAGGCCTTCGTCGCGCCGCCGTACTTCACGCCGCTGCCTCGGGTGAGGCCCAGCGTATTCGAATCGCCCGCTGCCACGGTGGTGGCCGTGAGTCCCTGCGTTCCGCCGCCGGATTGTCCGCCGACTTCCCATGCCAGAAGCGTTCCGCCTGCGGGCGGTGCCGCCGGATTCGCCGTGATCACGGCCGACTTCTGCGCCGTCGTGCCGGTCGAATCGGTGGCATAGGCGTAGACCGTGTACGTGCCCGGCGTATAGCCGCTGGTGTTCGCAGTCAGCGTGAACGTCGACGTGCTGCTGGTGGCTGTGCCAAGGAAGAAATCGGTCGCCGGGTTCAAACCCGTTGTGCCGTCGACGTCGATGTAGAACTTCACATTCGCGATCGTGCCGTTCGTTTCCGTGGCGTTGGCGGTGAGCTGCATCGGCGTGCCGACGCTGTACGTGCTGGGGTTGATGGTAAAGCTGTTCACGACGGGAGAGCCGGCGGATGCCGGGGTGAGCGTGACCGTT
>Ga0070665_100000324_pt1 | contig 73458 bp, 58 predicted proteins | sample KBSS13metaG_FD_65862 | JGI IMG/M metagenome (GOLD analysis project Ga0070665, IMG submission 65862) | Switchgrass rhizosphere microbial communities from Kellogg Biological Station, Michigan, USA - KBS S1-3 metaG | ecosystem: Host-associated > Plants > Roots > Rhizosphere > Soil ... | reverse complement strand
CGCCGCCGGCGGCGAGCCACTTTCCACCGGTCAGGACGGAGGTTGCAGAGGGCAGGTTGGAGATTGTGGTCGGCGCGATGCTCAGCGTTCCGGCGGTACTACGCGCGGTGCCCGCATTGGTGAATGTTCCCCCGCCACCGCCGACGGTGAGGGTGCGGTTGATTTGATCGGCGCTCAGCATGCCCTGCAACGTCAGCGTCCGGTTGGAGCCGATGTTGATGACCGTGGATTTTGTTGAGGGCTGGGCCAGATCGAAACCGACGAAGAGGTCGGGTCCAAACGTTGCGTTTGCCGACGACAGGTTGATCACGGTGTTCGCCGTGTTGATTCCCATCAGGATTTTTCCCGCGCCACTGATGGTGGAGTTCGTCGTTGCAAACGTCAGAGGCGTCAGATTGCAGCCGCCGCTGGCGAGGCGGATGGTCGGATTGTTGAGCAGGTTGAGCGGTCCGGTCACGACCAGCGCCGCACACGGACCCACCAGGAGGTCAGTGGCGAGATCACAGGTGTTCAGCGTGACGGTGGCGTTCTGCGCGAAAACGAACTTTGCGCCGTCCGCGGCGGAGAGTATTGCGTTCTTGAAAGTCACGGTCGAGAGCGTGATGTCACCGGTCGAGGCGTTGGCGGCCAGCGTCGTCCCCGGATAGGTACCCGCGTACGTCAGCGTGTTGTTGCCACCGCTCCAATTGCCGAGGGACGGATAGACGCCGCCGATTGTCCATGCCGAGTTCGAGACCGAGAGTGTGCCGGAGTTGGACCAGGTGCCGCCGAGGATGAGCGTCGAGTTCAGGCTGGAGATGGCGGCGGTGTTCGTCCAAGTTCCGTTGAGTGTGAGCTTTCCGCCGGCGAGCGCGGCGAGATCGTTGTCGACGGTGTAGGTGCCACCGAGCGTGAGTGAAGCGCCGGGATCGAGCTGCACATTCCCGATCGGTCCGGAGAGGGAGGCGATATCGAGCTTGCCGGCGGTGATGCGGAGCAGTCCCTGGTTTACGAGCGAGCCGCCGGTCCACGCGAAAGTGCCGCCGGCGCGGCCCACGGCGATTGTGCCGCGGTTGGTGACGGTGAGCGTCGAAGCAATCGCTGCGGCGGTTGAAGTCGCCGCCGCGTCCGACGGCATCTCAATCGTGATTCCAGCGGGAATGATCTGGTTCGCGCCCTCGAACGAAACGCCGGCCACTGTCGAGCTTCTGTTGATGCGCACCCGACCTTCCCCCAGCAACCCCGCCCCCGTTTGCGCGTCGGCAGTCAGCTTGAGGCCGGTCGTGAAGCATGTGTAATCAACCGTGATGGTGGCTGCGTGCTGGAGTGTGAGGCCGCCGAGAACGCTCAGTGTTGTGCAGCCGCTGATGAGCAAGTCTGCGTCGAGTGTGCAGCCGGTCCAGGCACTCGAAGCGCTCAAGGTGAACTTTTTTCCGTCCTGAGCGCGGAAGGTAACTCCGTTCGCCGCGAGGCCGCTGAGCGTGATATCGCCCGTCGTTGCGTCGGCAACGAGGGTGTTGACGGGCAGCGCCCCCGCATAAGTAAGTACGTTGTTCGAACCAGTGTGGGCGCCGAGCGAGGTGTATGAATCGCCGATGCGCCAGGTCGAGTTGGAGATGTCAAACAGCCCGGCGTTGGTCCATGTCCCGCCAAAGGCGACATTGCCGCCATTGCTTGAGATCTGCGCGTTGTTCACCCAGTTCCCGCCAAACGTGAGCGACCCACCACTCACAACCGCCAGATCTGTATCGATGGCGTACGTCCCTCCCAACGTGACCTTGGCGGCGGGCGCAATCGTGAAATTGCCCGTGCTTCCCCAGAGACAGGCGAGATTCAGGCTTCCTGCGAGCAGATCGATGCTGCCGAGATTTACGAATCGCGAACTGCTGTTTCCGTTGATACTCATCGTCGCAGTTGGAGCATTCATGACGATCGGGGCGTAGCAGTTCAGCGTGCCGGTCACCGAGATCGTGCCGTTTGCGGCGCGACCGGGAGCCCCGATCGATATCGAAATACTCGGAGCAATTGTCATGTTGTCCACGGTGGAGATGACACCTCCACCGAGCTGCACCGTGCCGGTTCCGCCAAACGTCTGCGGGCTGCCACTGAAAAGCAACCGGCCGTTTGCGGTGGAGCAACCGCCGGATTTCTGCGTATAAATAACGGTCGCGTTGTCCAGTGTCAGTCCGTTCTGGATAGTCAAGGAAGAGCACGTTTCATTCTCGAGCGTCCCGCCAATGGTGCAGCCGTCGAGTGTGGAGCTGCCGCGGACGATCAGGTGCGACGCTCCAATTGCCCGCAACGTCGAGTTGGTCACAGTCACTGCGCCGAGCACTAGGTCGCCGCCCACATCGACCGTCGATAGATTCAGATTTGTCGCCGTGCCGTTCAGGATCAGTGTTCCGCCCGTCCGTACGAACGAGCCCATTGTCGAGTACGCGCCGCCGAGGGTCAGGGTCCCGGCGTTCTGTAATGAAAATACTCCCTCGCTCGACCAGAACGGTGGCGATACTTCGAGCGCCGCGCCGTCCGCGGCCAGCAAGCCCTGGTTGATGAGCTTGCCGCCGAAGAAACCCATAAGCAGCATGCTGCGCCCGGCCACATCGGAGATGACCTGTCCGCGCAGCGTGAGGACCGAATTCTCGTTCAGTATGAACTGGCCCACCTTCGAACCTGTCGACCCGCCCTTGTTTCGCACGACGACCCCGGAATCGATCGTGACAATGGCGTTTGTTTGCACGTAGAAGTACGCATTGCCAATAGTGGACGCGAACTGAATTATCCCGGTCCCGCCGATGGTTTGTGCGCCACCGAAAGGATGGAACGACGCGGAGGAGTTCGCGTCGGTGGAGTCGATGGTGATCGTCGCACCGCTCAAGAGCGTTAGCCCGTTGCGAACATTGCACTGCCCGCCTTGGCCGATGATCATCTCACCCGTGATGCTGCATGCGTCCAGAATGCCTGAGCCAAATTTCTGCAACAACTTCGCGCCACCCGAACTGCTCAGGGCCACCCCGGTGAGGGTCACGTTGGCCAACTGAAGATCGCCCGTCGCAGCCGTTGCGTTGAGTGCAGTCCCGGTGAATGTCCCCATCAATTCAAGCGTGCCGCCGGTACGCTGGATAGTTCCCAGCGAGGAATATGTTCCCTGCAGGCTGAAAAACGACGTCCCGGAGACGGCGAACACGCCGTTGTTGATCCAGGCTGCAGCGCTCAGTGTGATCCCGGCGCCCGCGGCGGAAAGCAGGCCGCTGTTCGTGAAGGCTCCGGCGCCGCTGATTGTGAGTCTTGAGCCGCTGACGTCGTTGACGATCTCACCACTGTTGATGAGCTGTGAGCCGCTTTCGATGACAATCGAACGCACTCGGATCACAATCTCTGTGCCGAGCGTGACTGTCGCGTTGTTCTTGATCGTGATGTCGGGATCGAGGCCGCTGCCGCGCTGGATGGTCCCGGACCCCGAAACCAGTTGCGTTCCGCCATCGAACGTAATCGAAGCGTTCGCACATTCGCCGGAGAGCAGGAGCGTCGCGCCGCCCGAAAACGCCAAGCCCGAGCGCACGATGAGGTCGGAGCAGTACCGAATCGTCGCGTTCGCGGCCAGCGTGCACCCGGTGAGCGACACCTCGCCATCGATCGTGAAAGCATTGGCTCCGTCGGCGGCGAAGAGCACGCCGGTCGCTACGAGATCGCCCAGAGAGATGTTTCCGATCCCGGCGGTCGCGCGCACTTCCGGACCGACACAGGTACCGCTCAGCATCACGGTTCCGCCGACGCGCGTTACCGCGCCGAGTGCGGAGAACCGGCCCGCAAAGGTCAGGAATGCGCCGTTGCCGGAGATGGTTCCGGCGTTCACCCAGTTGTCGCTCAGCAGCTTGACCGAGTTGGTATCGCCCGCGCTGATGGACCCCGCGTTGGTGTAGACGCCGGTTCCGGAGACCGACAACGTCGAGTACGGTCCCTGCAGGGTGATCGGGCCCAGCGTCTTGAGTGTTGCGCCGGTGTCCACGAAGAATCCGCCATCGCCCCGCACCGGGTTCGCGCCGCCCTCGCCGAACGCGATCTGCACGCTCGCGGCAACGGTGACCGACGTACCCGGATCAACGGAGATCTCGGGGTCCGAGATCGTTCCGCTTCCCCAAACATCCTGCACACCTCCGACAAAGAGGAGCCTTGGAGAACCCGACCCGGGAAGTGCAAGCGTCGCATTGTCGCGCAGTTCGAGTCCTTCGCGAATCGTCCATGTTCCACCGGTCAGTTTCACATCGCCGCGAGCCGAGCAATGGCGCAGCGAGGAATTTCCGTGGCCTCGCAGCGCCGCTCCGTCGCCCCGCAGTGTCACGCCCGTGAAGTCGGCGGCGGCGAGAACGATCTCGCCGGTGGCGGCGGTCGCGGTCAGTTCCGGCCCCGTGAATTGGCCGCCGACGATGAGTGTTCCGCCGCTGCGCGAGATCGGACCGAGACTCGAGAACTGCCCCGCGAGGCTCAGCGTGCCGGTGCCCGAAGGTGAAAACGTCCCGCTGTTGCTCCACGTGCCGGTGAACAGCTTGAGTGTGCCGGCGCTGACGCTGAGCGTGCCTTGGTTGACAAACGTTCCGTTGTTCCAGATCGAGAACGTGGCGTTGTTCTTTGAGATCGATATTTCACCCTGATTGGTGAGTGTGCAGCCCGACTGCACTTCGATCGAGGCGGAGGTTCCGGTCGCGGCTGGGCCGAAGGTGACGCGAACGCCCGAAGTTATGGTCACTGCCGTGTTGTTGACGATCAGGATGCCCGAGCCATTCGTACCCATGTTGACGACCGCGATCTCGCCGTCACCGGAGATCGATTGCGGACCGCCCTGGAAAATCAATCCGCTGCAACCACCGGTATTTGCGAGCTGGAAGATGGCGCCCGACTGAAGCTGCATTCCTGCCGTGAGCGTGAACGTGCAGCAGCCCCCGAGAACCACCTTGCGCGCCGTGGTCAGCGATTTCACGGCGTAGTTGTTCGTAATCTGCACAGTTGTCGCGCCGGTGGGAATGACGCAGTCGTTCGCCGTGTTGGGGACGCCGGCTGGGGACCAGTTGGAAGCCATGCCGAACGTTGTGCCGTCGCCGGCGCCGGTCCAAGTCCGCGTCTGCGCGCGGCATTCACCCACGAAAGCGATGCACCATGCCGCGAGCACCAGCACAGTTGACCGCCGGAGGGCGGCGTGCGCGCCGGGGCAGATCCGCATCGTGACATGGCGAAAAACCTGAGCGCAATCGCGCGGCATAAATCTGGACATCTGCAAGCGGCCCTCCCAAAGCAAGCGCGTTCGTGGAAACCCGGGTCTTGCCCGGCACTTTCGCACTGCATCGTACTCGATGATGACGATAAACTTTGCAAATTTCGATGTGCGATAACCAGGGTCGGCGCAGCATCCACGGTTGCGCCGGAAAGCACCATGCCGCACGACTCACGTGGGTTGCACGTGCACCTTCGCGCCGACGGATTCGAGCTATCTCAATTTATTTCCAGCTTCGGCCGCATTGAGCGCGCCCGCCGAGGGAGCGCTTCAACTCGGCGATGAGGGTCGACAGTTGTGGACTGCCGCGGCCCGGGGGGTTGTCCCATAACAACTGCATTTTTCTCGCCCGTACGAGCCAATACGCCCTTGAGGTCATCGGGCTCTGAAATACCGAGGAGAGGGATCTGCGCACACAAGCTGGTCGTACGCGGATGCGAATTCGACGAAATCGGTGTCGTCGGTGCGGGTGTCGCCGTTGAGGTCGCCGGCCTGAGTTTCAAAGAGGTCATAGGCGTGGGCGAAGGTGGTGAAGTCGATGTCGTCGACGGTGCCGTTGTGATCGAAGTCGCCGGGGCAGTAGATTGCCGCGGGCTCGCACAAGGCGGGGAGGCGGCACGTAAGTAGAAGGCTGAAACGACGAACGGCAGGCGCGACGATTGGTGCTGTTTCGGTGAACTGACCCGAGCGCACGTCGGCGACACGAAGAGTCCACGTGCCGATTGCGTTGCCGGCGGTGAGCGCGTTGAGATCGTCTTTGGGCCAGAAGACGCCGTCGTATGGGGCGCGGCGGGGGATCTCCTGCTGGATGTAGGACTTGATCTGGTTCATATCGAAGAGCGTCGCGGCGAAGTTGTGGCCGAAGTTGCCGACGCCTCCGGGGCGGTTGACGAGCTCGATGGATGTGCCGCTGGGGTTGGCGAGCGTGATGACGAGATCGCCGTCGAAGGGATGATTGAGGCCGACGAGCGTGGAATTCATGTCGATGCTGGGCGTGCCATCGAAGCGGAATTTGACATCGATGAGTTCGCCGGGGAGCGAAGCGACGTTGAACGGGATGGCGACGCCTTGTATGTCGCCGTCGGGGATGAGCGCGGCGGGCCCGGTGTAGGAGAAGGTTTGCGGCGCGCTGATCAAGGAGTTGTCGCCGATCGCGAGTTCGAAGGGGTACACGATGGTCTGTGAATTGCCGAAGTGGACGGTGAGGAGCAGGGAGGCGGGTGTGCCGCAGGGATGAGAGGCGGAAACGGCGATGACGAAGGGTGTGGAGTTCTCCGCGACGGAGCCGGGCGCGATCGACGACCAGTCGGCGCGATCGACAACGGTGGTGAGCGAGGGTGTCAGGCTTTGGAGGGTGGCGAAGACGCCGGAGGCGGCAGCGAAGCCGGAATTGAGAAGAGAAATGTAGAGGCGCACGCGGCTCTCCCCCACCTCCGCGATGCCGTTGTTGTTGCCGTCGGCGAAGTCGTCGGAGACGCGTGCGGTGCCGGATGCGGGCGAGGCGACGTGGATGTCGGCGCCGGGCGCGACGCGCGGGAAAACCGGGAAGGGCGTGCGCGAAACGTCGAAGAAGACGCCGTTCACGGGCTGGACGATGATTCGAGCGCCGCTCGACGTGAAGTCGTCGGGAATGTTCACGAGCTGCGAGCCGTCGTTGGGAGTGCTGGCGGCGAGGACGAGCGGGTTGCGATCGGCATCGTTTCTCATCAGGCTGATGTGGACATTGGCGAGGTTGAAGGGCGCACTTTGCGTGCCGGCTGTGCGCCAAGTGACAAGGAGCGGGCCGGCCGAACGCGCGGTTGCATCGTTCGGAGAGAGGACCGCGAAGGGATCGGGCTTGACGATGATGTTGATGGGCGCAGCGAGCCACGATGTGCCGCCGGCGCCGGGGTGGTTATCGCGGCCGATCAATTCCATCTGGAGTGTGCGCGCCTTGGTCGGGAGCGTTTCGCCGGGCGAAACCGTGTTGTTGAGCAGCGTGGACCAGGCCGGGATGACGCGTTCGGTGTCGGTGGTGGGAAGGAATGTGCGGATGATGGCGTTGTTGCCGGTGTCGCCGGCAGAAAGGTTGACCTGCTGACCGGGGCTTGATTGAGCCCACGAGAGCGTGACGGGATCGCTCTCTGCATCGGAGACGATCGCGGGGAGTTTCAGGGGCGTGTTGGTCGGGGCGATGAGCACGAGGCCGGCGGGCAAGTTCATTGTCGGCGCGGTGTTGCCGGTTGGGGAGGTTGTGCCGCAGCGTGACGTGTCGGGATACATCTCGTGAATGCTGAACGGGTGGAACATTAACTCGGATTCGTTGACGATCGAGTCGGGGTAGCACTGGCGGCCGTAGGACATGATGGTGGAGCCGCCGCCGGGTTCGATGCCGACGCCGAAGTTGGGGCCACAGCGTTCGCCTTCGCCACTGAAGGTGTGGTTCGCGCCGAACTGGTGGCCGAGTTCGTGGCAGGCGACCATGGTGGTGTAGGGGTACTCGACCGCGAGGCCGGAGTTGGCGACGCTTGCTGCGGTGCTGCAAACCGAGTGGAGGCTGGCGACGCCTCCTCCGTAGGTGCCGATGACCTGACGGACGTTGGTCTGGAGGTTGGGGACGAGGCGCTGGAAGTTGCCGTCTTCGCTGAAGAGTGCGTCGGTGCTTGAGTTGGTGAGCTGATCGGTGGCGGGATTGAGCTGGATGAGCTTGTCCTGCTTGGCGGGGAGGATGAAGCGGACGCAGAAGTCGCGTTCGTAGATCGCGCTGATGCGGCTGATGTGCTCGACGAGCGCGGAGAGCGCCAGCTCGACGGTGCCCCCGTGGAGAATGGACCACTCGGCGGTCGGGAGGAAGCCGAGGATGAGTGTGTTGAGGGTGGATCCTCGGGCGACGGTGGATGCGGCGATGGAGATCGGATTGTCGCGCGTCTCGTTGTTGATCACGCGGCAGTCGAGTGCGGCGCCTTGATCGGCGGAGTCTTGCTTATAGAAAGAGATGTAGTACTCGGTACGGTCAGAGGGCGATTCGTCGGCGGGGTTGATGAAGACATCGCCTTGCGGAGAGAGGATCATGGCGTGGAAGCCGCGGGCGGTGAGGCTGAGACGGACGGTTGCGCCGGGAGTTTCGAGCGATTCACCGGCGTAGGTTTTAAAGTTTGGAAACTCAGCAGCGAGTTCGGGATCCATGCAGGGGACTTCGAAGATGCGGAAGCGCTGGATGGAGCCGTCGGGCATGGGAATGTCGAAGGTCTGCGCGGCGGCAACTGCCGATGCGCTGACGGCGGCATCAACGCGGGATTTCAGAGTTGGGACGTCAGCCTGGAAGAGGCGATATCGGAAAGCCTGCTTCTGAGCGACGGCAGTCGCGGCCATTGGAGTGGCCGCGGATTCGGATGACTGCAAACGCCATGCAGATTGGGCGCCGGCCGATTGAGAAAGCGTGGCGGCTACAAGAAGCGCAAAGACTGGGCGCATGAGATCCCTCCGACCCGCCACGAACGGCGAATTGTTTGATACGCGACTCGGTCAATTGTTCCCGGAACGGAGCCCGAATGGACGACGAGCGGAGTCGGCATGAAGGTCGGCGGTTACCAACCGCCCCCGTTCTGTGAATTCACGACTCTCTTCACTACTCTCGCCACATCTCTTTCAGGGGCACACAAGCGCGTCGTATGCCTGTGCGAAGAGCGTGAAATCGGCGTCGTCGGTGATGGTGTCGCCGTTCATATCGCCGGCGGGGTCGATGAGTTTGTTGTATGCGACGACGAAGACTTCGAAATCCTGATCGTTGACGACGCCGTTCTTGGAGAAATCGCCGGGGCAGTACGTCGTGATCGGCTCGACGCAGAGCACGGGCAGTTCGCAGGTCAGACGCAGGGAGAAACGACGGATGGCGGCGGCGACGGTGGGCGTGGCTTCGTTCTGCTGACCGGCACTCATGTCGGCGACGCGGAGTTTCCAAACGCCAATCGGATTGGAGTCGATGAGCAGGTCGAGATTCTCGGCGGGAAGGAAGACACCGTCGTGCGGAGCGCGGCGGGGAATCGCATCCTGGATGTATGAACCTATCTGGTCCATATCGAAAAGTGTGGTTGCAAAGTTGTGGCCGAAGTTTCCGATGTCTCCGGGGCGATCGGCGAGCTTGATCGTCGTGCCGGAGGGATTCGTGAGTTCGATGACGAGATCGCCCACATAAGGATGATTGAGTCCGACGAGCGTCGAGTTCATGTCGGTGGAGGCGGAGCCGTCGAAAGAGAAATCGACGTCGATCAGTTTGCCGGGGAGAGAAGGGACGTTGAGGTTTACGGTGACGCCGTTTGGATCGCCATCGGGGATGACCGTAGCGGGGCCGGTGTAGGAATAGACCTGCGGTGTGCTGACGCGGCCGAAGCGTCCGACGGTCATTTGCGCAGGGAAAACGACGGGCCCAAAGCCCAGGGCATTCAACGTCAATTCAAGATTAATCGGATCGCCACAGAGATGATCGGAGCTGACGGCGACGACAAATGGCGTCGTGTTTTCGGCGATCTGGGCGGAGTCGAGCATGGGCCATGCGGCGGCGGCGACAGAAACAGTTGCCGTCGGAGTCAGGCTTCGGAGCTCGCCGAAGGGTTCGGCGCTCGGACTGAAACCCGCGTTCACAATCGGGAAGTAGACGCGGATGTACGACTCGCGCGGCTCGACGTACGTGTTGTTGTTGTCGTTGCCGAAATTGTCCTGAGTTCGCGGGGCGGCGGCGATTTCGAGCCGGACATCGCCGGATCTTGGCAGCACGGCGAAGGGCTTCGGCGAGATATTGAAGAACGCGCCGTTGATGGGCTGGACGAGGACGCGTGCTGCGGGGAGATCGAGATCGTCGGGGAGCTGAACTATTTCGGAGCCGTCGTTGGGAGTGCTGTTCGACAGAACAAGCGGGTTGCGATCCGCATCGCTTCGCATCAGGCTGATGCGAACGTTGGCAAGACTAAAGAGTCCCGATTGAGTGCCGGCGGTGTTCCATGTGACGAGCAGCGGGCCGGTGGAGTGCGAGCGACCGTCGGCTGGCGAAGTGACCGTGAAAGGAACGGGAGTCGTTCTCGACTGGAGCTGGATGGACTGCATGCTCGTGGCGCCGCCTCCGGGTCGGTTATCGCGCGCGACCATGTTGAGCGTGATGGAACGATTGGTGGTCGGAAGCGTTTCACCCGGAGAGGCGATTCCAGCGAGAAGGTATTCCCAGCGCGGAATGACGCGTTCGGACTCGGAATTGGGCATGATGGCGCGGATGATCGAGTTTGAGCCGACATCGCCCTGTGCGAGGGAGCGCAGGCCGCTCGTGTTGCTTTGATCCCAAGAGACCGTGACCGAATCGCCGTTTGGATCGGAAAACTCGATTGGAACGCGGATAGGCGTGCGCATCGGGATATTGAAATTAAGGCCGGCGACGATCTCGATGCTCGGGCGGGTGTTGCCGGTGGGAGTTTGCGTGCCGCAGACGGCGCGGCTGCGCATTTCCTGAAGGCTGTAGGAATGGAACATGAGTTCGGAGCGCGAGACGATGTTGTCGGGGTAGCACTGCTGGGCGTAGGACATGATGGAAGAGCCGCCGCCGGGCTCGAGGTTGTTGGCGCCGTTGCCGACGCAGCGCTCGCCGGTGCCGCTGAAAACGTGGTTGGCGCCGTACATGTGGCCGAGTTCGTGAGCGGCGACCATCGTGGTGTATGGGTGATCGATGGAGAGGCCGGAATTGGCGACGCTGGCGTTTCCGGTGCAGGAGGAGCCGATCGAGGCGACGCCGCCGCCGTAGGTTCCGATGACCTGGCGCAGGTTGGCGGTGCCGACTCCTCCGAGGCGGGTGAAGATTCCGGCGGCCTCGTTATACAGAGACGTGGTATTGGAATTTGTGAGGCCGTCGTTGACAGGATCGAACTGGAACATGTTGGGCTGGCGCGCGGCGAGCACGAAGCGAACACAGAGCTCGCGCTCGTAGATCGCGCTGATGCGAGAAGCGTGTTCAACGAGAGCGGAGAGGACGGACGCGGTTGTGCCGCCATGAAGAATGGCCCATTCAGCGGTGGGAAGGAAAATGAGGCTGGCGGTGCTGAGGCTGCTGCCGCGGAGTTCGGTGGAGGCTTCGATGGACGGATCGCCGGAAGGCTCGCCATCGCCGGGGAGCAAATCGCAGAACAGTGATCCGTGCTCCATTGCGTCCTGCTGACGGAATGAAACGTAATACTCGCTGCGATCGGTGGGCTGCGCGGCAGCGGGATTGATGAAGACGTCGCCTTCCGGCGAGAGGATCATGGCGTGAAAGCCGCGAGCGGTGAAGGTCAGTCGCGCCGTCGCGCCCGGACAATCAAGCGATTGACCGGCGTAGGCCTTGAAATCGGGAAACTGTGCGGTAAGTTCGGGCTCCATCACCGGCACTTCGAAGAGTGTGAAGCGCTGAGTGGAACCGTCGGGCATGGGAAGTTCGATCGCGGGCTGCACTGCATTCGCGCCGTTCGCGGCGCCGTCGATCGCGTTCAGGCGATGGCGAATTTGAGCCGGATCTACGTGCACGACGGAATAAAGGGCGGCCTGCGAATGCGCCGCCGCGGCGACATCATCCGGCACGATGCGGCGACTCGACCAGAGTTCGCCCGGCGCGGCGATGGCGACTGCGGAGAGAAGAAAACCTGCACAAACAACGGCCTGCCCGAACCTCATGGCTGCACTCCGCCCCCAGGAATAACTCCGGCTATCACGTACGCGTGCTCAGTCTTGCGTCGGCGCCCACTGCAACCCCTGAGCCTGCGCTCAAATTGCACTAGAGACAAGGTTACCCGAATGATGCGAAGACTTCACCGCCGCGGATGGCGGGTGACACTTGTTTGACAATGTTTCATACTTTGGAAGCGGCGCGACGGCGGATGCAGGTCTGAATAACCAGCTTACGTTGCCGCGAAACCAGCAGTGTGCTGAGTTTCGGTGTTCGGCGGACGAGGCGCGGGCGTGCCGGGCGGGAAGGCTTCGAGCAGAACCTTGGCGTACTTCTCGCCGGCGGCTTCGAGTGTGAACTCGCGCTCGAAGAGGGAGCGCGCGTTGCGGCCCTTGCGCTTGGTCATGCCGGGATCGGCCATGAGAGCGCGGATGCCTTCGGCGAGACCAACGGCGTCGCCGACTTTGAACCAGAGGCCGACGTCATGCTCATCGACGAGTTCGCGGAGTTCGGAACGCTCTTCGCTGATCGCGATGATCGGACGGCCGACGGCGAGGGAGGAGTAGAGCTTACTGGGGAAGCTGATGCCCTCGACGCCCTTGGCGATGGTGACAAAGCTGGCGTCGCAGGCGGTGAGGGAATCTGGGAGTTTTTCGAAGGGTTGATACGGAAGCAGCAGCGTGTTCTTCAGGCCGCGCTTGGCGATCTGTTCGCCGATCCAGGCTTTGCGGCCGCCGGCGCCGATGAGGACGAGGCGGAAATTCTCATCCTTGAGAATTTCGGCGGCGCCGAGAAGTGTGTCGAAGTCGTAGTAGAGGCCGAGGTTGCCCGAATAGAGAACGGTGAAGGGCTCGATGAGATTGTGCTTCTTGGCGAATTCGCTCTCGACCTTGGGCTTGGCGGTCAGCTCGCGGGCGTCGGCCCAGTTGTAGATCACGTGCACGCGGGCGGGATCGAGGCCGTAGTTTTCGCAGACGAGGCGTTTAGCGCTTTCGCACAGGACGATGGTGTGCTCGGCTCGCTTGTAGATGAGCTTGTTGCCCAAGTGCCAGACTTTGGCGATCAGGCCATCCTTCTTGATCGTGCCGACCCAGACCGCCATCTCGGGATAGGCGTCGTGCAGGAGCTTGACGTAGCGGTGCTTGCGCACCATGCTCACGAACGCGCCGATGATTCCGAGGAAGGGCGGGTTGGTGGTGTAGAGGTGGACGGTGTCGCCTCGGCTGAGGAACATCATCCGGAGCGTGAGCGGGACCATGAAGGTCAGGAAGTTGAGGATGCGCCCGGGGAGGCGATCCTTACTGAAGCGGGTGGTGACGAGGCGGCGGACATAGACGCCGTCGCGCCATTCGCGGAGTTCGACCGGTTGCCAGGTTTCACGCGGGCCGTAGCAGGGGCGGCAGGTATCGACCTGCACGAAGAAGCCGCGGCGGACGAGATCGGTCGCCAGTTCATGGAGCAAGTGGCCGGTCGAAGCGACGTCGGGCACGTAGAACTGGTTCAGGATCAGAACCCGGGGCTTTGGCGTTTCGCGGATGGGCATGAGGGAGAGGGCGATTGTTGGAGCGTGCGAAGGGGCGAGCGGGAGCGCAAGGAACGCGCTGCCGCGGATTGCGGGCTTGTTCTTCTATCGTAAGGATCGGGGTTGGGGTTGACCCGATATGTTGAGGTGATATCTGGATGCGGACGCATTGGGCGGGGTTTGCCGAGGGGGTTGCGAAGGGATGAGTCGGAAGTTGGATGAAATTCGGGGCGGATATGAAGGCCCGCGGCCGGCGGTGTCGGTGGTGATCTTGACGCTGAATGAAGAGATCAATATTCGGGAAGCGATCGAGAGCTGCTCCTGGAGCGATGATGTTTGCGTGCTGGATTCGGGGTCGACGGATCGGACGGTGGAGATTGCGCTCGAGGCGGGGGCGAAAGTCTTTGTGAATCCGTTCCGGTCGTTTGGCGCGCAGCGGAACTGGGCGATCGACAACATGCCGCTGAAGCATGAGTGGGTGTTTCACCTCGATGCGGATGAGCGGTTTACGCCGGAGTTGGTTGCCGAGATGGCGGAGTTGCTCGCAAGAGCGCCGAACGAGGCCGGGTATTACGTTGCGAATCAGATGATTCTGGACGGCGCCTGGATCAAACGCGCGAGCGGGTATCCGGCGTATCAGATGCGGCTGTTCCACAAGGGACGGATGCGGTTCAATGACCACGGACACGGGCAGCGCGAAGAGACGAAGGGCGCGATCGGGACGCTGAAGCAGCCGTACGTGCACTACAACTTTTCGAAGGGCCTCGACGAGTGGCGAGCGCGGCATGAACGGTACAGCACGCTAGAAGCGAACGAGATTCTGGCGGCACGCGCGAGCGGCGAGGGCGTGTCGTGGTCGGGATTGATTTCGGGTGATGGGATGACGCGGAGGCGTGCGCTGAAGGGGCTAGCGGCGCGGATGCCGTTGCGGCCGCAGGTGCGGTGGCTGCACACAGTGCTCCTCAAAGGCGCACTGCTGGACGGGAGAGCTGGCCTCAAGTATGCCTCGCTGCTGTACTGGTACGAGGGGGAAATCACCCGGAAGGTGGCGGCGGGCCGGAATTCCCGCTAGACAATTCCCTTGCAATCCGAGATTTGGCGTAACGCTCCGCTCGTGGTGCGCGTATTCCCTTGAGGCAACTTTGGCACCCAGGGAGCATGTCATGCGCGTTCTCTGTTTTTCCGCAGCGTTCATTTCAACTCTTGCTTTGGCGGCGCCACTCGAGCGGTCGTTCATTCCCGCAACGGCGGCGGTTTCCGCGCACTTCGATGTCGAGGCGTTTGCCGCCTCGCAGGTGGGAAAAGCGATCGTTGAAAACAAAGCGGCGTTCAAGCTGGATGCGCTTGACGGACTGAGCGCGTTCGGCATCGAGCCGTTCCGCGATTTCAAGGGGATCACGCTCTTCCTTGCGACGCCGGAATCGGAGCAGCCGGTTGTGGTTGTTCACGCGACACCGGCGATCGACGGGCTCTGGAATCATCTGAAAACCGAGCCGCACGCCAAACCGCTCAATACCGACGGATATGAGCTTCTGAGCTGGGAAGATAAAGGCGAAAGAAAGTACGGCGTGGTGCGCAAGGGCGCGGGCGATTCTGATCGAATCGCCTTCATCAGCGATGCGTGGGAGCCGCTCGTGGAGGCACTCAAGGTTGCGGACGGCAAGTTGCCTTCGCAGAAACCGCCGGAGGCGGGCCCCGATGCGCCGGCGAAGGGTTCCTTTGTCTATGTGGATGTGCGCACGCTTCCGGACTCGGTGCGGAAATCGAAGGACGATGGTGCCAAGGCGCTCTTTGGCGGGGTTCGCTCGGGCACGCTTGATGCTGGCGAATCGGGCGATTCTGTCTTCGCCGTTGCCGGGTTGAATCTTGCTTCGCCCCAAGCTGCGACCGACATGCAGGAAGTCGTACAGGGGCTCGCGGCGTTTGGACGCATGGCGCTCGGAAGTCAGCACAAATTTCAGGGTGTGCAGGAAGCGCTTAATGGAATGAAGATCAAGGCGGAGGAATCCCGCCTGAATCTTGCGGTCCAGTGGCCAGTCGCCCGGGCGGTGGCGGCGGCGAAGGAGCTTTCGCACGAAAAGACGAGCAAACGCCGCGAGAAGCACAAGGACGCGAAAGAGAAGGACAAGGACGGCGAAGAATAAGAACCGTGGCGAATCGTTCGATCAACCCGCCCAGCACGCCTCCATCGAACCTCCAGGAGGAGGTTCTGATTGCTCGGGCAAAGGCGGGGGATCGCGCGGCATTCGGGGTGCTGGTCGAGGCGTACGGCACGCGGCTCTTCACGTTTCTCGTGAGGCGACAGGGATCGCATTCTGAGGCGCAAGATCTTTGTCAGATGGTGTTCATTCGCGCGTGGACCAAGCTCACGACGTTTCGTACGGAGCGGGGCTGTTTCTCGACATGGCTGTTGACGATTGCGAACCGGACCGTGGTGAGCGAGGCCAGGCGGCGGCGGATCGTTGCAAAATCGCCGGGAGCCGGTGAAGCCGCGGACTTACGAACTCCTTCGCCGGGCGATGCGTTGGCTTCGGCAGAGTCGCGGCGGAGCCTGTGGGCGCTTGTCGATGAGGTGCTCGCGCCGCATGTGGCCACGGTTGTGTGGCTGCGTTACGGCGAAGATCTGGAAGTTGCGGACATTGCGCGGGTGCTCGGCTGGACGGCGGTGCGCGTCCGAGTCACGTTGTTCAGAGCGCGGCAGCAGCTTCTGCGAGCGCTCGGAAATATGGAAACGACGACGTCTTCCGTTCGACCTCGTACCGAAGGAGAGGGTGCTCATGCTCCAGCCTGACGAATCTGCGCATTCGCAGCGGCCTCATGACCACGCAATGCTTGCCGAAGGACTTCGTCGAACGAGGCAGGCCGGCATCGTTGCTCCGCCGCAGGGGTTGTTTTCGGGCACCACGCTCCCGCGCACGGCGCAGTCGCCTCGCAGTCCGTGGATTTTCCGTGCGGCTTTCGCGCTCCCGGCTGCCGCCGCAATCGCGATCGGTTTTTTCTTTGCGTTTCGCGAGCGCGATCCGGTCAGCGCTTCCCGGGCGCTCTCTCAATCTCTGAGTGTTCTTCCGATGACCGGCTCCAGCGTGGCGGACTTTGTACTCGCGCCCGTGCGGCATGAAGCCCGGAACTTTGTGCAGGAAACCCGGCGCGCGACCGAGTCCTTTCAGCGTGCATTCCCGCGCGCGAACTGACGCCCAGTCTCGCTGAACGCTTTCTACTTCTGCACTTCAAACAAATACACGAAGTAGCAGTTGTCCGCTTCGGCCTTCGAGTGAATCGGGAGGTGCATCGAATGCCCGCCGATCAGGCTGCCCGGCACCGGGACCCACTTACCCGTCTGCTCATGCTCGAGAACCTTGAGGCCCGCTCGCTCGGCGCGGCCCCGGAAGTCGGCCTCGGTAAACAGATGCATGAAGTGCTTGTTCGCGCCCTTGGTTTTCACCTTGACGCTGTGCCCGTTCGCGACGGTGATCATCACCTTGGCGCCCGGCTTACAGACGCGCACGAGCTCTCGCAAACCCTTGTCTACGTCCGGTACATGTTGAAGCATCTCGACGCAGGCGACGAGATCGACGCAGCTGTCTGCAAGCGGGATCGCCTCGATCGTGCCGAGAACGAGATTGATGCGTGGGTCGCGGGCGAGCACTCGACGAACCTGGAACTCGCTCAAGCCGAATTCGAGGGCGTTGTACGCGATGGCTTTGGGAAGAAACCGCCTGATCGACATGTCGCCCGGGCCGCACTCGAGAAACGCGGTGTCGTCGTTTGCGTACTTGCGGATCCAGCGCGCGAGCGTGTACTGAAGAAACTGATGGCCAAACACGTTTTCGCTGGCGCGGCGGATCGGCCAGAGCACCGATTTCACTGCCGACTTCAGACCCGAATTCGGTCGAACGCCGGCAACAAAGGAATCCCACCCCACTTCACCGGAGCGCGAAACTGCGAGCGATTCGCTGACGGGGATGGTGATTCCGCAGACTTCGATCGTCCGCGTCGTCGTCCAGGCGAGACGCTGTTTGAAAGCGTGGGTGGGGGTGGGGACTGCGGCCATGTGGAAAGAGGGTAGCGATCAGGCCCGGCTGTAGGACTCGTCGGAATACTCGGTGACGGGCTCGTAGACGCCGGTGCCCCAGGCGCTCTCTTCGAACTCCGCGGCGGACTCGCGGACGCGCGCCGACTGCATCTCGTCGAGATAGATCTTGGCGAGGATGATCCAGAAGTAGAACGGCGTGGGCTGACCGATGATGCTGCCCTGCTTGAACGCGACAAGGAGCGCGAAGAGGCATATTCCGACCCAGGCGGCAACCGTGCCGCGGGCGACCGGGTCGTTCCCCCAATGCTTGATCATCGCGCGCGAATATTTAACGGTGTAGCCGATGGCGATTGCGAAGAGGGTGAGGCCCGCGATGCCGTAGTCGAGAAGGACTTCGGCGATGATGTTGTGCGGGTAGTCGAAAATGTGGCCGGTGAAGTAGGCAAATGAGTTGGTGCCGTTACCGACCATCCAGCCGCCCGGATTTGCGAGGAAGAATCCGATGGCTTCGGCGAAACGATCGCCTCGGTCGGCGGTGCCTTCCTGGAGGAGCGTCGGATCCCAGCGGCGGGCCGCTTCACCCTCGAGGAAGAACGAGAACGTGAGAGCCACGATGATCATCATGAAGCCCGCGCCGAGCACCATGAGGAAGAACTGCTTCATGTCCTTCACCTGCCGGGCGAAGGGATACATGCACACTGCGACGATAACGGCGAGGATGACCTGTCCGCGCGAGCCGGACACGATCGCCAGGCCCAGGCCGAGCACCAGACCCGCCACAGTAAAGACAATGCCGAGCCGGCCCTTGTCCTTAAAATTCATCAGCGCCGCGCAGATCATCATGAAACCGCCGGCGTCGGCGAGAGCTAGGGGATTGCTCGTGAAGTCGGAAACGCCGTATTCCTGGCCGAGGTTGATGATGAAGCGTCCGCCCTGCCACTGCGCGCTGGGATTAAAGAAGAACGTTATGGTCAGAATACAGCCCAGCATGACGGTCAGGAAGATGCCCTGACGGAGTTCTTCGAGACTGCTGAGCAGGAACGGGTAAATAAACAGGAACACGATCATGTACGGGATGCCGTCGACGTACATCTTCATGCCCGATTCGCGCGCGGGTGTGTAGAGCAGCGCGAACGTCATCATGGCGTAGATGCTGAGCGTGCACCATGTGACGGGGTTGAAGTAGGTGCTGACCGTGAGCTTTTTGCGTGAGCTCTTGTACAGAATCGCCATACCGGCGATTCCTGCGACGGCGGCCGACAGGTGCGGACCATACTGCACCAGCGCGGGGACGTACCCCTGCAGCACCTGCTTGAGCGGGAACATCAGATTGACGAGCGCAAAGGCCCACGCCGGGCGCGCGATCGACCAGACCGCCAGAGCGATCAGACCGAAGATGAGAAAGACGAGAATGCCTGCGCTCATGACTTAGAAACTTCGTCGGCCCGAGCGAAACGCCGGGGCAACTCCCGGCAAACGATATCGGCCGTTCGGGCTTCGGGGTTCGTGCTTCGGTCGTGGCGGAGCGCGGAATCTGCGTGAAATTGGGGATTCGGGGGCTGCACGGGAGTAATTCCCGTCGCTACCGGCGAAGAAGCATGCCCCCGATGGCGAGGGCCAATAGTCCTGCGGCGGTTATCCACATCCAAATGGGGATTGCGAGCTTGCGCTCTGTTCCGAGAGCGTGGCCGCAGTTCCAGCAGATATCGACGTCGTCGTACAGGGTTGTGCCGCAGGAAGGGCAGGTTTGTGTGACATCGGAAAACCGCTCGATGTCGGCATCGCTGGGGCCATCTTCGAGATCGCGGAGGCGCTTGGCCATGGATGATCTTTCGCGGGTTCGACGGGTCGCGAAGCTTTGCCCCCTAATCGCGTTCTGATTCGATTCCGTCGGGCACCGGGGTTTCGCCGGGTCGCGACGAAAGATGTCTTGGGTTGCCTTCGAGAGCACGCTTCTACCCTTCGCTCTTGGCTCCGAAGCAATCCAGCCTTCCTCTTTGGGTTCAATCCACAATCGCGGGCGGTCTTCGCTCGGCGATCACGCTGCCGCTGGCGGTCGGGCTCGGGCCGGCGACGCACTTCGCCAAGAGCGCGGGGGCGATGTTTGCGAACTTGCCGTTCAACAAGCGGCATGTGAAACGGGCCGAGGACAACCTCGCGATCGCGTTTCCGGAGTGGTCGATTGAGCGAAGACGCGAGGTTGCGGTTGCCTCGTACCAGCATCTGGCGCAGCTCGGGGTTGAACTCGCGTTCACGCCCAGGCTCATCAATCACGATGGCTGGAGCAGGCATGTCACGCTTGGGCCGGTGACAACCGGGTTTCAGAAAATGCTTTCGGGCGGGCCGTGCGTGCTGGTAACGGGCCACTGCGGGAACTGGGAACTTGTTGGATACACGGTTTCCATGGTCGGGTTCCCGATGCAGGCGGTGTACCGGCCGCTCGATCTCAAGCCTCTTGATAACTGGGTGCGCGAAAGCCGCGAGAAGCGCGGGCTGACGCTTGTGTCCAAGTTTGGCGCGATCCGAGCACTCCCCGAAGGCATGAAGCGGGGCGTGCCGGCGGGCATCGTCGCCGATCAAAACGGCGGCGACTACGGTGTGTTTGTGCCGTATTTCGGGCGGCTGACGAGCACGTACAAGTCCGTGGGCATTCTGGCCATGCAGTTCAACGCGACGGTGATGTGCGGGCTTGCTCGCCGCCTCGAGCCCGGCGAAGAGCCGCCCCAAGGCAATGTGATGTCGATCCAGAACGGCGGCATGCGATACTCGATCGAGATGACGGACGTGTTTGGGCCGGAGGATTGGGAAGATCAGCCGGATCGGCTTTACTACATCACGGCTCGATATCGACGCGCGCTTGAGATGATGGTGCGTCGTTCGCCAAAGCAGTACCTGTGGATGCACCGAATCTGGCGGAGCCGGCCGCTGCACGAGCGGCGGGACAAGGAATTTCCGGGAGCGCTGCGTGCGAAGTTGGAAGCGCTGCCATGGATGACGCAGACAGAACTGGACTCAGTGATGCATCGGAGCGAACTGGATCGCGCGCTGATCCGCGAAAAGGCGGATCACGGGTTTCGGGTGTGAATCCGCTGAAGATCGGATTGACTTTCTTTCGCTTCGGCGCGGTTCCTGCTCTCGAAATCGTGCAAAGGTGTGCCGTTGACCGAGCGAGGGACGCGGGGTCAACGAATCGAAGCGGTCGCATTGAGTTCCTGTGCGCCTGCCGCAATCTGGCCGCCTTCCCTCGCTGCGCTTCGGTCTCGTACGGCACGATCTCTTTAATTCTGCTTGCTTCAGGTGCGCCTGCGGCCGATGCGGCACTCACTCGTTCTCAGCCCGGCGCACGCGGACATTTTCACGGCCCTCGCCGTCTTCTTCGGGAATCGGCTGATGGGCGGGAACCTCGACCTCCGCTTGGCGTGTTCCGCTTCCGAGGCCGGAGAATACTGATCGTGCCACGATGTAGAGCATCCCGATGACGGCCATCGGCACAAGGAGCACAAGCAGGAGCACGACGAGAAAGACAATCGCTATTGCCGCGGCCAAGCGGTAGAGGAATCGGCGCACGCTTTCGACCGCACCCGCTCCGAGATTTGCACTGCCCGCTTCCATGACGAACGCGCTCATACCCCTTTATTCCGAACCCTTTGCCCCGAGTTTCAGTGTGGGTTTGCCGGGCGTTTCTCTGCTGCCCTGCAAATCTGCCGCTTTGCGGCTCTTTCTACACCCGCGGCCCGCTCTTGCCCAATGTCGCGATCGCGTCCTCGTATTGCTCGCGGAGCGGTTCGACGACTTCCTTTATGAAGCGATCGGTCTGCTCAACGCTGCGGCCCACGTACTTCATCGGGTCCATCACGCCGTCCCAGTTGAGTTCGGCCGAGAGCGGCCCGCCGCGCTTGGTGCTCCAGAAGTTCTTGTCGTTCTTGAGGCGATCAAGGAGGTCGTTGTCGAGACCCTCCTGCTTCACACGCAATCCCGCGGCCTGCGCGTGCTGGCGGATCAGTTCGTGATAGTGCTGGCGATCGCCGCCAAGTTTTACGCACTCCATCATGATGTTTTCGGTCGCCATGAACGGAAGTTCGGCCACCAGGTTCTTTTTCACCATCGCCTCGTGGACGATGAGGCCGGAGGCGACGTTGTGCATCAGGTCGAGGGCACCGTCGAGCGCGAGGAAGGCCTCGGGCAGCGAGAGGCGGCGATTCGAGGAATCGTCGAGTGTGCGTTCGAGCCACTGAGTCGCCGCGGTGTCGTAGGCGTTGCCGACGAGGTTCATGACGAAGCGAGAGAGGCCGCAGATGCGTTCGCAGCGCATCGGGTTGCGCTTGTAGGGCATCGCGCTCGAGCCGATCTGCTTGTCTTCGAAGGGCTCGTCGAGTTCCTTGCGGTTGCAGAGGAGGCGGATGTCGGTGGCGATTTTGTGGAGGACGGATGACGCGGAGGCCAACGTCGACAACACAAACGTGTCGATCACGCGCGGGTATGTCTGCCCCGTCAAAACATGAGTGGCTCGGACAAATCCGACGTCATGCAAATCGTTCCACTCGTTCCAGCCGAGTTTTTCGCCAGCGAGCCATTCCAATTTCTCCTCTGGCAAGACCCACGCGGTGGTGGCCCCGTTTGGATGCCTCGCAACATACTCCGAGTACGCCTTAGGCTCGGCGGAAGACCCGAGCAGGGTCATGAACGAAGCTTGAGTACCGGTTGCGCCTCGCAACCCACGAGGCCGATTAACGGTTGCCGTCGTGTCCAGCACGTGCATGCAAAGCGCCAGATCGTGCGCCCATTGGGCGCATCGGCGGCCAACAGTTTCGGGCTGCGCAGGTTGATAGTGGGTAAAGCCAAGAGTTGGAATTCCAGTGAAATTAACCGCTCGGTCTCCAAGTGCGTCAACTACGCGAGCGATTTTTCCTTTCATCAACGTGATGGCGGCATCGAGAATTGCCCAATCTGCATTACACACCACATCCTGGCTCGTCATCCCCAGATGGATGATCCCCTTCGCTTTCGGACACGAATCGCCGAGCGCATGCACATGCGCCATCACATCGTGCCGCAGCTCGCGTTCGTGCTTCTCGGCGTTGCGAATCTCGTCATCCGTGATGCCGCGGCTCACCACCGCGCGCAACTCCTCCACCTGCTCCTTTGAAACCGGCAACCCCATCTCGTGCTGCGCTTCGGCGACCGCGAGCCAGATCCGCCGCCACGTGTTGAACTTGTGGCGCGCCGACCAGAGCTTCAGCATCTCCTCGCTTGCGTTACGCGTGGCGAGCGGGCTGGTGTAGGTGTCATAAGGGGAAGGCGTGTGACTCGGGGCGGTCATGCCACTAGCGTACGAGAGATCAGGCCTTCGCGGGCTCGCTGACTGGGCCGTCTTTTTCGCGCAGCAGCTTCACCGCCCGCATCCTGAGCGATTCATAAATCGGCTCATTCCCCACCACCGTCGGCACCAGCATCGCCCCGACGCACACGCCGATCATGGGCAGGAGCAGCGTCATTCCCACCGTCATCTCCGAGACCAGCACGATGCCCGTGAGCGGCGCACGAACAACGGCCGCGAAGAGGCCGCTCATCGCAACAATTCCCATCGCGGCAGGATCGACCTCCGCGCTCGGGATCATCCCGTGACACATCGCGTTCCACCCGAGTGCACACAACACCCCGGCCTGTGCGCCCACGGCGAGCAACGGAGCGAACAGCCCGCCCGGAGTCTGTGCCGCGTACGAAAGCGGGCCGAGTATCACGCGGATCCCGAAGAGCGCGGTCAGTGCCCCTACCGCCGTGCCAATTGAACGTCCGCCCGAGCTTTCCTTGCCCCAATGCAGCGCATCGCGCGTCAGCACGTCTCCACCGCCAACGGCAACAGGCCACCAGAAAGCGACGAGGCCGATCACAGCCCCGACCGCTGCCGCCTTCACCCACGCCGGCACGTGCGAGATGCCGTCGGTCACGCTCAGCATCCCCACAATCAACTTGTTGTAGAGCACACCGAGAGCGCCCATAACCAGCCCGAGCAGCAAGAACGCCGGCATCACCCGCATACTCGGTTCAATCACGCCCGCGACCGCGAACTCCGGCGCCACGCCGAGCATCAGCCGCGCCACCACAATCGCGCCTGTGGACGCGCCGAACGTCACGATCGTGATTCGCGTGTCAAACCTTCGCACCAGCTCTTCAAGCACGAACACCGAACCGCCTATCGGCGCGTTGAACGCCGTTGCCAATCCGGCACCCGCTCCCGCGGCAAGCAGCGACCGGCAATCGACCTTCCTCCACCCAAGCCATCGGCCGATTTCGTGACCCAGCGTCGCGCCGATCTGCACGCTCGGCCCTTCGCGTCCGAGCGCAAGGCCCGAGCCGATCGCCAGCACGCCTCCAACGAACTTCACCGGAATCAGCCGCCCCGGCGCGATCGGCACGTCGTGTTGAAGCACGGATTCGACGTGGGGAATTCCACTGCCGGCGGAATCGGGTGAGAATCGCTCGACGAGCCACGCCGCGATCGCCGCGGCAAGTGCACAGACCAGAATCGCAACCACCACGCCCCAAATCGGCACACCCCGCGCCCACTCGAGCATCAACACCCGCCTCGCATCCGCCCATTCAAGCGCCAACCGAAAGGACGCGGCGACAAACCCGACAATGCAGCCCGCAACGAGCGACAGCGCAACCAGCCCGACCAGGTCGGCGCCGCCTCGCCATTCTTTCTTTGCGATTCCTTCGTCCACGCGAACTCCCTGTACGTCCGCGAGGATACCAACGGGAGATCATTTTGCGCCTCGTCCATTTCTGCGCAGAAAAAAAGCCCGCTCGAAAGCGGGCTTTGCAAAATTGCTTCTGTGTTTTACGCGACGCCGATCAGGCCGCCTTCGTCGCCCGTTCGCGATCAATCTTCTCGCGCTGCCCCCAGCGCTGCGGCCGCGTGTTCGAAGGCGCGTCTCCCGCCTCCATCCAATCTTCCGCGTTCCGCAGACTGATCTCGCTCTTGCAGGTCTTGCGGTATCCAAGCAACCGGACCACCTCGAGCACATCTGTCCATGTTGGGAACGTCTTGCCGTTCCCCTTCTTGAATGCGTCGATGGCCGCGAGGAACATGAACTGCTCCTTGGTCATCTCGCCCTCTTCAGCGCTCTTGGTAAAATCGCTCAGCCGCCTGCCCGGGCCGCGCCGTCGTTCGAGACCGGTCGAAGGCGCTTCCTCTCCTTGCGCCTTGGCCAGCTCTCGCTTGTCGAGCCCGAGTCTCCGATCAATGACGCTTCCTTCCAGGCTTTCGCCCGCTCGGAAATCGACTTTCATCGGTCCGGTGTTCGTCGATCCGGTCTGAGAACCCGCTTGGGTTCCTTTGCGTTCTTCGGACGTTGGCATTGGCGTGCTCCCGGGCAGGTTCAGACCCCCCATCCCCCCGCTCTCCTCGACCAGCCACATCGGCCCGCCCACGCTCCGGATTCATTGCTTCCCATCCGCGAACCAGACTTCCCGGCTTCTCCCAATGAAAAAGGCGGCGCTTCAAGCGCCGCCGTCACAGTCAAACGTTTTGCCGATTCGTCGGTCCGAGTTCACCGGCCCGTTACAGGTGCGACAGGCCTCGTGCGCTACGACCGACTAAAGGTCATCGTCATCATCTTCCTCGTCGTCCACCAATTCCTCGCCGTCGGCTTCTTCGGTTTCGTCGTCAAGGAAGTCCTCGTCGTCGTCGGCTTCTTCATCGCCAAAGACGCCGTCGGCATCCGCCTCATCATCCTCGAACGGCGAATCGTCTTCGTCCTCGTCGTCGTCCTCGTCAAACATGACGATGCCAGGAGCGAGCGGCAGGGGCTGCTCTTCCAGTTCGATCCTTCCGGCGCCGGCAAATCCGGTCGCTTCTCCCGCGGCAGTCAACGCAGTTCCGCTTCTTCTTGTCATCATCGCGACCATAACTCGTCCTTCCTAAGTCGATGCTCTTGCCAAGCCGCCCCGTTTCCGAGCCCCCGGCCGCAAGAGGCGGTACAGTACTGCCCGCCGTCCAGTTGTCAAACCACTACCTTCGCTAACCAACGCCCCGGCCCTTCTGTGGATATCCGGTGGAAATCAGTTCTCCCCCAATCCCAATCTCTTTCGAGTCCTGACGACCTGCTTCCAGCCCCGCCCCACTATCGGCCGATCTTTCCCCTGTTTCCGGCCCGCGTCCACTCGGTCTATTTACCCAGATGAGCACCCCCACCCCCGCATACGGCCACTCCGTCGCCTCGACGCCCTCGGCTCCGGTGACCGGTTTCAACCCGTTTACCGGAATCGCGGCACTCGTCATCCCGGGTCTGGGGCATGTCTTTCTCGGGCAGGTCCGCCGCGGAATCCTCGTCGGTTTCGGTGTCCTCGGACTTTTCTTTGCGGGTCTCTTTGTCGGCGGCATCGACGCTGTGGACAGTAAAGAAGATGCCCTGTGGTTCATCGCGCAGGCTCCGACCGGCATCGTCGCTTTCGGCGCGAATTACATCCATCAGAACAAGTTCAAGGGTGTGGACCCGACTTCCCGTGCCGCACCGAGGCGAATGCCCAACCCGGGCGAGTCGATCAACGACCGGGGAGTCATCGTTCCCGGTGGCAACCCGCCCGCCGAGCGCTCGCTCGCCCGCGTCCACGAAATGGGCATCCTCTTTACGGCCGTCGCCGGCCTGCTGAACGTCCTCGCGGCGATCGATGCCATGTTCCCGACGATGGGGCGCAAATCATGATGCTGCTCGCATACACCCCGTTCGTCGACCCGGTCTCGGCGCTCTGGCCCGGCGCGTACTCGTCCGCTCTCTTCGTCAACGTCTATTGCCTGATCGTTGTCGCGTTTTTCACTTCGGTGACGTACAAGGCGCTCCGCTTTCAGAATTTCGACGGGCCGATCGGCTCCGTGCTCACCGTCTTTCTGCGGCACACGCTGGTGATGACGGCCCAGATTGTCTTTGGCATCTGGGCCCTCGGACTGCTTGTGTTCCTGATCGTGCACTACATCGTGCCGTTCATTGCGCCGATGGCGTAAGTCTGCTTGATTGGTCGTGAACCTCGGGGATTGCGAACTTCCAAATGGCAGAAACTGTTTGCAGAAAATGCGGCTATGCGCTGGTCGGCCTTTCGCGCCGCTCGCCATGTCCGGAATGTGGTGCGCCGCTTCCGCACATCCGGTTCGGCCCGTTGCCAGGGCAAAGAAGAACGACGGTCGCCTGTGTATCGATGGGAATTATCGCGGCGCCCGTTTCGATTTGGGTCGCAACCCTGTTTGACAAGTCCGGCTTGGTCGCAATCTTGCTCTGCCCTGCAATTGCTCTCGCATTGGTACTCGTCGCGTCGCATCGGGCGTGTTTGAACGTTTTCTCGTGGAGCACGACTCAAACGATCTTGATTGGCGTGACCGGGGCTTTTTTTGTAAGTCTTTTCTTGACTTTCGGCGCGGCTGTTTGGCGATTTCTGAACAGTCATTAGTTCGCGACTCTTGCCGACCAAGCTCCGACCATCGCCGCGCCGACCTCGCCGGGTTTTCCGGCACCAAGCACGCGTGATTCGATCGCGACGACCGGCAGCACGCCCCAGCTTGAATTGGTGAGCAGTACTTCGTCGGCGTTCAACACGTCGTCGATCGAGATCATTCGCTTCTCGATTTCAAGCCCTTCGTCCTCGGCCCACTCGAGCGCCCAGCGCCGCGTGACGCCTGGCAGCACGGGGCTCGGCATCACCGCTCGCCCCTTGCCACTGCCCGCATCTTCCGGCTCCGCACTCCGAGTACCGCGTTCCGCGTTCCCCATTTCCTCTCCGCGCGCAATCGGCGTGAGCACCACGCCGCTCCGGACGATCAGCGCATTGCTCACGCACCCGCCGCACAGGTAATTGCTCACCTGGAAAACCAATGACTCTGCCGCGTTCTTGGCGGCAGCGGTTTGCAATTCGCGCAAACGCGCCCAGTAGTTGATTGTCTTGTGTCCCTGCATCCCATCGAGCGGATTGGCCTTCCAATCGGCGATCGTCGCCAGCACGCCCCGATCAAACATCTCGCGCGGATACTCGGTCGCCCTGGTCGCGGAAATCAGAAGGGTTGGCTGCTGCGATGAATCGTCGACGCCTTCCGGGGCTTCCGCGCTCCGCACTCCCCGCCTATCCAGAAGATTCAGATCGCCGCCCGTAATCGTCAGCCGTACCCGAAGCCGTGTCGCGCCTTCTTCCTCTTCGCCCGCCTTTGTCACAGTCCTCTGCACCGCTTCGCGCAGCGCATCCACCCGGAGCCGCTCGGTCAGCCGCAGTTCGCGAGCCGAGTTCGCGAGCCGATCGAGGTGCGCATCGGCATCCAGCACCTCCCACCCGTCCGACCGCTCGACCGCCTGCATCGTCTCGAACAAGCCAACACCGTGCTGTACGCCGGCATCAAACGCGGAAATCCGCGCCTCGTCCCGACCCAAAAAAGCCCCGTTTAAAAAAACTGTCGCCATGAAGAACGGTAGCGACAACCGGGATTCTGGCCCCGCAGCGGCCTTTTCGGGCCATATGACCCCGAACTTACTCCCGCTTTACGACCCCCACACAACCAGCACGCATGCTTTGTTGACGGAGGATGGGTAGCTCCGGGCCGCGCGGCCCGCTACCCCGCGAAGACCTCCAAGGAGTTTGACCATGACCAGAGCAATGAAACGCCATGCCGACGATGGCTTTACGGACAGCATTGAAAAACTCGGCGAAGACGTCAGCCGCATCAAAGACGACCTCGCTGAAACCGCCCACGACGTTGCCGAAGCCGCCTCGGAAGGAGTCTCCATGGCCAAGCGTCAAGTCACCGACACCGTCAAGTTTGCCAAGAAACAGAGTCGCGAAGCCGCAAAGACCCTCGCAGAGCAGATCGAAGAAAAGCCTTGGACGAGCGTGGCTATTGCCGCGGGCGCCGGCGTTCTTCTGGGTATCCTGCTCAGCCGAAAGGTTTAACGCCTGAAAAAGATCGCCGAACTCATTGTCAAGGTTGCCGACCTCGTCGAAGCCGAGGGTCGCTCTTTCTCAAAATCGCTTCGAGAAGAAGGTCGGGTGCTGCGAACGGCTGCAGCCCGGCTCGGCTTCGCGACGGCGGCGCTCGTGGTGGCAGGTCTGTTCTTCGCGCTCGGCTTCGTCGTGTGCTTGGCGGCCTTATTTCTGGCCCTACAGCCTCCACTTGGTACGCCGACGGCCGCGGCACTCACGGGCGCACTCGCCATCGCTATCGGCTTTGGTTTGGTCGTCGTCGCACAGAAACTGGCGCAGTAGGCTGCGATTCTCCGGAGATTGCATGACCGAAGTTCAAGAAGCAAAGACACGGTTGCTCGAATGGGCCAAGCACGCCGATGCGGCGCCTTCAGCGCTCTCGGCTGGCGGTATCGGTCCCGCTCTCGGAATGGCGGCGGCGGGCCTCGTCTTGGGGCGTTTGCTCCCGGGCGGAAGCAAACGCCGGGGCGGCCTTGTTTCCTCTCTTCTGGGAAATGCTTTTTCGTTGGCAACTATCTTGCCAATCGCCAAGGCGGTGCTTCCCATGCTGATGAAGAAGCTGTAGACGAGCCGAGTCTGCTGTGGCAGTTGACTACCACGTCACATGCTACTTGCCGCTCGGCGCCGCGCCCTCAGGTGCGCGTTTGGCGGTCGTTCCCTTTCCCAGCTTTGCGACTTCGACTTCGCCCTGGCGCGCGTAATCGATCGCCTCGCCCGTGATCCGCAGAAACTCCGCCGGCGCGTGAAAGCCCATCGAGTTCTCCGCATTCATCAGGTCGGCACGCCACTGCGCTTTGCGCTGGAGCGCCCGAGCGTTTTTCAATTCATCTTCGGTCGCACCCGCTGCCGCGGCCGCCTGGATCGCCTTGATCAGATCCACGACCGCGATCTCCGCCCGGTCGAGCGCCGCCTTGCTGCGCGACTGAATCTGATCGACCCGCGACTTGATCTCTGTCTCCGTGTAGTTATGGCATGTCTGGCACGAGCGATTCACGTGTGCCATCGGCGTCTGCACCTGGTGATCGCTGAACTTCATTGCGCCTTCGCGCGTGTACGGCATGTGGCAATCCGCGCAGCTCACACCGCTGCGAGCGTGGATCCCCTGGCTCCAGAGCTCAAACTCCGGATGCTGCGCCTTGATCACCTTCGCGCCCGAGTCCTTGTGCGTGAAATCCACCCAGCCTTCCTTGTCGTAGTAGGCCTCCATCTGCTCGGCCTTGAGCCCGTTGTGCCACGGGAATGTCAGCCGACTTTCCGGCGGCTTGAAGTAGTACTCGACATGGCACTGCGCGCACGCCATCGTCCGCATCTCCTGGCGGCTCGCGAGCACGTTGGGGTTGTAGTCCTTCTTGCGGTCGCCCTTGCGCCATTGTTCGATGCTGGGCAGATGGGGTACGGGATCGGCCGACTTTGCCAGATTCGCAACGCCTTCAAGGAACGCCGGCCTCGTCACCCGCAACACCATCGACTGCGGGTCGTGGCAATCGAGGCACGAGACCGGGTGCTTCACCATGTGCGTTGCGTCGTTGTACGTTAACTTATTGACGGCTCCAAAGCCGGCAAACAACTGCTTCTGACCCTCTTCCGAAAGCAGCGGATCGGTCAGTGCCCCGGGCGCGCCGTTTTTCAAACCGACCTCGCGATACGCAACCACATTCGAAGCGTGACAGTTCAAACAAGCCCCCGGCTGCGGCTTCTGCTTCACGCGTTCGGTCTCGCGCTGATCAAAGAGCATGAACGCATGCCCGCGCCGCTCGCGATAGTCGATCGCGAACGCGTAACCGTTGAAGATTGTCTTCAGCAGCGGATCGCCGACAAGCTTTGAATCGGCCTTCTTCGCAGTTGCGTGGTCCTGTGGCTGCACATCCGCATGAACCGCGTCATCCGGCGGCCGCCCCTCGCTCCACTTAAACCGCGCGCCGGCATTATCCGCAGTGCGTGTGTACCCGTCATACTGCCTTGGAAAATTCTTGCCCCACTCTGCCGGATCGACGGTTGTTTCGTTGATTTCGGCTATGTGCAGCACCGTGCTCGTCGACTCGCGCTTGCGCTCGCGGATGTTGTTGTACAGCATCATCGCGAGCACCGTGCCCACGCAGCACACGATTCCCACGAGCCAGTAGAGCGCCGCGCCACCGCGCCGCAACAAGTTCTTCTTCGCCTGCATGCCGTCACTCCTACCGCGTCGGTCCGTGCGCCACGCTCGCGTGGCAATGAATGCAATCAACCCCCATCGAATTCCAACCCTTCACTTCGCTATCGGTGCCGCCGCCGCTGCCGAACCGGATCTCGTGCGTCATCGAGTCGTGACAGCGCACGCAGTTCGTGATCACGTCCGCGCGGCTCTTTGCCTGCATCTGGATCGGCTCGTGAAAATCCTGGAGCGTGAAACCCTTGGAGTGCCGCCAGCCGTGCTCCGCCTTGGTCATGTACTTGGCGACAATCGAGCTGTGCGGCACATGGCAGTCGTTGCACGTCGCCCGCGCATGGTGCGATGAACTCGACCACCCGTCGTAGTTCTCCTGCATGACGTGGCAGTTGATGCACGCCTTGGGATCTTCCGACAGGTAGCTCAGCCCTTCCGCGTACGAAAACGTGTACGTCGCGACGCCGATGAACACGCCCGCGAGTGCGGACACGATCACACCGGCCGTACTTGCTGCTGCCCACTTGTTCATTGGAGCGCCTTCGAGCGCCGCGAACTTTCGGCGATCGGCTCAGTCTACTCCAATTGGATCTTTTCCGCAATCGCCCGCAAATCGCGCACAATCGAGCCCCGGACTTGCCGCCATGCGTTTCTTGCGCACGCCGCCAATCTGCGGGTTACCCCTTCGCTTCCGCCTTCCACCCATACCCAACATACGTGTTCTCAAACGTCCCGTCGTCGAACAAGTCCACAATGGCATACCCCTCGCCGCACTCCCGGTGCATCCCCTTCCACCAGTTGCCGCAGACCGAGCCGTTACAGAAATACGAAACGCCGCAGTAATCAACGCGGTCCTTCAGGTGCATATGCCCCGAGAGCGCGAGCTTCACCTGCGGGTTCTCGAGAAACAGCTTTTTCAATCTCGCGAAGTCGATGCACATCAATGCCGGGTGCACGACGCGCTCGCGCTTGTCGTTCAGTCCGCGATCGATGACCGTCGCCGTGAACAACGAAACGTGCGAGAGCAGCAGCGTCGGATACATCTTGTTCAGCAGCAAGTCGCCCTTGAGCCAGTCGAACTGCGCATCGTCGATCCCGCCGAAGTAACCACCCGGCTCCACCTGCACTGAATCAAGCACGACAATGTGCCAGCCGTTCTGATCGAAGCTGTAATACGCCCCGAACTTTTTCGTGTCGGTGTTCGCCGCGGCAGGAATCTTGAGCGCCTCGATCGCCCAGCGCTTGCCCCACTTCTCCTCGTCTCCGGTCGTCCCGCTCACCTTCGTATTCAATCCCCAGCAATCGTGGTTTCCCGCGGCATGGCGAATCGTGCCCGTCCAGTTGTCCGCAAGCACCTTGTGATACAGCTCCCACTGCTCCTTCACTCGAGCTTCGCCCACATCGATCGCATCGAAGATCGCGTCGCCCCCGTGGAGAATCAGATCGACCTTGTCCTCGCTCCCGTTGCTCGCACCCGCGCCCGCGAGCGCTTCCGCAAATTTCCGCTCGCGGATATGCGTAAGACACGCCGCAACCCCTTCCGGCGCGCGAAGCTCTGGCTCTATGTGCGTATCGGTGATGTGCGCAATCCGCACCTTGCGCTTGCGTGGCTTTGCCTGAGCCTGGGCTGCCGGAGCATCCTGCCACGCGAGCGCATGCCCCCCTAGCAGCGCCGTGCTCGCGGCTCCTACCCCCAGCCCCGCTCTCAATACTCCACGCCTCGAGATTTCACCGCTCATCGCCGTTGCCTCCTGAATCGTCCAGCATACTCAACACTCGACAAGCGACACCAAGCCTCGTGCCAGGGTGTCGATTGGGCGCGAATTCATGCGTTTTCCCGAGCCCAGACAAGGCGCTCGCTCGAAGCTCGGCCCGCCCCCCGCGCGTGAACGTTTTCCGCGTTCTAGCGTCGTTCACGGCGCCCATTCTGAACGACGGCGGATCGTTTCATCCGATGAATTCCGCTCCCAATGTTCATTCGCTTCGCGATCTTCTGCCTGATGTTACTCGTCTTTGGTGTCCTCCTTGGCGGCTGCACATCGACTCCCGCCCGCCGGACGGACGCCTCTTCGGCCGTCGCCTTAGAAGCAGTTCCTCCCCCGGATAGACACGTCGTGGCGTCCGTCAAAGGCCGCCCGATCCGAGCCGTCACCGTGCGTTCCGGTTCTCCGCGCCTTCTCATCATCGGCGGCATCCACGGCGATGAACGCGAAGGCGGCAGGTGGATCGACGAACTCGCCGCCAAACTTGCTGTTTCGCCCACAACCGTCGGAGTCCGCATCATCGCCGACATCAACCCGGATGGCACTGCTGCGAACACGCGCACCAATTCCCAAGGTGTTGATCTCAACCGCAACTTCCCCAGCAGAAACTTCAAACCCTCCGCCGTGCGGGGCAAATCCGCCGGGAGCGAACCCGAAACCGCCGCGCTCATCAACGAACTCAACACCTACAAACCCGATGTCGTGATTGTCCTGCACTCGGCAGGCTCCGGACCCTTTGTGAACTACGACGGTCCCGCAGCTGACCTTGCCGCGGCATTTGCCACCGCCGCCGCCAGCGAAGACCCGCGCTGGCGCATCATGGCACAGATGGGTTATCCCACACCCGGCTCACTTGGTTCCTTCGTCGGCGTCGATCGCAGCATCCCGATCCTCACGATCGAGTTCGCCCGAGGTCGCGAGAGCGTTTCCGCCCGTGACGCTCTCTTCACGGGTACCGATGCGGTTCTCCGGGCAATGAGCGATCGCCAACGCGTCGCTACCAAGCGATAACAAAGCCCACAGTGTGCGACTCACTGCTGCTTGTTGAAGAGCACCGTCCCGACTTGCTCGTCTTCAATCCCGATCGCGTTCGGCTTTCCGCCCAGCATCACAAACTTCCCCTTGCTTCCCTCCATAACCGAGGCGCGCCCGACCGCAAACCCGCCGTCGTTCGCCGAGATGTCGAGCGGCGAGTTACCCAAACGGATCTCGACGCCGTCTTGCGCCTGCGCCACTGTCAGTGTTCCGAAATCTGTATTGGTGTACCGTCCGATCCACGCTGTTGCATCGCCGGGAAAGTCCTTCGCCTGCAGCCTCCCGAATAGTCCCTCCTGAGGCAACCCGCGCTCCTTTATCGTCTTCGCCTGTTTCAAAGTTCCGGCGTAAATGTCCGTGCCCGACTTCTCGCCTGAGAGCCGCTCGAGCAAATCAATCGCGATCGTGTCGCCCAGTCCCCTTGCGAGCCCGCCGGAATTCATGAGGACCACAAATCCCGCGTTGTCCTTGGGCAGCATCAACACATACGCCGACGCGCCCGTGTACCCGCCCCCGTGGCTCGCGAGCGCGTGTCCCTTGTACGTCCCGAGATTCCACGCATCGCCAAACCCTGTCATGATCCGGAGTGAGCCGTTCGGCTCCTTCATCGTGCCCCGCTCGATCAGCATCGCCGGCGCAACGCCCGGTTTCAGCACCTGCTTTCCCTCCGCCATTCCGTCATTCAGATTCAGACAGACCCACCGCGCCATATCCGAAGCCGTCGAATCCATCCCTCCTGCGGCATGCATCGTCTCATCCGTCTTCCATGGTGAGAACTGTTCCCACTTCGTCCCCGCTCGCCTCATCGCTGCCGCGCTGTTCGAATCGCGCTCGCTGATGAACCCGCTCGTCCGCGTCATCGCGGATGGCTTCAGAATCTCGTCGCACAGGTATTGGCGCCACGGCTTGCCCGTCACCACTTCGATCACGCGACCGAGCAGCGTGTAGTGAATGTTGGAGTACTCCACCGTTCCTCTGGCCTTGCCGTACTTTGCCAATAGCCCGAAGTACCGATCGTCCGTGATTTCGCCGGTGTACGCGTCCAGCAACACGGCCGGCCCGCAGTCGATTCCCGGCGCATGACACAACAGCTCCTGGATCGTGACCTTCTCCGCCGCATATGCCGGCTCGCTCAACTTGAACCTGGGCAGATATTTCACAACCGGATCCGACAGCGCGATCTTCCCTTCGCTTACCAGCTTCTGGATCGCCGTCGCCGTAAACGTCTTCGTGATCGACGCGATGTAGAACTTTGTATCGGCATCAACCGAAGCGCCGCCTGCATCGCGTTGCCCCCACGCCTGAATCGCGTAAACCTTCCCGTCTTTCACGACACCCACCGCAAGACCCGGAACGTCGAAGTTCTCCATCACACCCTGCCAGCGCGGGGGCAGATCTTTCAGGTCCTCCCGCTCAGCAAGCGTCGGCACGCTTCCGCCATACGCGATTCCCGCTATCGCCGCCACGCCAATCAACGCCATCAATTTCATGTGCAGACTCCCAGTGCCGGAGGTGATGTTCTCTCGCCGCATCAACATCATCCACCCAACGAGAGCTGCAATCTTGAACGATTCAAACATCCGCCGCACGGCAGAATCGCGCCGGCGTCATACCGATTTCTCTCACGACTTCCCGCGTCATGTGGCTCTGGTCGGAAAATCCCGCCTCGAGCGCCGCTGTCGCAAGCGTTCGGCCCGCCAGCACCCGTTCAATCCCGCGCCGCACACGCTGACGCCGAATGTTCTGAATCGTGCTCCGCCCCGTTGCATGCTTCATCACGCGGCAGAGGTATACCGGATGAACGCTCAGTTCCGCCGCGATCTCAGCTGCTCCCCATCCCGCTTCGATCAACGGCATCGCCCGCCCCGCCAATTCGCCCGCGCCCGAAGGCCTGCGCACTTCGCTGCACTCCGCCAACTCGCGAGCCGCGCGGAACCACTCGCTTTCAAGTTGCGCCGGATCGTCGGTCATTCTCGTCGCACCCCACACGCGGATGACCGCCGCCGCGGCACAGGTACTGTCCAAGTGTTCGGCCCGACCAAAGAGTCCAATCCGCCCGCGCAGCATCGCTTCCAGTCGTGCCGGCACTTCGACCGTCACGGAGCGGCAACCGCGCGGGCCACACTCGGTCTCATGCACCAAGCCGCTCGGCTTGATGATGACCATCAAGCCCACGCACCGGCTCGCCTTCCCCTCGGCCATATCGAGTTGCTCCCCCGCCAGCACCACCGTCACGCTCGCGGACGCATGCGAATGCCGGGGCATCCACGCGTTCGCGTCATACTTCGAATCATGTACAAGCACCCCCGCGGCGCGCTGCGTCCGCAACGTCCGCCCCAGCGTGACTTTCGAAAGCGGCGATTCCACGTTGCTTTTCTGGGATTCCCCACATCTTCATTTCCGTCGTCTTCAGGTTCCGCGGGGAATCATTTCCGTGACGTTGTGCCGGACCGCACTGCAAGCCAGCCTACCGCCGCTTTGCTCGGCCTCTCTTCCACCGCCTCGGCGACCGCCGCGGCAGCAAGAAGCCGTGTCGAATCGAGCACGGGCAAGCACGAGTTTTCTGGGTTCACGATCAACGGAATCTCCGTGCAACCGAGAATCACGCACTGCGCCCCGCGGGCCTTCAATCCTTCAATTGCCGTCAAAAATCGTGCTGTCGTCTCTTCCCGAAACACGCCGCGGCAGAGCTCTTCGAAGATCGCGCGATTGATCTCCACCCTTTCCGCATCATCCGGAATCAACCGCTCAAGCCCGCGCGACGCCAGCGCGTTCGCGTACACCGAACCCGTCATCGTCCACTTGGTTCCAAGCAACCCCACGCGCTTCCATCCGCGGGCCACAATCTCCTCGCGCACAACTTCCGCAATGTGCAGGCCCGGGATTGGAGCCTTGGCCGCGATTTTTTCAAGTACCAGATGCGCCGTGTTGTCCGGGCAGACATAAAAGTCGGCGCCTGCTTCCGCAACCTGCTGAATGCCCTTGAGCAGCCATTTGCCCACGCTCTCGTGATCGCCCGACTCCCACCCGGCCATGCTCAGCCCCATCGGCACAGCGCTCATCACGATGTCCGGGTGCATGTACGAGCCCAGCCGCGCCTCGCCCTCGCGGCACGCTGTCAAAAAGCACAGTGCCGCACCTTCCGCGCTGTGAGCGACAATCCCGATGGTCTTCATGCACATCTCCGGGCGCAGCGTATCCGGCTCTGGATTTCTATTTGCTGCTCTGCAAGTCTGCCGCTCTGCGATTCTCTCCTACTTCCCCTTCTTAAACACAAAGGTGTTCCCCTCATAATCCACCTTGATCGAATCCCCATCGCCAAACTCGCCCGCCAGAATCCGCGTCGCCAGCGGATTCTCCACCCGTTGTTGAATCGCTCTCTTCAAGGGCCGCGCTCCGTACGCCGGATCCCAGCCTTCCTCCGCGATCTGCTTCTTCGCGGCATCCGTCAGCGTGATCGACATTTCGCGCTGCACCAGCCGATCGCGCAGCCGGCCCAACTGGATCTCCACGATGTTTCCGATCGCTTCCTTACCCAAAGGCCGGAACACGACCGTCTCATCAATGCGGTTCAAAAGCTCAGGTCGCATCAATCCACCCGGATCGCCTCCGACCATCGCCATCTTCCGCATCGCATCCGCAACCTTCGGGCTCATTCCCGCGGCCTTCACAAATTCGTCTGCCGCCAAACCCGCCGGTCCGCGCTTCAGCATCTCGCGCACCGCCGCTTCGATCTCCCAGTCCTCCGCGCCCTGATTCGTCAGTTCCTGAATCTGCGCACTGCCGAAATTGCTCGTCATCACGACGATTGTGTTGCGGAAATCGACCGTGCGTCCCTGGCCATCGGTCAATCGCCCATCATCCAGCACTTGCAGCAGAATGTTGAACACATCGGGATGCGCCTTCTCGATTTCATCCAGAAGCACCACGCAATACGGCCGACGTCGGACCGCTTCGGTCAACTGTCCGCCCTCGTCGTAGCCAACATAGCCCGGAGGCGCGCCGACCAATCGCGCAACAGCGTGCTTCTCGCCGTACTCGCTCATGTCGATTCGGATCATCGCCTCGTCAGTGTCAAACAGATACTCCGCGAGCGCTTTGCACGTCTCGGTCTTGCCGACACCCGTCGGCCCCAGGAACAGGAACGAACCAATCGGCCGCTTCGGATCGCCAAGCCCGGCGCGATTGCGCCGCACCGCATCACTCACGGCCTTTAGCGCATGCTCTTGTCCGATCACCCGCTTCTTGAGCTGTTCTTCCATCCGAACGAGTTTCTCGCGCTCGCCTTCGACCAGCCGCGAAACCGGAATCCCCGTCCAGCGTCCGACGATCTGCGCAATCTGCTCCGAATCCACTTCTTCCTTGATCAGCGTCCCGCCCTTGGCGACGCGCTTCGCCCAGCGCGCTTCCGAATCCGTCAACTGCTTTTCAAGTTCCCGAGAAACGCCGTACCGGATCCGCGCCGCCGCCTCAAGGTCGCCCTTGCGCTGGCTCTGTTCGAGTTCCACATGCTTGCGCTCGATCTCCTCGCGCAAGTGCTTGATCGCCTCCAGGTCCTTCTTCTCTTCTTCCCACTTCGCCGTCACGCCCCGGTTCTTCTCCTGCAACTCCGCCAACTCGCGATTCAGCCGCTCCATCTCCTTTGAAGCACCCTCCGCCGTACCGCGGCCCTTCTTTGCTTCTTCCACCTCCAGCTTCACCGTTTCGCGCTCAAGCTCCAACTGCATGATCCGCCGGCGCAGTTCATCCAGCTCCGTCGGCATCGAATCGTTCTCGATGCGCAGCTTGCTCGCCGCCTCGTCAATCAAATCGATCGCCTTGTCCGGCAGGAAGCGATCCGCGATGTACCGATTGCTCAAATTCGCCGCGGCAAGGATCGCTCCATCCAGAATCCGCACGCCGTGGTGCGCCTCGTACTTCGTCTTCAGCCCGCGCAGAATCGCCACAGTCTCTTCGACGCTCGGCTGATCCACATACACCGGCTGGAAACGCCGCTCGAAAGCCGCATCCTTCTCGACATGCTTGCGATACTCATCCAGCGTCGTCGCGCCGATGCACTTGAGTTCGCCGCGCGCCAGTGCCGGCTTGAGCAGGTTGCCCGCGCTCACAGCGCCCTCCGCCGCACCCGCGCCGATGATCGTGTGCAACTCATCGATAAACAGAATGACCTTGCCCGCCGCGCCCGAAACCTCGCGCAGCACCGCTTTCAATCGCTCTTCAAACTCCCCACGAAACTTCGCGCCCGCCAGCAACTGCCCGACATCCAGCGCGATGATTCGCTGCGTCCGCATCGCATCCGGGCAATCGCCATTCACAATGCGCAGCGCCAAACCCTCCGCGATCGCCGTCTTGCCCACGCCCGGCTCGCCAATCAACACCGGGTTGTTCTTCGTACGCCGACTCAGCACCTGCATGCAGCGCCGAATCTCTTCATCTCGTCCGATGACCGGATCGAGCTTCCCATCCCGCGCACGCTGCGTCAGATCAATTCCATACTTCTTCAGCGCCTCAAACCCGCTCTCCGCGCCCGCATCGTTCACGTTCGTCACCCCGCTCGCCGCGCGAATTTCCTTCACCGCATTCTCGAGCTTCGCCCTATCTAGCCCCACCGCCCGCAAAACATCCCGGGCCGGCCCCACCACTTCCGCAAGCGCAAGCAGCAGGTGCTCGCTGCTCACAAGCGAGTCCCCCATCTTCTTGCTGATCTCCTCAGCCTTGTTCAACGCTTCCATCAGCGCCCGCCCCGCGCTCCCCGCCCCACTGCTGCTCTTTGGCTGCCGACTCAACTCCGCTCGCACCAGCGCCAGCACTTTCCGGGGTTCGCTCCCCGCGCGCAAAACCACCGACGCCGCGACGCCGCCCTCCGACCCCTCCGCACCCCCGAGCAATCCGGCCAACACATGCAACCCGTTGATCTCCGGGTTGGACAAAGTCACCGCTTCGCTCTGCGCCGTCGCGAGCGCCTCTTGTGCCGCATTCGTTAGTCGATCTGGCCGCATGAACACCTCCGCCTCAGCCTAAAGGCTGAAGCAAGAAGCTCCCAATGCAACGGGCGCGCCAGCCCTCTTTCGTGGCACCGGGCTTCCCCCCGGTGTCTTCGCGTTTCCCTGCCTCTAAAACCCCAATCACACCGCCCGGAAGGGCGGTGCCACGCCCCGCCACGCCCCAAAAACAAACAAGCCTGCCATCCCGGCAGGCTCCCAATTTGGCCCTTTGACACTTTGCCCATTTCCTCTACGCGTACACGTCCAAGGCTCCAAGTGCCCCTTCGATCCCCTTCTCGAGCCCCTTCTGCCCCGCCTCCATCACCTTCGCCGCGGCAGTCACCATCCCCACCATCGCATCGCCCTGATCCCGCGCAATATCCATCGCCTTCGCCGCGACGCGTATTCCAACCTCATATTGCAGCTTTCCCTGCTGCATCCCTATCAATCCAGCCGCCAGCCCATCCATTCCACTCATATCCATACATCCAATATCCCCCCAATCCGCCCTTTCAGCCATCCCAAGCCCGTTTCCGAGCTCGATTCCCCACTTCCAAAGTCCGTCTATTCCGACACTTACGCCAAAACAGGCCGTTCTGACCCCCTCCGCGCGCATGAACGCCAGAAATAAGCCTCCCCGATCCCGCGATCCCTCAGCCCTCTGCCCCTCCGCCCCTTCGCCTCCGACTTGACACCCTCCCCCCAACTCCGCTACAACCGCTCCCCCGATTCTGCCGTACAGCCGATACACTTCTGCCGATTCTCTTTGGGGCCCCTGGAGTTTTCCATGAAGCGCGTCGCCAAGTTCGTTCTCCCGCTCGCTGGTATCGCCGTTCTTGCCGGCTGCCGCACCACCGCCAACACCGGTGAGTCGCTCTCCAACATCCAGTGGAATCCGACCCCCGGCCTCTCCGATCCGGCCAACCGCTTCGATGATTCGAACAGCCGCGTCGCCGTCTCGATCAACGACAACATGCGCAAGTCGACCGACGACTGGGGCCGCTTCTGGCTCGTCGATCGCCCAAGCCGCTTGTCGCCCTATCCGATCACACGCTGATCGCCCGCAAATCTCGTGACCGCTTCCGCAATCGTGTTTGTCCACGATTGGTTCTTCGCGCGCACCTCATTTACCATCGCTCACCCAGCGGCAACCCCGCTCCGCGTTCCCAGTTCCGCGCTCCGCGTTTCCCCTACTCCCCTTCATACACACATCCGCACTTCTTCGTCTCGTGCAGCTCAATCTTGATCATCCCCGCGAGCCCTGGCTTCAACCGATCCCAGATCCACTTCGTGATCGCCTCCGCCGTCGGATTTTCCAGGCCCGCGATCTCATTCAAACACCGGTGATCCAACTCCTCCACCACCGGATCAACGATCCGCCTCATCTCGGCGAAGTCCATCACCCAGCCCTTCGCATCCATCTCCCCCCGCACATGCACAACAAACCGATACGAATGCCCGTGCATCCGCGCGCACTTATGCCCCTTCTCCACCCGCGGCAGCCAATGCGCCGCCTCAAACCCAAACTCGCGAAAAATCACCATCCCCCATACTAGAGCACGACCCAATCACGCTACTCAATTTTTCGCTGTCGGCATCACGAGCCCCTTTCCTCGCTCCCATCTCATCACGGCTTCCTTGCCGACACCCCATTCCAACCATCCTTCGCGCTCGTCCACAAGCTCCCACACCAACTCAGTCGGGTGTTCGAGCACATACCGCACGACGCGGCAACGATCTTCTTGAGACACGTCGCACCTCTCTAGGTCTAGCAGAATCGTCCACAAATTAATCCGCGTGCCCCCATAAATCGTGCCGCCATCACCCGATCTCCACAGAGGATCGTCTGTCGCAGCGCTTCCTGCGCCGCAATGCGTCGCGTACCACGAAGACGCTTCTTCTCGTTCACGTCCAACGACAAATCCCAACCACACCCGTTGACGTTCTGATTCACCTGTTACCGGATGAAATCGATACCGCGGACCGAACGGCTTGTTCATGTTTGGCAGGAAGATTCCGATCAACAGCAAAACGATGGCTGCCGCGGCAACGCACTTGCCCATCGACGACCTCGCGCTGGTTGCCCACCCTTGCTTCACCAGCATCCCATTCGCCGCTCCGCACTCCGAGTTCCGCGCTCCCGCGTTCTCCCCTCTCCGAATTTGCCATTTGCCCCTTTGCAATTTGGCTCTTTCTACTTCTTCCCCTTCGCCAAAAACACCGTCCCCCGCGGCAGCTTCTCCACCACCTCCGCGCTCACTCCCAAATTCGTCTTCAAAACGTCCCGCGGCGTCCCCGCCATCCACTCGCTCATATCAATCGCCTGATAGTGCCCGTTATTAAACCCCAGCAGCACGCGGCACACTCCTTTGCCCGTATTCCGAATGTAATGCCCCGACCCCATCGGCGCATACCCGATATCCCCCGCTTCATACTGATCAATCACCGCCTTGCCCTCGGCAAGAAACACGCCCACCTCCGCCGACCCCTCAATGAAATACTGCCACTCATCCGCATTCGGATGCCAGTGCAGCTCGCGCATCGCCCCCACTTCTAATTCAATCACCGACCCCGCCATCGTCCGCGAAATCGGAAAATCATCCACCGTCACAATGCGCTGCGTTCCGCCCCCCGGCACTCGCCGCGGCTCCTGCGCCATCAACGGATACCGATGTTTCGCAACAAGCTCCGGATGCGCCCGACTCGCCGAAATGTTCGACGCATCATCCGGCACCGGCCCTTGCGCAAAGTACACTTCCTTCTTCGGAAGCCCCGCAACCTCGCTCGCGCTCAACCCAAGATTCTGCGCCACCGCTTCCGCCGGCATCCGCGCCAAAAAATCCGAGATGCTGAACGTGTGATCTTCCGAAAAGTCCCCGTTGTCGAAAATCAAAATGAAGTGACACTCCCCCGGCCCGATCCCCTGGATCGAATGCCCATACCCGCGCGGGAAATACCACACATCCCCCGCGTTGAACGTGTCGACAAACGACGACCCATCCGGATGCACAATCGTCGCGCGGCAGCTTCCACTCACCACATAAGCCCACTCCGCCGCATTCGCATGCCAATGCAACTCGCGCATCGCCCCCGGCGCCAGCCTCATCGACACCCCCGCCACCCCGATCGACGCCGGAAACTCTTTCACCGATGCCCCGCGCGTCACCCCGCCATTCCCAACCCGCGGCACCTTCTTCTCCAGCTGATACCGAAACTCGCCCATGCAATCCTCCCATCGCCTGCCGCGCACGCGCGGCAAGCGGACCCAGCTTACCGACCCGTTTGTCCCCAAGAACCAGCCAGACAACCGATGAGGAAATCGCGCCGAACCCGCCCACACCCGCGCCAACGCCGTTTCTGCTTCCTCCTCTTCGGCAACGCCGAATTCCGGTGAACCGTATAATTCCGCCGCGAATTCCAGCCCCTCGCGACGACTTCGGGAGACAAACGATGAACTCCAATTTGCTTCTCGTTGCCGCGCTTTGTTCCGCGAGCACCATTTCTCTCGCCGGCATCACGCCCGTCCGCCGCGATTCGAGTATCAAGCTCGTCGTCTGGACCCCGCTCGACAACTCCCTCCTCTACCCACTCATGGCCTCGTCGGATTTCGAACCTTTTGTGGCAAGCTACGACTCCGACACCATGCAGTCTTCTTCCGTCTCCGCCGCCGGCGCTACCTACGCGGGTGGTTCGGGCGCCCAATCCCACGGCAGCCCCGCCAGCGGCAGCTTCACCCTGAGCACCTTCCGCTACACATTCGAAGTCACCTCGCCCGTTTCTTTCCAGGTCGATGGCTCACTCGAATCAACCTTCTCAGGGCGAACACTGCTCACGCTGAAAAACACCGGAGTGACGCCCGAGCGCACGATTTCCGCCTCCAGCAACAACAGCGCTCCCTTCGATTCCACTCCGGTCCACTGGGCCGGCGAGCTCGAAGCCGGCACGTATCTGCTCACCCTCGATGAAGGCAACTCCATCCACGTCAACGCGCCTCCCGGCACACGCACCGTCTGCAATTTCGTACTCACCTTTACTAATCTCGCCTGTCCCTCCGATCTCAACTTCGACAACGCCATTGATGACGCCGACTTCCAAGTCTTCGCCGCCGACTACAGCCGCATGACCTGCCCCGAATCGCCCGTCGCATGCCCGTCCGATTTCAATCACGATACTTTCGTCGACGACGTCGATTTCCAGTCGTTCCTGGCCGCATACGACGCAGTCCTCTGCCCCTAAGCGCGCCCGCGTCAAAACCCCGCGCGAATCCCAACTCCAATACCGCAGCGCGCCCGCGCGTCCGCTGCTCATATTTGCGATTTGCCCCTTTGCAATGTGGCCCTCTGCCTCCGCGCCGCCCATTCGCAATTCGGCAACGAACCCCCGCCCTCATACCTCGGCTCCCATGCGACACTTCTGTTATGAGCGCTTCGCGCTAATGCGTTTCGGCAATTCCCCTCTCCGCCCGCAACACGGGCCACGCACGTTGCCAGAGTCGCCAGCCTCTGATAAGCGCCAACCCCTTCAACTCCTCCCTTTCTTTATCCCTGTCTGCGGGGTGGGGGAAGCAGACACAAACCAAGCCCTTTCTTGTCTGTCGTCTTCCCTAATGCCCAATGCCCAATGCCCAGTGCCCAGTGCCCAGCGCCTTCCCTTAAACTCCCCCCATGCCCCGCTTCCACGAGATCCTCTCGCACCAAGACATGTGTCATCGCGAGCGCCTCTCCCTCCAGCGCGGCATGAACTTCCGAGTCCTCGCCGGCAAGGCCGGCTACTCCATCATCCTTATGTCTGTCCGCAAGAACGCCCCCTACCACGACCAGTGGCACGACACCGGCCCGCACGCCGGCCACCTCGAATACGAAGGCCACAACATCAAGCGCGATCTCGCCGGCCGCGCCGATCCCAAATCACTCGATCAGCCCCAGTTCCTTCCCAGCGGCAAGCCCACCGACAACGGCAAGTTCTTCCAGGCCGCGCTCGATTACAAAGGGAACCTCAAATCGGGCGCCACGCCCGACATCGTCCAGGTCTACGAAAAGATCCAAGACGGCATCTGGTGCGACCGCGGCCGCTATCACCTCGTCGACGCCGAAATCAAAACCGTCCCCATCAGCGCCACCAGCAAGAAGACCCGCAACGTCTTCCGCTTCTATCTCAAGCCAACCGCGACGCCCGCCGCACGCACCCCCGAAGAACAACGCGATCTCTCCCTCGCGCGCCAAATCCCCTCACACATCAAGCAAGCCGTCTTCAAACGCGACGGCGGCAAGTGCGTCCAGTGCGGCAGCACCACCAACCTCCACTTCGATCACGACGTCCCCCACTCCAAAGGCGGCTCCAGCATCACTGAAGCCAACATCAAGCTCCTGTGCGCGCGTCATAATCTAGAGAAGTCCGACAAGATCATTTCGTTGGGGCCATTGCTCGGGCCTTTGGTGTTTGCGGGGATGGCGTCGCTGATGCGGGGAGCGTAAATCCCAGATTCCCCAACGTTGCGCGAGCAACCAGGGTGACTTAGCCAAGACAATTGCGAAGGAGAAGTCGTGGATACTTCACCGGAAGAAATGTTCCCGACAACAAAAGACCGCTTCGAACGAAAGCGCTGGAAGGTCGAAGTTGAGGGGCGCATAGAAGAAGCGTCAAAGAAATCCTTTGACACGTGGTTGCTAACTGTCTCGAGCGCTGCGATCGGCGCGTTCATCGTCTCGCCGACATTTCGAGCGGACGTCGGCGCTGCCGACCTGAAGCCTTTAGCTGCCTTTTCGACCGGCTCGCTCTGCGTTGCGATCGCATCATGTATCGGCGCCAAGCTTTGCCTAAACGTGATTTGGCACTACAGACTCATGGCGTTGCGCAAAGACGAATCCGATTCATGGGCGGCCGTAGCGAAGGAACCAAGTCAGGTTCCAAAGCTGCCAAGTGCCCCTGAGTGGGTCCGCGGTGCGGCCGTCCTTCTTCTTTTCTTGACATTCGCCGCTTTTCTCGTCGGGTTCCTTGCGTTTGCCCGAGTCGTGATCTTGACGTTGATACTCACGCCCGGCGCAAAGCCGTAGTACGCGGCGCCCATCTTGCCTTCCTCGCCGATCTTCGAAAACCTCCGCCGCCGCATCATTGCGCTCCCACAGCAAGGGTTTAGCATCCCCGCCGAGAACATCAAACGCTCTGCGCATGGCACAACGGCGTCGATATGCTTCGAAGCGAGCCATGTGTAATTCCGGAGGTCTTAACCTGTTCGAACAATATAATTCAATGACGGTTCTTCCGAGGGAAGCAACTCAAGTGCCGCTCCTTCTGCATCTCGCATTTTCCACCCAGCTCGTGATTCAAAAATCTCAATTTCAAGTGGGCCGGAAACAACGTCGGCGGTGTCGGGGGGAGTAAGTCGCTCGCCTCCAAATTTCAAATGCGCCTCCACCCTACTGCGCAGGCTGCAAGCCCAAGACGAAAACACTCGCCTCCCTTCACAGAAGACCAAATAAACTCCCGGACCTTCAGGAACATCCTCGATGGCCACGCGCGATAATCGCGTTTTTAATACATGACTACCCTGCAATAGCTCGGAGCCAACGGTTGATTTGTGAAGATTCTTTCGGAACGACAGCGCCCCAAGTCGATATGCCACCTCTTCATAGCCAGAAAACATGCTGTAAGCGATGCGATCAAAGTCACTCCGCAGCTTGCTATCGCACAAGATTTGATCTATGGAAACATAGAAACCATTTTTATTTTCACAGACATACTGAACAACCCTCGCGGCAATCTCTGCTGCACACACAACAGAATCGCGGACAGTTGCAGAAAGTCCTGCCACCACATGTCGCTCAAGGTGATGATGAAGCCCGGCTTTTCGAGCATTAAGCAGCGCCTTATTCAGCTCGTACTCCGAAGTTGTGGCGCCAAGGAGTCTGCATCGCGACACAAATTCCCGATTTACCTTCGGCTCAACAACGACATAATCCTCTGGAGGCCGAAACGACATGCCGGAATACGCCTTGCTAACCACAAAGAGCAGATCGCTTACTCCTCCAGAATTCGAGCTCCAATGAAACAGCGTTCCCTGCTCTTCAACGCTTGTATCTCGCTGTTCGTCTCTATACGCCTCGGCGGCTGCATGCGCCGCCGAGTTTTCGCAACTCTCAGACAACGCTGCCACAATCCGATCAATTGCACCATCGATATCAGCTTCTGTGGGCCAGATCTGTTGCACAAACTCTTCGTCTGAAACTTTGGAACCGGTCACATCCTGAAGACGGTCTCCACCGACAACAAATCCACCATGATCCTTCTTGGTGGCGTCTTTGGTCTTCATATTACTGTTAATCCTATATATTTTTGATATCGGAATTTTTGAGTTGTGTCTTCAGATTCTCCTTCGCGCGACCCACCCGCCCTTCGATCGCCTCAACCGACATTCCCAAACGATCTGACAGCTCCTTGTTCCGTTTTTCCGGTTGCACATGTTTAACCTCCTCAAGTATTTCGCGATCGGTGGATCCGAGCTTCGCGATTTTCTCTTCAACTACGGCAATGAACTCTTCTCGCGCGCGACTCAACTCTGCGCCGACGGCTGGGCGAAGTTGCCGCGCGTAGTCAGCCAAGACTTCGGATTCCCGGCTTACCCTTCGATGCTCCTGGATAGCCTCTCGCCTGGCGGTTACCTTTAGATACTGAAGTATCGCCGCCTCGTCTGTCGGTAACTGGGAAGTGGTTTTAAGAGCTCGAACAAAAGTACGTTGAACAAGGTCTCCAACGGCATCCGGCGACAACTCTCGTCGAAGTCCGTGAAGAAACATTGCTACCGATTTTGCGTACTTACGAAACCAACGATCGACGATTTCTCTTCTAGAACAGGGGTGGTGATCTGGCGGCTGTTCCTGCATCACTCGGCCTCTCCAAGAGCATAGACGCCCGGATCATCCTGCTCACGTAAGTTGAGACGGTTCTCGCACGCATGCTCCGGCGCGGAAAGCAAAAAATTCTTTGGCTGCGTTTTCCGCTTGGGGCGCCGGACCTCATTCTCGAACGCCATCTATCTGGACAACCGGCCGCTCAACTCGTTGCAGCTGCTGTGAACACCGCCCCACGGGGCTACGGACCAGAACATACGGAGGCATTACCCATGAAATCGAATACGGGGACCGGCACAATTACACCTTCTACTAGTCGCGTACGTATACACATCGACCGAGCACCGTACGACTCGGTGAACCCAACCACCAACGAGTCGTTGTATGCGCTTGCGAGAATCCCGAAAGGCCGCACGCTCTTCCGGGAGGCGCCTGGAAACCGGGATGACCAAGAAGTTCCCCGCGATGAGAGTTCCATCCACCTGGCGGTGGATGAGCGCCTCTTCAGCGCGGAATGGGAGGTCCGTGAGCTGGTCGTCGTTGTCAACGGCCAAAAGAAGGTCGTACACAAACTCAAGCTCTCGTTCATGGAATTGGTCGCACTCGCATTCAACCCACTTCCGACCGGACCCAACTGGTATTTCACGATCACGTATCGCAACGGCCCTGTTAGCAATCCACAGGGAACCCTTCTCGAGGGTCACTTTGTGCGGCTTCAGAAAGGCATGGTATTCAATGTCACAGCTACGGATAAGTCATAACGCGGATCTGAAACGCTTGCGCGACGAGGGATATGCGATTGAGATACGGGGCGCCCACCTGCTCGCAAGCCGCATTCCCTATGTCAATTCAAACAAACAAATCTCTTTCGGAACGTTGGTTTCGGAGCTGTCTTTGTCCGCTGACCAAACGATCAAGCCCAGCACGCACGTGTGTCACTTTATCGGCGACTACCCCTGCGATGCGAACGGATTTCCCATTGATCGCATCAGAAACCAAAGCGCATTGCGAACACTCGAAGCTGGCGTTACGATCCAGCATTCATTCTCGAGCAAACCCCCCAACGGGTATTCGGATCACTACGAAAAAATCGCAACCTATGCCGCCATTATTTCTGGTCCGGCAACGTTGCTCGACAAGTCAGCTACTGCTACCCCCTTTCCTGCCTTTCAAACCGACCCCGAAGAGTCCGTCTTCGAGTATGTCGATACCGCCTCTAGCCGAGCTGGAATTAGTGCACTGAGCGCCAGATTTGAGAGCGAACGGCTGGCGCTCATTGGCGTTGGCGGGACGGGGTCGTACGTCCTCGATCTAGTCTCTAAGACTCCGGTCAAGGAAATTCACCTTTTCGACGGAGACCGCTTCTCTCAACACAATGCTTTTCGTGCTCCCGGCGCAGCATCTCTTGAAGAACTCCGACAGGAGCCGAAAAAGGTCGATTACTTGAAGTACAAGTATTCGAAAATGCACAGGGGCATCGTTGGCCATGACAGTTTCCTTGATTCGAGTGGGTTGCCATTACTGCGCGGAATGACCTTTGCATTCCTGTGTCTCGACAGCGGCGAACACAAAGTCGCAATCATCGAGGAGCTTGAACGCAATCGCATTCCGTTTGTTGACGTCGGCATGGGTCTACAAATAGTTGAAGGCTCGTTGTTTGGAGTATTGCGGGTCACGACCAGCACCGAGAAGATGCGAAGTCATGTCAAGGCCAAGCGGCGCATTCCGCTTGTGGCATCGGCAAACAACGAGTACTCGACGAACATCCAAATTGCCGACCTCAATGCGCTCAACGCTGCACTCGCAGTCATCAAGTGGAAAAAATTACTGGGTTTTTACGGTGACTTAGAGCGCGAGCATTTCTCTACTTACACCGTCGACGGAAACGTCTTGACTAACGAGGATGCGGCATGAAAGGGACTTCAAGGCTCAGGCACGAGTTTGTGGAGTTCCTGCCAGAGGTCCTCGAAGAGGGGCTTCTCTACATCTCGATTCCCTACGCGACGGCTTCACATCTTTGTTGCTGCGGATGCGGTCATCACGTGGTGACCCCCATCTCGCCGACAGATTGGAAACTGATCTTTGACGGAGAAACTGTTTCGCTTGATCCTTCGATTGGCAATTGGAGTTTTCCGTGTCGCTCGCATTACTGGATCAAGCGTGACGCCGTTCGATGGGAAGGTCGTTATTCCCCTGACCAGGTTGCCGCAACGAGAGAACGTGATCGCGCTGTCAAGGTGCAGCACCACTCGGACTTGGTTACGGAGGTGGAAGTGACCGCATCATCGCCACGCGCAGCGCAGATGATCAAAGCGCCATTGTCTGCGTGGGAGAAAGCTTGCGGATGGTTTTGGAGAGAATAGCGATGGTGCAGTTCTCCTAGTCATCCGATCAAGTCCACGGAACGACGACGCCCGCAACACATCCGACTCGGAGACCGTGTACGTCGTACTCCAGGCCAGAAATCCGCCCGGCTACTTTGCGTGCTGATCCGGCGCGATGATTGCCCACCCACGGGACCCATTCAGCACTTTGATTAGTGTCGACGGTGCCCGCGGAAGCTTGAGTATGAAGAGCGAGGTCAGCGGGATTGCCTGCCAACCACACCCCAGCAAATGAACGCGACGATCTGCTGCTCCATTACCACCTGGGTGAGATCGAGCTCCTTCATCAGAAACCCGGTCTTCCCTCATCTCCGTCCGCCCCCTACACACCATCCATAAACTCCAGGCTTCCTACTTCGCACTGTTCCGTGCTCTCAATTTGCTATTTGGCTCTTTCCAACCTCTCCAACCTCCCCCTCAACTCCCCAATCTCCCGATCCTTCTCCTCCCGCAGCCTCTTGATCTCATTTTCCTGCTCGCGCTTGAGCTGCTTGATCGCCTCCACTGCCACCGCAGTCACCCGCGAGTAATCCATCCCGATCACATTCCCCTCCGCATCCTTCAGCACAATCTCCGGAAACACCTTCGCCACATCCTCCGCCACAAAACCCACATCACTGGTAAACCCCCGCTCCTTCGCAAACTCCGGCTTCCAATCAAACCGCACACCCTCGAGCTTCATCAAACTCTCGAGCGCACCTTCCAGCGGCACCACATGGTCCTTGAACCGAATGCTCGACGGCACGCCCACGTTGTTCGCCAACACATTTCCATTCACCGTCAATCTCTGCGACGGCGCGAACGTTCCGATACCCACGTTGCCGTTGCTCTGAAGCGTCATCATCGTGTTGCTTGTCGTCGCCGACCCGCTCGGGCCGATCAGCAGCTTGCCGGCGCCCTCACCATTCCCCGAGCCCGACGAAATCAGATGCCAGTATGTCCCGCCCGCACTCGTGTTGTTGAGTGTGAGCCACGTTCCGGCCCCGTGCGGGCTGTCGAGTTGTTCGACGGTATAAACGCTCGATGCCACGTGCAGCGGAACCGACGGCGCCGTCCCCACGCCGACGCGCCCGCCCGTAAACAAGATGTCGTTCCCGGATTTCTCCCACGGCGCAAACAGATTCGCCACCGCCGCCGGCATGCCCGAAATTCCATCCCACGGAACCCGCAGTGCCTCCGCCGCCCGCGGCACACTCGTCATCTTCTGTCTCGACAGCGCCGTGCCATTCACGCTCACTTCCACATACAAAACTGTTGCGGGCAACCCCCCCGCATCGAACGTCAGCTCCACCGAGAACACGCCGTTCGAGACCGGCACGCCGTTGCGAATCTGCGTCGCGCCGATCTGCGTGCCGCCCGTCTCTGAATCAAATATCTTGAACGTCATGTCGAGCGGACCGTTGACAAGCACCGCGTTGCTCTTGATCTGACCCTGATACGTAAACGTCGGGAGAGGCACAAGCGGCCCGCTCACCGTGATGAAGCCCGGACCAGAAAGCCCGACGTATCCACCAACGTTGATCAAATACGTCGTGTTCGCTTCGGCAGCGAAGACAAACCGCGATGCGTGCGTGTTTCCGCAGGTATCGTGCGCGCGCTCGTCATTGCAACCGACCGATGTGGTGGCGGTGAGCCCCTTGTACACAATGACCGTTGTGTCAAACTGGGTGCCGCAGGTATCCACAGTCACCGCCCCGCCCGCGACCGTCCGAATCCAGTACCACACATCCTTCCCAAGACTCACCGCACCCGATTCGCACGAGTACGACGGCCCGTCTGTCGTCGCTTCCGTTGTGTTGAACGAGTACGTCCCCGCGCTCAACTGCATCGCGTTCGCCATGTTGTCATTCACCGGCGGCGCCGCAACCGCGCCCGCGATCACCACACACCCCGCGCCCGCCGCACACAGCAACTTCGAAGTTTTCATGCTGCACTCTCTCGGAAAGTGATAAATCGAAAGTCCCGATTCACGCAGTTTACCAGCACCCGCAACTTTTCCAAAGCCCCTTCGCCGCGAGACGACTCAACAGAACCAGAAACCCTCCCCCCACCTCCCCGCCCGCATTCCGAATTCCGAATTCCCATATCCCACATCCCACATCCCACATCCCACATCCCACATCCGATTCAATTTCCCCTTCCTCCATCCCTGTCTGCGAAGCAGACACAACCCAAGCGCGCGCCGCCGCTGAACATCTCGCGTTTGAATACCACACAAGACCCAATGGCCGTCGCCGCACGCCTCGCTCTGCCCCAACTGCAAATCCCGCAGCGCGTGCGCGACCCCATCGCGCAGAACTCCGCAACAGCCGTTCCCGAAATTTGCGCCGCCCTTCTCCTCCAAAATCCAAACGCCCCAACGAATTCAAAATCCGCGGCATCGCAAAAACAACCCACAGCATCAACCGCCCACTTCACTCAATTTCAATGCGCCCCTTCCACCCCCGTTGCTCGCGCCACACCGTTCGTGTTCCCCCTTTGCAAATGTGGCCCTGTCTTCCTTTGCATCACCGGCCCCCTTACCGATCCCTGCGCGCGATCAGCCGCGCGCCGTTTTCCGCCAAGTTCTCAATCCCTTCGACCCCAACCTGATCCCGCCCCTCTGCTATTCTGACTCCCCCACCACTCTTCTCCGGCCCCGACTTCCTTTCTCCGTGCTCTTCCGCCGTGGCCCTCCGTGTTGACCGCCTTCCTTTGGCCCTTTGGCGCTTTGCCCCTTTGGCTATTTGAAATGCCCACCCCCATCTCCATCCGCAACATCACCAAGGAATTCCCCGCCATCGGGGGCGGCGGCACAACCAAAGCCGTCGACAACATCTCCCTCGAGATCGAAACCGGCGAGCTCTTCTTTCTGCTCGGTCCCTCCGGCTGCGGCAAGACCACCCTCCTCCGCATGATCGCCGGGTTCATTGACCCCACCGCCGGCACAATCCTGTTCGGCTCGCGCGATGTCACCCACCTGCCGCCGAACCAGCGCAACACCGGAATGGTCTTCCAGTCCTACGCACTCTGGCCCCACATGACGATCGAGGCCAACGTCGCCTTCGGACTCGATGTACGAAAAACCCCTGCAAATGAGGCCAAAAAGCGCATCGAGGACGCCCTCGCCGCCGTGCGCATGTCGCAGTATGCCAAGCGAAAGCCAAACCAACTCAGCGGCGGCCAGCAGCAGCGCATCGCGCTCGCCCGCGCCCTGGTGATTCGCCCCGACGTCCTTCTATTAGATGAGCCGCTCAGCAACCTCGACGCAAAGCTGCGGCTTGAGCTGCGTTCCGAGATCCGCCGCATATGCAAAGAGAGCGGCATCACCACGGTTTATGTCACCCACGACCAAAAAGAAGCACTCAGTATGGCCGATCGCGTCGCGATCCTCCGCTCTGGCCGCGTCGAGCAACTCGGAACTCCAGCCGATCTCTATAAACGACCCCACTCGCGCTTTGTGGCCGAATTCCTAGGCGAAACCAACATCCTCGAAGGCACCGTGGTCTCGAGCTCCCCCACCACCGCCACCCTGAAAACCCCAGCCGGCCAGCTCGAAGGCACGATTCCGGCCGGCACCACACCCCCCACCACCGGCTCAAAAGCCTTGCTTTCTATACGACCAGAATCCATACACATCTTAGAATCAAAGCCAACAAATCACCGCGGCACCCTCACTTCTGCAATGTACCTCGGCGAAGTCGAGCAAGGCCACGTCCAAGTCGGCGATTCCAACCTCAAATTCCTACGCCTCTCCTCCCTCTCCCAACCCCTCCGCGCCGGCCCCAACGAAGTCGCTGTCTCAATCGAAGACGCCATCGTCCTCCCCATCACCGACGCGTCATCTGGAACGTGAGCGGCACGCGCGTCCCCAGGACAGAGCAAGCAGCGATCCACCATCATGCGCCGCAATAGCGGTGCTGCGGCATTATGCGATCTTCGGGCCGACCACTCGTTCGCGCCGCCTAATTTTTGCTGGGACCCGCCTTGCTTTGATAAGAAGCCAGGCACCCCGCCCTTCTACCATAACTACGACCGCCGCGTCGATCGAAACCGGATGTGCCGATTCAGCGCGTGTTCCTCAAGGAACACCCCCACCATTTGGACTAGGGCTTTGGGGCGGACATCGGATGTTGCGGCGTCGCTCCATTTCATCCACTGAAATTCGAGGTGCTTTTCTTTGGCCTTGATTTTCAGAGGTGCTTGGACTTCGAAAACGAATGAGTATTCGTGCCGCGGCTTGTTGTCTTGCTTGAAGAAGTGCTCGTGGATGAAGATCAGGCGGTCGGCTTTTACGTTTTTGCCTGTTTCCTCGACGAATTCGCGCTCCAAGGCCTCGGAGGCCGGTTCGCCTGGTTCGATGTGACCGCCTGGGAAGTACCAGTAGTTGGACTTCTTGTTTTTGCAGAGCAGGATTTGGCCGTCGCGGACGGCGATGCCGCGGGCGAGGAGTTCGATTTTTTTGGCGGCGGAGCGATTCCATTTGGGCATGCGATTTCACCTTGTCAGGCAGGTTGATACGATGTTGGAGAGCCGAGACGGTTCGAATGGAGTCGAAAATGAGCAGTCACACGGATGTTTCAAAGGTTCGGAAGCTTGGTCGGGGTTTGTCTGCATTGCTGCAAACACCTGTGGCGATTGAAGTTGCGCCGGTGCGCGTCGCTGCGGTGTCGGGGCCCGCGAGTTCTGCCGCGGTCCAGGTGCCCCAGAATCCGACCGGCGGTGGGGGGGTTGAACATCTGGCGGTGGAGGTGATTCGGCCGAGTCCGTTCCAGGCGCGCAAGACGTTTGATGAAGTGCCGCTGAAGGGGCTGGCGGAATCGATTCGGAATGCCGGGGTGATGCAGCCGATTATCGTGCGCGCGAGCAAGAGTGGGGAAGCCGGCACATATGAGTTGGTCGCGGGTGAGCGGCGGTGGCGGGCGGCGAAGCTTGCGGGGCTTTCGCGCGTGCCGGCGATTGTGCGCGAACTTGGTGATGAAGATGCGGCGGAGTGGGGGCTCATTGAAAACGTGCAGCGCGAAGATCTGAACGCGATGGATCGCGCGCACGCGCTTCGCATGATGAGCGAGCGCTTCGGGCTTTCGCACGCGAAGGTCGCGGAGAAGGTTGGACTTGAGCGCGCGACGGTTGCGAACCTGGTGCGGCTCACCGAACTCGAACCGGAGATTGCGGAATTGATCAGCGCGGACGCGCTCACTTCTGCGCACGGAAAAACGCTGCTTTCCATGCCTTCTGGCGCAGAGCGGGTGCGCATTGCGCGCGAAGCGGCGCAGCATGAGTGGCCGGTGCGCAAGGTTGAAGCGGAAGTGAAACGTGTGCTTGCTGCGGCAGCGGGGGATGCGCTCGGTACGAGTGGAAGTGCGGGCGCCGATAGTTCGCAGAATTCGCTGTCGGATATTTCCGGCGACGCGAAGCGCGCGGTGGTGCTGGATATTGAGCGCCGACTGAGCCAGCAGTTGGGGACGAAGGTGCACATTCAGACCAGCGGCAAAGACAAGGGTAAGATCACGATCGAGTTCTACGGTCTCGATCACTTCGACGGATTGATGACGAAGATGGGATTGAAGTAGACCAGCCTACTCGGTTGAGAGCGCGCTGGGCAATCGATCGCTCGGGGTCGGCGGCCGCGTTTCGTGGTCGGGCGTGGTTGTGGGGCTCGGTGTCCGGTTCATCGCCTGTGCCGCGGAAGATCGACGGGGTTGTTGTTCAAGCTCGCAGTCGCGCTCGGTTCAGAACCTGTCTTGTTGTTTGGGGGCGTTGTGTCACGCGCCTGTCATTTTGCCGCTGGCGCAGGAACAGCGCAACTTTCTTACACACAATTTTGTGTATGGGGAAATTGCCCGGGCTTACAACAGCAGCGATTCGCGCGTCGTGTGGCGGTGGTTCGCGAGCGCCCAGGCGAACTCAGTTTTTCTTGAACGCGTTTGGCGACTTGTGGATTTGAAAATTGGTTGGCGCTCGCTTTTACAAGTCTCGTGAAAACAGACACTTGCGTGATTGTGCGGCGATGAATTGGTTCAACGATGGCGGCATCCAAAGCGTGTGTGCGGACGAAGGGAATGAAAAGTCGAAAGCCTCGTTTGGATATTGGTCAGCCCTCGTTTTGGAATTGACGAACGAATAATGCGCCCGAATCGCCTCAAGGTTGTGGATTTCAAGGGTGCGCGCCCATCGCGAATCCACAAAATTGTGGATTTTGGTCCGGCGTGTAGTTATGTTCCGTAAAATTTGTGCAGGCTATGAATGGGACAGGACATGGGTGGGGCCGGGACGAGCTTGTTGCAGGGGATTGGTTTGGGGTGCGGGGATTTGGGAAGGGGGACCTGGGGAGGGGCGCGGCAACGTGGGTTCGATGCCGCGGCAAAAGGGTTCCTAGAGAAAGGTATTGAGATGGCACGTAAAGCAAGTGGTGGATTGCAAGGTTTGTCGACGGCGGAGCTGCAGGCGGAAATTCGCCGGCGCTCCGGAAAGAACAAGTCCCTCCAGCGTCGGTATGAGAAGCTGGTGACGAAGCTCGAAGCACTGCGGAAGGAAATCGCGGCATCGGGCGGCGCGGTGGTGGGGGGCGGCGGTCGCGCAACCAACGAACTGAGCCTGGTTGATTCGCTCAAGAAGGTTCTGTCGGGCAAGACGCTGGGCGTGAGCCAGGCGGCGGACGCGGTGCTCGCGACGGGTTACATGACGACGAGCCCGAACTTCCGGACGATCGTCAATCAGACGTTCATCAAGCATCGCAACAAGTTCAAGAAGGTGAGCCGCGGCCGGTATACGGCGGTGTGAGCAAATAGCAAAGAGCCAAATTTTCAAAGCGCAAATGAAGAGTGTTGTCGCGGCGGGCGCGGAGATGCGCTGAGCTGCGGCTGAAAAAACTTGGGTGGAAGAGGGCATTCGAGGAGAGTGCCCTTTTTTCATGGACGCGTTTTCGCAGGGCCAAAGAAGTAACCTTGGAGTGTTGTGAAACAGGTTCGCTAGGCTGGTTAGGGCTAGGTAAGTGGAAGTTGGGTTTTCTGCGTCGCTTGCGGGTGACCGAAGGATCGATTTCTTCCGGGGAGCGCACGATTGGGTGTGAATAGTGCAACACACAGAGAGCGGCACCGAGCCTTGCGGTGTCCGCGGTGCGGGTATGACCAGGCGGGGATTGTGGCGACGTGGAGTGAGCGGTGTCCGCTTGCGGGAACGTGTTCGGAGTGCGGGCTTGAGTTTGCGTGGGGGGATGTGTTTGTTCCGCCGCGGCTGGCGGGGCTGGTTGAACATGCGCGCGGGGTGCGTGAGTGGGCTTGGGATGGGGTGCGGACGTTCTTTGGGGTGTGGCGGCCGCGGCGGTTTTGGACGTGGTTGAAGCTTGAGCATCCGCTGCGGCTGGGGCTTGCGCGGGCGTGGCTTTTTTGTGCGTGTGTGGTTGGCGTGATTGCTGTGCCGCTGCTCTGGCGAATCTTGCGATTTCGGATTGTGAGGTCGACGGGGTCGGTGCAGGGAGATTTGAAGGCTGAATTGGATTGGTGGATCGGTTGTGAATGGCTGACGCGGCTGCTGCCTGGAGATTTGGGCCAGCGATTGTTTTACAGATGGAATGGGTATGGATGGTCGGGTCAATGGATTGATGGACTGGACAGCGGGTGGTATCGGAACACGAGCGTGCAGGCGTGGTGGGCGCTGCCGCTGATGGTCATGTGCTCGATTAGTCCGGCGGTGTTTGTGTTGACGCCGTGGACGCGTGCGCGCGCGAAGGTGCGGCTTGGTCATGTGGCGCGGTGGTGGGTGTATGGGCAGAGCTGGCTGGTGCTGCTCTTTTGCTGGCAGGTTGCGATTGTGGTTTTGGGGATGGTGCAGTGGTGGTTGTCGGCGCCGTTCGTGCCCGGCATGACGGCCGTTCCCGCTGCAACGGGATCCTCGAGCGGGTTGAGTAATCTGATGCGTGTTTCGCTGTGGAGCTATTGGATTGAAAAAGTGCCGGCGCCGATGGAGTCGAAGTTGGTTGTGCCGGGGGTGTGGGTTCTCTGGCTGATGTGGTGGAACTGGTGCGCGCTGCGAACGGGGATGAGGCTAACGCCGGGGACGGTAATTCGGGTTTGGATGCTGTTGATGGCAGTGACGGTTCTGGTGGGTATTGCGGTTGTGTTGGCGCAGGAGGTGTGGTTCGGGATTGTGATTCCGCGGGAGTTTTGAGGGAAGAGTGCGGGGTTCGGAAGTCGGAATGGGGAGCGCGGGCCGATGTGGCGAGGTTCGGCGCGGGAAGGCCGGAGGTTGAATTGGGTGCAACCGCGGGACGGCGCGACGGTGGGTTACGGGCACGCCATCGCGTCGTAGGCGGAGATGAAGGTGAGGAAGTCTGCATCGTCGACGAAACCGTCGTGGGTGAAGTCGGACGCGCAGTTGGCGGGCATGGCGGGGCTTGAGCAATCGAGGATGTCGTATGCGGTTGTGAAGATTGCGAAGTCGGCGTCGGTGACGTTGCTGTCGCCGTTGAGATCGGCGGGGCAGAAGGCGCAGCCGCCGAAGCGGGCCCAGGCGATGGAGACCTGGCCGTCTACGCGCGAGAAGGAGCCGCCAATAAGGAGTTCGGTGTCGGAGGAAAAGAGAGTTTGACCGGGTTTGTCGAAGGTGCCGGCTTGGGGCTGCCATGAGGAGCCGTCCCACTTCGCGAGGCCGAAGGGAGCGGTTATGTCACCGACAACGAAAGTTCCGACGGCGTAGAGCGAGCCTTGATGGTGGGCGAGCGAGTAGACGCCGCTGTTGGCGTAGTTGAGGTCGAGCGGGCTCCAGGTTTGGCCGTTCCAGCGGGCCACTCTCTTCGCGGGGGCGCCGCCTGCGGAAGCGAATGTGCCGCCGGCGATGAGTTCGCCGTTGTGGACGGCGAGCGCGGTGACGGCGCCGTTCGGATCGTCGATGCCCAGTCCAAGCGGCGCCCAGCGAACACCATCCCAGCGCGCGATGTGTGCCGCGGCGACGTTACCGAGGAAGGTGAACTTGCCGCCGGCGATCAATTCGCCCTGGTAAACGGCAAGCGCATAGATGGCGTTGTTTGCGCCGGCTGCGAGGGGATGCCAGGAGACGCCGTCCCAGCGGGCGATGTTGAGAGAACCGCCGATGGCGGCGAACTGGCCGGCGGCGATCAGGTCGCCGTTGAAAATGGCGAGATCTTGCACGTGACCATCAACGCCGATGCCGAGCGGCGACCATTGAGTTCCGTTCCACGACGCGATGTTGTTGACGGCGACCGAACCGGAGCGGTTGAACATGCCGGCTGCAACGAGTTGATTGCGGAAGGAACTGATTGCGTGAACGCTTGGAGTGTCATCGGTGTGCGTCAGCCCGGCACCGAGTGGTTTCCACTCGCCGGCGTGGCGGATTGCGATTGCGGAGGTGGTGCTGGTTGCGGAATTCGCGAGTATTCCGCCCATGACGAAATCGCCGTTCCATTCGCTGAACGCCAAGACCAGCGGGGTTTGTTCCGAAAGACCGGACTGCACGCTTTGCGGCAAGCAGATGCCGGCACCGAGTGCTTTCCATGCGGCGCCATCCCATTGGGCGATCGAGCGGCTGAGCGGAGAATCGGAGATGAAGGAGCCCGCGACGATGAGTTTGGAGGCGAAGGTGGCGATTGATCGGATGGCGAAGTCGCTTCCGTCGTGTGGGTTGTGAATTCCGGAGCCGATGGGCGACCACTTCGTGCCGTCGAACGCGGCCACGGAATTTGCGGTGATGCCGCGGACGGACGTGAAGTTTCCGCCGGCGATGAGGAGTCCGTTGTAGTTGCTGAGCTTGGTGGCGTTGCTGAGAGACTGGCCGATTGCGCCGGCATTGGTCCAGACGGTGCCGTTCCACTTGCGAACTGCGGTTGAGCCATCGGTTGCATAGAGAGCGCCGCCGTAGACGCTCATGGACTCAATATTGGAGATGGCCGACTGGCCCTGCCACTTTGAACCATCCCAGGTAGCAAGGGAACGGTTGGCCACGCCGGCCGCGGTGAATCGTCCGCCGGCGCGCAGTTGGCCTTGGAACTCGAGAAGAGCTTTCACTCCCTGGTTGGACTGGGGCAATCCGTCGTCGAGTGCGCTCCAAGTGGCGCCGTTCCATGCGGCGATGTTGTTTGCGGTCATTCCGCCGGCTCCGGCGAAGAGGCCGCCGACGTAAAGCGTGTCGCCGATGACGCAAAGCGCGTTGACGGTGCCGGTGACGCCAACGCCTAAAGGCGACCAGGACGAACCATCCCAGCGCGCGATGTTGTTTGCAGGGACTGTGTCGAATTGGGCGAAGGAGCCTGCCGCGATAAGCTCGCCGCGATAGACGCAGAGTGCGCGGATCGATTGGTTGTAGGGGAATTGATTTTGATCAACTCCGGCGCCGAACGGGTGCCACTCACCATCCCAGTATGCGATCGAATTTGCGAGTGCCTGACCGGCGCTCTTGAAGGACCCGGCCGCGATGAGAACCTGGTGCGGACCGGCGGGCGTGCTCATGGTCCACTCAAGCGTTGCGTAGACGTCGCCGGGGATGCCGGGGTCGCCTTGATCAGGTCCGAAAAGCCACTGATCTGCACACTGCGCGGAGGCGCGGGGTTGCAGCACCGCGCCCATTGCGAGCAGCGCGATGCTGAAGACGGCTCGGATCAAACGATAGCTATTCCCACGACCCATATGAGTATCGTTGCGAGGAAGCCTGACCTGATGTTGCGGTGAAGACTGCATTTTTCGGCAGAACGTGGTTAGAACCCCGTGTCACATATCATCGCGCCATGTTTACGCAATTCGCTCGGTGGATGTCGCGGGCCGTGGGGACTTCGGGGGCGATGGCGATTGCGCTTTTGCTGTGTGTCGCGTGGGTGATCGTGGCGCCACTCATCGATCATGGAATGAACTGGAAGTTCTTACTGCTCACCAATGTGCCGACGCTGGCGACGCTGTTCATGGTGTTTGTTGTTCAGCACACGCAGAACCATCACGTGGACGCGATTCAGGTGAAACTCGATGAACTGATTCGGGCAATGGAGGGGGCGAAGAACTCGATGATGAATGTGGAAGATCTGTCGCCGGAGGCGCTGAAGCAGGTGAAGAAGGATGTTCAGCGCGAAGCGGGGGAGTAGGGGAAACGCGGAGCGCGGAACTGGGAGTTCGGAACTGGAGTTTGGAGCTGGGAGTTTGAAACCGGGGAGTGCGAGCGGGGTTGGTCTGGGTGGGCTTGCGGACAGGCGTTTTGAGGCGGCGGCGGAACATCAAAAACCAGAAAATGAACTTGTGTCGGAGTTGATTTTCTGGTAAACTACGTTGGTCGGGGGTTCTTCGTGCCGGGGGGCTTTCTTGGCAGGGGACGCCCTTCCACAACCCCTTCCCTCAGGAGCGGGGCCTTCAAGACAAGCAATTGGTGTCGATCGCGGCGGTTGCCGCGGGACGCCGCGTGGAGTGGATCAAATGGAAAATCAGCAAATGAGCAAAGTGGCAAACGAGCAAGCGGCAGCTGGTGAGTTGCGGCGGTCTTGCGGGACACGAGAACGCGAAAAAGAGGCGGAGAAAAGGGAGAATTTCAGATTTGAAATTTCGGACTGCAAAGTCAGAAAGGAGGCGGAAAAACAGACAGCAGATGCGGATTCGCTGGGGGCCAAGAAACCTTGGATTGAGCCGGTGGTGACGTCGTTTGAGCAGATTCTGGAGCGCGTGCCGCGGGCGAGGCTGGATGGGCGGTACTTCATACCGGGAGCGCGCGAGATTTTGGCGGATTACTGGCTGTTCGTGTCGTTGACGAATCGGCGGCCGACGCGGAAGGAGTTTCACGGGCGGAGGCCTCGGTGGGAGGGGTTTTTCAGCGATTTTCGCGACCTGGAGCGTGTGACCGGGGTGATTTTTGAAAAGACAAAGAAGGGGTGGAAGAGGCGCGGCGGCGGCAAATGGCTGGGGAAGAAGTGCGGCCTGCCTCTGGTGGGGAGGTCGATGCTTTTGGAGCCTGTGAACGAGCAGGGAGTGGTGTTGTTGTTCGGGGAAATGGCGAGGGAGCTGGGTTTTGTGATCGAGCGGGTGGGAACTGAGTTTCCGGATTGCGTTGCCGCGAAAAAGGTGGGGGGCGAGTGGAAGACGGTGCGAATCGAATTTGAGTTCTTGAGCAGCCGGTTTGATCATGATCCGGCGGGGTGTGATTTGGTGGTGTGCTGGGAGCACGATTGGAAGGGGTGTCCGGTGGAGGTGATGGAGTTGAAAGGGAAGGCAATAGGCCCTGGGCATTTGGCATCAGGCATCGGGCATCAGCCTGAGAAGCGGCAGGGCACCCCTGCGCTCGCTCCCCATCTGGGAGGGGGTATCTGCGAAAGGCGAAGACAAACCCTTCCCCAACCCCTTCCCTCCGGGAAGGGGCTTTCGGAATTGCGCGAGCCGGAGTGGGGAGAGTGTCGTATAGAGAAAGCTGCTTCGGGAAGGCGATGATGGGGGAATGGGGGGCGGGTAGACTTGCGGCCCTGGATGGCGGCCCCTTGATTGGTGGCCGGCGCCGGGCTGACGGGTTCAATATGTGGATGATGCCGCGGATTGGGAGTGGGCGGCTTTTTGGAGTCTGACGAATGGCGAGCCGGACGAGCACGAGTGTTGGAGTTGGCGTGGCGTTGACGCTTTTGGGCCTGGCGGCCTTGGGGCTGTTCATCACGTCGGCGGTTCTGTACGGCAAGTACAACCAGTCGCAGCGCGAGTTGAACGAGGCGAAGGTGGGCATCCGCGACTTCATCCGCGATGGTGAGCGTCAGCAAGATGACATCCGCCAGCTTGTTGAAGCGGCGAAGAAGGCGCAGGGGCAGTCGCTCGTTGCGTATCTCGTCAAGAGCAATAAAGAGATCGCGTCGGCAGTAACGGGCAACTCGAACGACACGGTCGAGCGGTTGCTGGAGCAGATGCGTGCGGAATCGTCGAAGTCGAACAACTCGCCCTTGCTGCGGTTGGCACAGGAGCGCGCGGGGAACATCGATGATTTGAACAAGAAGCTTGAGCAGGTTGAAGCGGCGCGGCTTGCGGCGCAGACGGACCTGAAGAATGAACAGGAACGCGTTGCGGGAATCGTGGCGCGGCACAACGAGACGATCGCGGCTTTGAACAACGACGTCGGAACGTACAAGGGCCAGTTGTCGGATTACCGCGCGGGCATTGAGAACGTGCGGGTGCAGGCGGAGAAGCAGTTTGAGAGCCAGATGGCCGCGGCAAAGGCGCGGGAGACGGATCTCAATGGACGCGTGAGCGACCTGCAGCAGAAGAGCCTGATTCTGGAAGATCAGCTTGCGCGGCTTCGCGGCGAGCGGAGCAAAACGACGGCTCGCGGCACATCAGAGGATGCGCTGGTGGATGGCGCGATCATCGGTGTGGATGCCGGTCAGCGTCAGGTCTTCCTGAACATCGGGCGCACGCAGAAAGCTGTGATCGGAATGTCGTTTGCGGTGTACAACGACGCGAACTCGATCAAGATGGATGCGGATGGCCAGTACAAGCCGGGTAAGGCGACGATCGAGATCATCAACGTCGGACAGGATTCGAGCACAGCGCGGATCGTGAGCGAAACCAAGGGCAACCCGATCGTGACGGGCGACGTGATCGCAAACGCGGTTTTCGACCCGATGAAGATCTACAAGTTTGTGATTTACGGCAACTTCGACACCAAGGGCACGGGCATGCCGACGGCTTCTGGCCGCACGGACATCGCGGCGATGGTGACGAGCTGGGGCGGCGAGGTTGTTGACGATCTCGAGGGCGATGTGGACTTCCTGGTGCTGGGTGCGAGGCCGGTGCTGCCGCCCCGGCCGGGTGTGGATCAGCCGATCGAAGTCGTGCAGGAATACGTGCGGTTGGAGCGGTCGGTGAACAAGTACAACGAGCTGCTCAAGCAGGCGACAGCGATGGGGCTGCCGGTGTTGAATGAGAACCGGTTCTACACGCTGACTGGGCAGAAGCCGGTGAGCCGCAAGATGGTGATCTCGGGGCGGTAAGAACCTCGCAAGGCGATTGAACAAGACGCCGTCCTCGCGGGCGGCGTCTTTCATTTTGGCGGGATGGCCTGATACGCCTCGGGGATGCGAAATTTCGTGTGGACAATGCGGAGCGTTTGAAGCGCAAGTCGTTGGCGCAGCGTGATTTTAAGTTTCTTCTCATGTGCTGGCTTTCTGAAGCGACAGCGCATGTGGAAACGCGGTGGATAACGCGCCGTCTGGTGGCGCGAATCAGAGGGCTGCGAGGGGAGTGGTATGTCAACCGACAGTTGACGACGGGGAGTGTCGCGCGCGAGGCGCGGCAAGTGACACGCAAGCGACAGGATGTACAGATCGGTGGCGTTGCGGTAACGGTCTTGTTTTTCGGGGGTTATGAGTCAGCTGCGGAAGTCATCCACGGAGCGCCAGCGCTTGTTTCTACTACGACTGAATCTATCTCTCTTACTAGGAAGAAAGACAGGCGAGGCGAAGAGACGGAGCGGAGTGGGAACGCTTTCAGGGAAACAGCGAAGACTTTGAGGTTGGTGTGTGGAAACGTTGGGGGATGAGGAGGTCATCGATGAGCGCGCACGCGAAAGGGTTCATGCAGATTTCATGCGCGGGCGAGTGGTTGAATACGGGGTTGGCAGGTGAAGCAGAACACCGTGGCGCGTTGCGCGAGACGGATTGAAGTAAGCGGGCGATCGCAGTTCAGACACGGTTTGTTGCCGCGGCCATAGATGGCGTGGAGGAGTTGTGCGCCGCCCTTTGTTCCCCGGGAGTCGGAGTAGTCACGAAGTGTGCTGCCTCCGGCCTTGATGGCGCGGGAGAGGATGAAGCGGATCGCGCTGGCGAGGGAGGTGAGCTGTGGCCCGGTCAGTTTGCCGGCGTGGGTGTTTGGATTGATGCGGGCGCGGAAGAGCGATTCGTCGGCGTAGATGTTGCCGACGCCGGCCAGCGCGGATTGATCGAGGAGGAGGGACTTGATGGGGCGGTGCGACGCTGCGCATGCGCGGGCGAGATCGTGCGCGGAGATGGTGAGTGCGTCGGGACCGAGGGCGGACCAGCGGTGATGGAGAAGTGCTTGCTCGGTTGGATACGTGGAGAGGCCACCGAAGCGGCGGGGGTCGATGAAGAGAAGCTTTGAGTTGTCGTCGAAGAGCCAGTGGGCGTGGGTGTGGCGTGGAATGTCGGATGTGGAATGTGGGATGTCGGATGGGAGAAGGAGCAAGCGGCCGGACATTCCGAGTTGGATGCAAAGAGTGCGACCGTCGTGAGAGTGCATGGCGAGCTGCTTGCCGCGGCGGGAGAGTGAGGAGATGCGGGCGTGTTGGAGGAGATTGACCAGAGTTGTACGGCGAGGGTTGCCCGAAGCACTGAAGGAATCGCAGATGTCGCGGCGATTGAGAACGGCACGAGTGATGGTGCGACCGATGAGCGGCGTGAGCGAGAGGCGGGTGCGTTCGACTTCGGGAAGTTCGGGCATAGGAAAGCTTAAAGCGAGAAGGCTCAAAGCTCAGATGAAAGCGGGAAGCAAGAGATGCGTTAATCGCGATCCGGGCTTGTCGATTTCGGCGCGCGCAGGCCGCGGAAGAACGTCGTGAGCAATTCAGCGGATTCGGTGGCGAGCAGGCCTCGGACGACTTCGCAGCGGTGATTGAGGCGCGGGTCTTCGAGCAGATTCATGAGGGTTCCGGCGGCGCCGGCTTTGGGATCGGGCGCAGCGAAGACGACGCGGGGGATCCGGGCGTTGACGATGAGGCCGGCGCACATTGGGCAGGGTTCGAGCGTGACATAAAGCGTGCAGCGTTCGAGGCGCCAGTCGTTGATCGCGGTGCAGGCCTGCTGAATCGCGAGAAACTCGGCGTGGGCGAAGGGAGATTTGTCAGCTTCGCGGCGGTTGTGTGCTTCGGCGAGAACCTGATCGTCGCGGACGATCACCGCGCCGACGGGAACTTCGCCGATGGCCGCCGCGCTGCGGGCGAGGGCGAGAGCGCGGAGCATGTGGTCTTGATCGGAGGGCATGGAAGAAAAGTTCGAAATCGCAAATAGGCAAATTGCAAATGAAAGGCGGGAGTGGTCAACCCTCGACAGGCTCGCCATCGCGTTCGCGGCCGCGGGTGGCGGCGAGCTTAGAGGCGGGGAAGAGTTTGAGCATGACGATGCCGAACTCGTAGAGCAGCCAGAGCGGGGCCATCAGGATGAGCATGCTCACCGGATCGGGCGGCGTGAGGAGCGCTGCGATGATGGCGATGACGAAGAGCGCGTGTTTGCGATATTGCGAAAGGAACGCCGGCGTCACGATGCCGACCCAGCCCAGGAGAAGCACGACCACCGGGAGTTGAAACCCCGCGGCAAACGCGAGCGCGAGTCCGAGGAAGGAATCGATCCACTCCTGAATGCGGGGCTGGAGCACGATGCCCGTCGAGGTCGAGAGCGCGGTCGAGTAGATGCTCACCGTGCCATCGGCGGCGCCAAGCGCGAGACGGAGCTCTTTGAGTTCGGAGTTGAACCAGGCGTCGCCGGGTTTGGGAGCCGGCGGGTCGGCGGCGAGCACGGGAAAGTTGAAGAGCGAGACGTTTGCGGGAAGCGGCGCGACGGCGGCTTTCTCCGGGCTCACGGTTGCGCCGAAGTGGACGAAGAAGTGCAGCATCACCGGCAGCACAACGAAGTAGAGGAAGACGGTGGAGAGGATCGCCAGTATCAGGCTCATCGGCAGCAGCATCGTGACGAAGCGCTGCTCATAGCGATAAAGGCCGGGCGCGACAAACTTCCAGACTTGCCAGAGGATCCATGGGAAGCCGAGCAAGATAGCGGCCACCGTCGAGATCTTCAGGTAGGTGAAGAAAGTCTCGAACATTCCCGTCGCGAGCAGGCTGGGAGACAAACCTTCGGCGCGGAGCGCGCGCTGCACGGGCCAGATGAGCCAGTTGAGGATCCGCGGTCCGAAATAGAGGCTCACTAGAAAGAACACGCCGATGCCGAGCAGGGCGTAAATGAAGCGGGTGCGGAGTTCTTCGAGGTGATCGCCGAGCGACATCACGGCCTGCGTGTTCGCGGGCCGACGCTTGGCAAGGCGCGTTTCGATGACGGACGGTGGCGGCGGGGGAGGCTCTGGCGGGATTGCGGATGGGGGGTCGCGATCCATGATGGCGCGACGATCCTCGGGGCGTCGAACAACGGGCGTTGAGGAGGATTCGGACGGGTCGTCCATCGGTGAAGGGTAGTTGTTAGGAGGAAGGGGCATTGATTGAGAAAATGGGCAGAGTGGCAGAGGGACGACGGGGCAAAGGGAAAGAACGTTGGAACGCCGATTTGGGTGACGGGTGAATCTTGAGGGCGCATCTTCGGAATAAGAGGACGGGATTTGGTGGGCTGGAGGAGCGGAGTAGGGGCGGGTTGGCAGTCTGGGATGAAAGACGAACGTGGTGACAGTTTTGAGCCGGAGACGGTGCCGCCGGAATCGGTGCCGCGCGACGATGCGCGCCCGGTCTCCAAACCAGTGCTGCGCCTCACTGCCGACGATCACGAAGAACTCAAGCGGTTGTGGGAAGAGAATCGGCGCTGGGTGGCCGCGTTGTTATTGACGCACAAGCCGCGATGGGCGGATCTGGAAGACTTGCTGCAGGAAGTTGCGACGACGCTCGTTGGCAAGGGCCACGAGATCCGCGATGCCGCGATGTTGAAGCCCTGGCTGCGCACGGTCGCGACCAATGTCGCGCGGCTCGCAGCGCGGCGGGGCAAATTGAGATTGCACGGCTCTCTCGATGCGCCGGATACCGATGGCGGCCCCGAGAACGAGAGCGAGCCGATGCCGAGTGCGACGCCGACGCGGCGCGAAGAAGCGGCGCGATTGCTCGAGCTCGCAAGGAAGCTGCCGGATGGTTATCGCGAGCCATTGCTCTTGAAGAGCGTGCAGGGATTGAGTTATCGCCAGATCGGAAACATTCTGGGAATTCCCGAGACGACGGTCGAGACGCGGATCGCGCGTGGACGCAAGCAGCTTCGTGAGATGGCGGAAGAAGCTGCGAAGAGCTGAGGGTCAAGCGCGGAGCGGGGAACTCGGAGTGCGGAGCGAAAGGCGGAGAACCCAAGGCCAAAACCGGGCATTTTTCCGGACGGGTCTTGAGGCGGGGGGCAATCGTCGGGCGACGGGACTGGGCTTCTCGCGCATCTTGATGTGATGGAAGGGCGGAGTTTTTATGAGCATGCCGGAAAAAGACATCTTGATCAGCCGCGTGGTGGATGGCGTTGCGGGGGCGGGAGATTGGGTTGAGCTCGACATGCTCGGCGCCGCCGATTCGTCGCTCTGGCGTGAACTTGCTCAGGCCCAGCGCGACAAGCAGCTGCTCGACCAGGCCGTGGGCGAGGCGATCTCGATCGCGGATGTTGTGTCGTTGCCGAAGGCTGATTGGAGCGAGCGTCGGTTGCGTGTTCCGCAGTGGGCCGGCTGGGCCGCGGCAGCGGTGCTCGCGATCGCGATGTTTGTGATGCCCCGGGGCGGAACTCCGAACGGAAATACGGCGGGCACGTTCTTCCCGCCCGTGCAGGCCGAAGAGCAGACGCCGGATGCGGCGCTCAATTCGTATCTGGCCAAGGGCAAGGACGAGGGGCGCGTGATTCGGCAGTTGCCGGAGTTTGTCGTTCTCGAGTCCGCGCCGGCGGCGGATGGGCGCGGGTATGACGTTGTGTATCTGCGGCAGATCGTCGAGCGGGCGCGAGTCGAAAGCGTCAACAGCTATCAGGTGGATGATGCGGGGCGAAAGCTGCCGCTGCCGGTGAAGGTGATCGAGCCGAAGAAGCCGCTGTAGGGGCCGGCCCATCCTCAATCCCCTTCCTCTGGACGGGTTTTAAAACCGAAATCAACGAAGCGAAATTCCCAAGGAGTTTGTTATGGAACTGGCGAAAGTATCAACGAACAAGGTTTGGACGAAGCGAGTCGGAATGCTGGGTCTCGGGGTGTGTGCGGCGCTCGCTCTCGCGGCGGGCCGCGCCGGCGATGTGAGTGCGCCCGATGAAGAGGAAATCAAGGGTGATTTCAAGCAGCCACTCGGGCAGGTCGAGCAGGAATCCGGCAACTCGTCGCGCTCGGTGATGACGACGGTGGATGGTGGCGACACCTTCACGGTCACGAACGAAAACGGCAAGGTCACTGTTCAGAAGAACGGCGAGAAGCTGCCCAAGAGCCAGTACCGCCAGAAGAACGGCAAGCTCGAGATTCTCGACGGCGACGGCAACGTGGTGAAGTCACTGCCCTCGTTCCCGAATGTGCGAGGCAGCGGCATGCGTCACTTGTCGATGCTTGCGCCCGCAGCACCCACTCCCCCTCCGACGCCTTCAGCACCCGGAACGGCGCGGGTGATTGTCAAGGGCGCGCCGAAGGTGATGCTCGGGGTCACCATGACCGATGCTGATTCGGATGAGGGAGATCATGACGGCGGCGCGATGTTGAATAGCGTGACCGAAGGCTTGCCTGCGGCCCAGGCCGGGCTCAAAGCCAAGGACATCGTCGTTGAGGCCGACGGCAAGGCGATCGACGGCGAAGAGGCGCTCCGCAACGTCCTCAAGACCAAGAGCCCCGGCGACGAGCTCGTTCTCAAGATCGTTCGCAAGGGCGAGAGCCAGACGATCCGCGTGAAGCTCGCGGCGTTTGATCCCGCAAAGTTGCAATCACAGGTCACCGTGACGCGGTCCACCGACAGCGTCGACATCGACTCCGAGGAGTTGGTGCAGATGCTCAAGGACGTCGAAGCGCAGGTCAAGGTACAGGTCGAGGCGCTGCGTACACAGTTGAATGCCACGGACTGGAACAAGGTGCGCGATCAGGTGAGCGCGGGCCTCGCCGAAGCAATGAAACAGCTCGAAGAAGCCCGCGTGCAGGCGGCCGAAGCCGGCACGATGGGCGCCAAGTGGTGGCAGGAACACGGCCAGAACTTCACGATGCCCAAGGGTTGGGTGCAGTTCTCGCAGCCGACTCCTCCGCCCGCTCCAGGGGCGGCTCAGGGACTGCCCAGGCATGAAGTGGGCGCGGGCGTGGGCGACAAGCTCGATCGCCTGAGCGAGCAGCTCGAGAAGATGAACAAGCGGCTTGATGCGATGGAAAAGCAGATCGAGAAGAAGTAATTCGGAGATTCTCAGGCCCGCTTGATTGAAGCGGGTCACCAAATCCATCCCGAGTTTGCCTGCGCTGGGCTTCCCAGCACCGGTGCGGGTAACACCTCCTCACTGCCACGGGCCGGTCGGAAGACCGGCCCGCGGTCGATTCACGCAATCGTGCCACCGCCCTTCCAGGCGGTGTTTTGTTTTGGCGAGTCAAATTCGCACCCGAATGGAGCGAGCCACCTGACGCCACGATGTCGTCGCTCCTGATCACTTGACGGATGTGCGATACTGCTCTGGTGAGACAGGGTCCGTATGGAGCGCGGACGATGAAACGTCGGGGTTTCACGCTGATTGAATTGCTGGTGGTGATCGCGATCATCGCGGTTTTGCTGTCGCTCTTAATGCCAGGCCTGAAGATGGCCCGCCGCGGCGCGATGAGCACGAAATGCCTGGCGAATTTGAAGCCCCAGATCACGGCGTGGCAGTCGTACTCAGATGACTATCGGATTTTTCCGTTGCCCCGAAGCCGCGACTTTGCGACGTGGATGCCGCAAGGGGTGAAGCACCATCCGCCCGGAGCACCTCCCGGACTGACCTCAAGCATTTTGTGGTCGTACGGCGGCGTGCACTGGTATGGGACGACCGCGATCGATGGCCAGAAGGTCTACACCTCGCCGCATCCGGCGCTCGATCCGCTCCGGCCGATCAACCCCTACGTGTCGGGGGGACGAGCGATTCAAGCCAGCATGGACACGTTTCGGTGCCCACTGGATGACGGCAATCGGGACACCGTGACGCTCAATCCAACCAAAATTGTGGAAGAGGGTGACAAGCAGACTGGTCGCGGTCCGGCCGGCGCGCCAGGAACGACGATGTTTCTGCAGACCGGAACCAGTTATGAAGCAAACGACTGGATGTACTGCATTCCCGGGTCGTGGCGGGGCATGGTGTCGGAAACCGACCCAAAGGCGACCAACTTTGCGTGGTGGCTTGGCCCGCAGCACCTTGTGACGGTCCCTTCACGGTTTGTGGTCTTGGGAGATACCGGCGCGATGGCCGCGGGCCGGTATTCGATGCACTACTTGAGTCAGAACCCGACAAGACACGGCTGGTGGCACGGAGTGCTTGCCGGAAATCTCGCGTTCATGGACGGTTCGGTGCGGCACACCAAGATGGGCGGAATCACGACGCCGAACTACTCGTTCTACATGGACGAGGGAAAGCACGCCGGGGTGGACAAGGACGGGAAGGAGAGCGCCAAGCGTGTGAACAAGTGGTGACAGCGCGCGGAGGCGGCGAGCAGACGAAAGATTGGGGCACCCAAAGACAACCCCACCCCCGAATCGCGAAAGTACTTACATAATAAAGTACATAACTGGGGTTTCGGCCCAAAGCTAATTGGTGGACGAAGTGTGTATTTGGTTTTGTGATGAAACGGGTCGGCGCACGCAATAACCAAAACACGACGCTACGAAATGAAAACGGGGTTGGAGCGACCCCTTCCGCTAGTCGATGTGGGCTGCAAGCATGTTGCTGGGGGTGGGAGAGCGGAAATGGCGGCGTACCGAGAGAGTTCTCGGACTGGATACCCCATATGAGCAAGGATTTAGGCTTGAAAACAGAGGTGGATGACTTGTGGAAAGCCTCAGTTTTTCGGGCCATGCAACAAATGGGATTGACAGGGGTTACGCCTCGATGTATGTTGAATGCCGGACAGGTCTCGTCGTGGGAGTTCGAAGGGAGATTCCTTTTTGGAAGATCTTGAGTCGTTGGTGTGAAGCCGTTGCCGGACGAGAGGCGGTCTCGTCGGCCATGTTTGCTTCATACAGCGCAGAACTCCCCTGACGGGTTCGGTCTGAAATGTGTCACTGAAGGACGAGTCTCGTTTGTGCTTTGTGTGTGGTTTGCGCAAACCCTTTTTGGAGGTGTCTCAATGGATCGGAAGAAGTTCGCCCTCATGCTTTTGGGCGCTGCCGGTGCTGCATGCACGGTGGCCATCGCTGACGAAACGGATCGGTTGATCGATCGCGGCTCGCCGAAGAAGGTCCTGGTCGACTCGAAGGATTCGTTCCTTCGTGACTCGAGCAGCACGTTCGGCGACCGTGCCATCAACATCATCATCTTCGACGGATCGTCGACCTCGTTCGTTCACAACGGGTTCTCGATCGGTACCTGCTCGCACATCCTTGAGGACATCAACCTCAACCCGGGTCCGTACGGCACTTCGTACGTCGGCACCCGCACGATCACGGGCATGGAATATTCCTACGGCCTGACCGGTTCTGCGGCCACCTGGGACATGCGTTTCTCGTTCTACCGCCCGAGCGACGCGACCTTCGCGGGATTCAGCGGCACCGGCACGAGCATGATCAATCCGGCTGCGACGCCCTACTACACCCTCACGGTGACGGGCTTCGACACCAACATCTGCCCGGGCTTCACGACCCGCACGGGTTTCTTCCTGCTCCCCAGCAGCGTCGACATGCCCGCCGGCGATTCGCGCCTCTGGCTGGATGCAGCGTTCGTTGAACCCGGCACTCCGGGCACGGCTCCGCTGACGAGCACGAACCTGTTCCAGACCAACATCGCGACCACCCGCACGTACTTCTTCTACGGCAATAACACGGGCGCTCTCGTCGGTGCGACCTTCTCCGGTCTCACCATGGCGACCCCCACCCAGCTCGAGAGCGCTGGTAGCTCGGCTTCGCCCGGCAAGGGCACGCCGACGTACGGCCGCGATATCAACTTCAGCGGCACGTTCAGTGGCCAGACCGCGGCATTCACCGCCGGTGTGACCAACGAACTGCGTTGGATCAACGCCCTCCAGGCCGGCACGACTCAGACTGTGTCGTACGTCTTCGGCCTCGTCGGCTCGGCCGACTCGCCGCCGGCGCCGTCCGCCACCAGCCTGAACACCGGCAGCTTCCTCGCTGACGGAATCGTTTCGGCCAGCGGCAGCCTGACCACCGCGAACCGCTTCAAGTGGTACAAGTTCAACACCCAGAACGAGATCAGCTACGCGCAGACCACGTTCATGGATATCGACACTGAAGGTTCGGCGGTTCCCATGGCGTTCGCCATGTACACGCCGGACTCGCAGATCTTCGACGTCTCTGAAGGTCGCGGCGATGGTCCGGAACCCGCTCGTCCGTCGGATCTGGATAACCACCAGATCTCGTACGGCGTCGCGCGTCGTCCGGGCGTGGGCTCCGGTGAGCAGTACTCCGGCCAGGAAGGCGTCCTGCCTGCTGGCGAGTACTACATCGCTGTCGCTCTCGCTGGCTCGGGCTTCGGTGACGGCTGGATCGTTCAGGGCGAAGACCCCGTGGTCTCCACGGCCTTCTCGCTGAACTTCAACAACAACAACCGCAAGACGATCCCGGCTGGCCCGGCCGTCTCGCCGGCCCTCGCGGTCGGTGCGGATCTGGCGATTCTGTCCGGCGGCACGCAGACGACGCCCGATCAGGACGTTCGCGCTCGTGGCGTTGGTTTCATCCGCTTCTCTCTGACCAACCCGCTCCCCACGACGGGACAGTTCAATCAGAGCGATTCGACTCCCCTGTCTGACGTGACGTTCATGGACATCACGCAGCCGGGCTCGTCGGTCGTCGGCGAATGGAACTTCTGCCTCTACAACAACAACGGCCTGCTCGCCAACGGCAACAGCATCAGCTACGCCGGTGCTGGTTTCAACAACAACAACGGCGGCGGCGACGGCCCCTTCGGCTGCGGCGGTACCTTCGCCCAGCTCTCGTACGGCACGGCGGCAAGCCGCGGCCAGACCCCGCTTGATCCTGATCAGACCACTCTCGGCAAGCCTCTGAACAATCAGAACGGCAGCACCTTGAATGGCGATCAGTATTAC
>Ga0070665_100000322_pt1 | contig 73995 bp, 71 predicted proteins | sample KBSS13metaG_FD_65862 | JGI IMG/M metagenome (GOLD analysis project Ga0070665, IMG submission 65862) | Switchgrass rhizosphere microbial communities from Kellogg Biological Station, Michigan, USA - KBS S1-3 metaG | ecosystem: Host-associated > Plants > Roots > Rhizosphere > Soil ... | reverse complement strand
GGCGACTTTCGCAGGCCGAATTGATGGCAACGGCACCATAACGCAGGCGGGTTCGGGGACTACCGTTCTTACGGGCTTCAGTAACAACTTCGCAGGCACAACGACTATCTCGGCGGGAACCTTGCAGATCGCCGACGGCACCACCGGTCCTTATCTGTCGGGCAATTTCGTGAATAACTCCAACCTTGCTTTCAATATGGGCGGCACGTCTGCGGTCGCCGGAGTCATTTCCGGATCGGGAATGGTGACCCAAGTCGGAGGCACAACAACGCTTACTGCCGCCAATACCTATTCGGGTGGCACCATCGTAAATGGCGGAACGTTGCAGCTCGGAACCGGCGGCAGCCTCCTCGCGACCGGTGCGCTTACTGTCAACGGCGGCACATACAGTCTGAATGGCAAGAACCAGACATTTGGTGCGCTGTCGGGCAGCGGCGGCGTCATAGCGCTGACCAATGCCACGCTTACGACGAACAGCGCCGCCGACACGGTCCTCGCCAGTCAGTTCACGTCTATCGTCAACGCCGGCTCATTGATAAAGACGGGGACCGGTAAGCTGACACTGACCGGTGACAGCATTATCGGTGCAGGCACGACGATAGCGGCAGGCACCGTGCAGATTGGCAATGGCGGGACCACTGGCACGCTTGTCAGCAATATTGCCGACAATGGCGCGCTAATTTTCAACCGGTCCAACGCGACGCTATTCAGCAATGTAATTTCCGGTACCGGTATGGTTGCGCAGTCCGGCAGCGGCACGACAACGCTCAGCGGTGTCAACACCTACGTCGGCGCCACTGTGGTCAATGCCGGCACGCTGAATGTAACGGGCAAAATAGCTGGCTCCGGTGTCAGCGTAGCCAGCGGCGGCACGCTATCCGGTACCGGCACGGTGAGCTCTGCGACGATCGCCAGCGGCGGCACCCTGGCGGCGGGCAGTGGCGGAACGCCAGGCACACTGACGATTGGCGGCAATCTCGCGCTGGCCTCGGGTGCCAGTTTCGTCGATTTCATCACGCCGACCGCCACCGGGCTCGTCAGCGCCAGCGGGACCGCTGTCATCAATGGCTCGGCAACCGCGAACTTCGCGTCCGGCAGCTATGCGATCGGACGTTTTACTCTGATGACCGCCACCGGCGGGCTCAGCGGCACCTTCGCCTCATTGAACACGCCCGGGCTGTCTTTAGCGTTCAAAGCCCGTCTCAGCTATGACGCCAGCAATGTGTATCTGAACCTCGATCCCAACACGCTGGCGCCTTTGCTCTCAAACCCCACCGGCAACCAGAGCAATGTCGCGAAGGGTATCGACAATGCCATCTTGGCCGGTGCCATCCCCAGCAGCGGCTTTCAAGCTCTGTACAATCTTTCGGGTGCGGCGCTGAACAATGCGCTGGATCAGCTTGCCGGTCCGATCGGGCCCAACATCGTCAACAGCGCAGGCCAGAGCTTTCAGTCTTTTCTGTCTTTGACAGGACAGGGCGGCGATGGTGGCAGCAATTTCGCACCGGGTAACGCCTATGGCTTCGCCGGCGCCCTGCACCGCGCCCAACTGGGTGCCGGCGAAACGCGCGTCTGGGGCGCTGCCTATGGCGGCCATGTCGGTCTTTCCGCCGATGCGGTCAGCGGGGCCGCCAGCCTGTCGGGCACCAATGCCGGCATGGTCGGTGGCGTTGACATGCAGATGCAGGACGGGCTGTTGCTGGGCGCCACCTTGGGCTGGGGCAGCCAGGATTTCCGCTCCGGTAACGGCACCGGCACCAGCGACGACGTTGCCGTCGGCATCTATGGCCGCCATGACAACGGCCCGCTCTATGTCTCCGCCGCGCTTGGCTATGGCTGGCATCACATCAAGACCCTGCGCACTGTGACGGTCTCGGGCACCGACGTTCTTCAGGGCACACAAGACGCTACCGATTTTGGCGGCCGGCTGGAGACCGGCTGGCGTCTATCGATGGACAAGACATACGCGGTCACGCCTTTCGCCGCAGTCATGGCCGAAAGCCTGGAAAGTCCCAGCTATGCCGAAACAGCGGTGTCGGGCGCGTCCACCTTTGCTCTTTCGGTTGCCCGGCACACCGACGCGCTTGGCCGGGTGGAAGTGGGTGCCCGGTTGGGTCGCGACTTCGCACTGGCAGCCGGCACGCTGGCTGCCAACCTGCAGGCCGCCTGGGCGCATCAGCTGAATGATGTGCCACTTGTTCAGGCAAGCTTCCTGGGCCTTTCCGGCGCCCACTTCACGGTCGGCGGTGTGCGACCGGCGCCTGATGCCGCGCTCCTGGGTGCCGGGCTGGAAATGCGCGAACAGTCTGGCCTTTTCTTTGGCGTCCGCGGAGAAACCTTGCTGGGGCGCGGCACCTCCACCATCGAGGGCATGGGCGATCTGGGCTGGCGCTGGTAGTCCGTTGCACGGCTGTAACCTCCCGGGCTAGGCTCCCCGCTCAGAACAACAAAATGGCGGGGAACATGACTATCCGTATGCATTCTGTGGCTTTTGTCGCGCTGATGGCTGCCGCGCCCGCCTTGGCGGCTGAGCCCGACGGCCTCATTTTGCCGTCCGGCTTTCACGCCACAGTGGTAGCCGAGGGCGTCGGCCCTGTCCGGCACATGGCGGTGCGCGGCAATGATATCTATGTCTCCACCCGCCACGGGCCCAACGCACCCTCGGTCGGCATCATCGCCATCCGCATGGGCGCCGACCACAAGGCGGTCGACACCAAGCACATCGCCGGCATCGATCAGGGCACCGGAATCAAGGTCTATAACGGCTATCTCTATGCCGCGACCGGCACCGGCGTTTCGCGCATCAAACTGGACGACAATCTGGTGCCGGCCGCCCAGCCGGAAGTGATCGTGGACGGGCTTGCCGCCACCAATCATCCCATCACCTTTGACGGCCGCGGCAACCTGTATGTCTCGGTTGACGGCGGCGGCGGCACGGCCAATTGCCCCGACCCCAATGGGCCCAAGGACAAGCCGAAAGGCCTGATGCCCTGTCCGATCATGGAAACCCGCGGCGGCGTCTGGCGCTTTTCCGACAGCAAGCCCGGCCAGAAGCAGGCCGACGGCGAGCATTTCGCCACCGGCATTCGCAATCAGAGCGCGATGTCCTGGCGCCTTAATGACGGCCTTTACGGCGCCTGGCATGGCCGCGACGGCACCAGCAAGGGCTGGCCTGAGCTGGTGACACCCGAACAGGATGACGCCATCGCCGACGAGATGTTCCGCATCACCAGCGGCACCGACATGGGCTGGCCCTATACCTATTACGACGGCGTGCGGAAGACCCGCTTCACCGCGCCGGAATATGGCGGCGACGGCAAGACGCCCGTGACCGACAGCAAATATGCGACGCCCGTGGCGGCCTTTGCGCCCCAGCGTCCGGCGGTTCTGGACCTGACCTTCTACAGCGGCACCAAATTCCCCAGCCGCTATCGCGGCGGCGCGTTCCTGGCCATGCATGGCGGCGGTGCCGACGGCACGGTGCTGCCGAACGGCCATGGCGGCTACAACATCGTCTTCGTGCCTTTCACCGGCAATGGCCGGGCGGGGACGCCAGAGGTGTTTGCCGATGGCTTTGCCGGCGCGGGCCCGGGCGCCAAGAACGTCAAGACCGCGGCCTATCGGCCGGTCGGCGTGACGGCCGGCCCGGATGGCGCGCTCTATGTCGCCGAGTCCAACAAGGGCAGGATCTGGCGCATCGCCTACGGCGAATAGGCCGGATTGACGGAACTGCGGGTCTTAAGGCCGCGGGCGAAAAGCCTCGCGGCCTTAACCGCTTTTACGGCTTCCCGGCCAGATTGACCGGCCCCGACCCCCAAGGTAAGAGGGCGCAAGTTTTATAAGGGTCGCGCCGGCAGGCCCTGCGCGGTTACGCTGTAACCGCTCCGGGTTGCCGGTCGCTCCAAGTGCCGCCTTAGCTCAGCCGGTAGAGCATCGCATTCGTAATGCGGGGGTCGCGTGTTCGAGTCACGCAGGCGGCACCATCAACTTCAAACACTTAGCCCAAAACTCGACGCGCGGCGGCCCCGGAAAATCGCTCGGGGGCACGGCTGGGGACACACAACGCATTGTGGATTGCGGCACGTTGGCTCATTTGATCCCCAGAGCGTCCCCCGACACCCTCGCCGCCAACAGTCTCAGGGCGCTAAAGTGGTCGCATGTTTCGAAGCGACAGGATTCTGGCCGTATCACTGTTGAGTGCGCTGACCGCCATTGTGGTCGCCACGGCGGTGGCAGCGCTGGTCAGGTTGGTGAAGGGGGACGATACGCACCTGTCAGGCTGGATCGAAGCGCTGGCCGCCCTAGTGACGGCCATCGGTACCGTAGCGCTGAGTATTTTCACCACAGTGCTGGCACGAGAAACCAAGCGTTTAGCCGATGTCGGCGATCAGCCAAATATCGTGGTCACCTTTGAACCGAACAGGCACTCCATAAGCCATCTCGATTTGCATGTTGAGAACACCGGCACTGCCACCGCCTATGATATTGAAGTGGCGTTTTCGCCAAGGCTGCAAATTTCAGGTCGGGCCGAGAACAAGCGAATCCCACTGCAGAACATTTCCGTTCTCAAGTCCAAGCAAGCACTGTTCAGTTCTCTATGCCATTACGGTGAACTGCAAACAAAGAGCTTCACAGTTACAACCTCCTGGCGCCGGCGCCCTTCCGAAGGAGAACGAGAGGAGCTCTCTTACACGGTCGATGTGGCCCAGATGGAAGGTATGTCGCATCTTGGGGGGGACCCGACGGTTGAAGGTGCCAGGGCAGCTAAGAAAATCGCGGATGAAATCGAACGCATTTCGAGAGGGCACAATAAGCTGGCAGTAGATATCTTCAATTCGGCCGATAGGGCAGAAGAGGAGAGACTGCTGGAGGAACGGTACAATAGGGAGGAGGCGCCAGCCATGGCGACTACGCCGGTTGCTACTCCGGCACAGTCGCCCGCTGGCGGCGAGGCGTAAAGCCTACTCGGGAACGGCAAAGCACTGGGCCGCCTCGCGACGGCCCAGCTTTACTTTAGAAAAGCCGATTACTCAGGGACGAGTATCGGCCACGCCTTCAGACCGAACGTCGAAGCGTACAGTGTACGCCCCGTCCGCGGGTCCGTGCGCCAGGGCCGGAAAACATACCGGTACCCAGGCGGCGGCGGTGGCAGGGAACGCTTTGCAGCCATTCCAGCCTCCGTGCCGGGCGATGTTTCACCTTGCGTTAAGACCCCTCCGCCACTATCTTGCAGTGCTCTCAGCAAGGTAGTTGGTAGGGACGCTTGGCGTCTGTGTCGGCAAGCCCTCAAACCCAACACAAAAACTTTTCGAAGGCGGCGCGGATCATCACTCCGGCCGCCTTTGTTATTTCTGGCCCTCCCGACCCTTGTATTTCTTCATCTGATAGGTGGCAGCCGGCGCCGACATGCCGCATTTGCGGGCGGCATCGTCTGGCCCAGTGAACAGTGGCAGGTGCCGCTTCGACATCATCAGGGCGCCCGCGAACGTATCGGCCTGCCACTCGCTGTCATAGTAGATGGCGGTGCCCTCCTCCCGCGACCGCGCCAGCGTGATTTCACGATGCAGCAGGAAGTGGCCCAACTCGTGCGAGGCGGTGAAGCGGTCGCGGCCGTTGCCCTGGCACGCGCCGATGTACACGTCTTCCCGAAGCACCAGCCGCATGGTGCCCGGCACAACGTGGCCTTCATTGTCGCCCATGAGGTCCACTTCCATCACGTCAAACTCGAAGTCGGAGAAGATGCGCGACATGCCGTGTTCCAGCACCGGGATGATGGGGAACTGCACCGTGTCATCATGCACCAGCAGGCTGCGGACCTTCTCGGCGTAAGCCGTCAGATGGTCCGTACTCAGGGGCGGCACGATCATGCCGCGGCGCTTGCGCTTGAACGGCTCCTCTCCACCCATCGACTTCAGGGCGTCACGCAGGCGGTCCACGATTTCCTGCAGGTGGGGGTCAATCGGCGCTTCCGACGTGTCCAGCTTGCGGGCGAACGCGGCCATCAAGGCGCGCTGGTCTTCAGAGAGGGCATCGACCCGCACCTCTTTCCTGGTCTTGTCGGCGTCGGCCCTGAGTTGCCTCGCCTGGGCGGCGTCCAGGTTCATGGCCTTGATGACTTCGCGGACATAGCTGTCGGGAATGGCTTTGCGGCCGGCTTCGATGGCGGACAGAAACGAGGGGGTCTTGCCGGTGGCCGTGGCCAGGTCGAGCAAGCGCATATCTTTTTCGATGCGCAGTCGGCGGATCGTTTTTCCGAATGGGGTCAGCATGTAGTCCTCCTTTCCAAATTCATCATAAATGTAGCCGATCTGGCCCCGGACCGCAACCTCAGAGGTACATTTCAAGCACCGCGGCGGTTGCCGACAGGGTTTGACCCCTGGATGAGAATCTGTTCCCGTTCTGTTCTCACCCCATGGAGGTCACCCATGTATGTCCTGATGTTTGACGGCGAGCTTGCCGACACCCCCACCACAGCAATGGCAGCCACGGTCCCGACGCTGGACCAGGCCTTCGCCCGTATCTGTTGCCATTGCGGCCTCTCTTATCGGTTCGTGCCGGGTGATGAGGGCTGGACCCTGGAGATGACGGATGTTGAGCGGCCGGAGCGCAGCCCCGAGCCTATCCACTCCACCTACAAGAAACCGCGCGACGCTCAGCATGACCTGATGACCCAGGCGGTAGACGGCCGCATTCGTGGTCATGTCGCCGTTCGTGATGACCTATTCGGCCGCGCGCTCATCATGAAGAACGCCGCAGGAGTGCGCGCCCATGTTGCCTAAATTCCCGCCGATGGCCGGCGTGCCCAATCCCAATCTGCCGCTGCGCTCCAAGTTTCCGATCAGCAAGCAGTATGAGCCGGCATACCGCGGGCCTTGGGATGTCGTTTGGACTGAAGGCCCCAATGGCGAATTTGTAAGGGTGAAAGCACGGCGCCACACGTCGCCGCGCATCAAGCGCGCCACCCTTCGCTTTCGCGGACCCTGGAAGCGGCCGCGCTCTTGACCTATGCGCCGCCGAGGTCGTTTCGTTCAATATGGTGCCCGTAACGGAGGCTGCGGAGATGGCCGGACTGTCTCTTCTGTCCCTGGGGAGTATCGGTTCTCCGAAGTCCCCGAAGAATGGCGTCGGTATGCGCGCGAGCCTTGGCGCATCATCTTCCCCGATCTGGACTGGAAGCCGCCTGAGATAGACTGATGTCCTCGCGACCAAGTTATCGGGGGCCAATAAACACGGTAGAGCACGCCTTTTGGGCCGGCATGGTGCTGAATATCCGATGCCAGCGTTGCCGCCGGGCACGCTCGGAATGGGCCTACTTGCTATGCCTGAGAAGGCCGAAGGCGAAAGAACTACCGCTCCGACAATCTGTCAGAGGCTTCTATTGCCACGGCTGCAAGCACAGCGTGGAGGTGTATATTTCTGCCAGGGAAGAGGGCGAGCTTTAGACGAATTGGCCACCCTCCCAGCGTGATGGCCATACCGAAATAACCAGCGAACAGGGATGACATGAAAAGGGCGCAGCTTGTAATCAGCGTTATAGTTGCCATCGTCCTGCTGGTTGTCATTCCGCTGCTATTTTTGGCTCTTTCTCCTAATTACAACTACTGCGCTGGGCACCAGGGCAGCTACTACCTCGATAGCACTGATCCCGGAGCAACCTCGCGACTCACGGAACGCATAAACAGCCCGACATTTATCAATCTCTTTCTCTACTGCTCCAGTGTCTACGTTACGCAGAACGCAGGCGCACTCACGGCGTTCGCCACGATATTACTTGCCGTCGTTACGCTTGCTCTGGTTGCAATAGCGATTGCGCAATGGACAGCGGCTCGGCGGTCTAACGAACATTTTCAGGCAACCGAGCGCGCTTACGTCAAACTTTCGCACTACCCACCTGGAGTACAATTTATCCAAAATATGGGCGCCCCGCATATCGTTATGGCGGTACAGATCAAAAACCACGGTCACACGCCAGCCCACGTCAGTGACGTCTATATTGATTCCCGCATCGTGCCTGCAGACCAGGGCCTGCCGGCTACGCCCCTGTATCCCCAACTTGAAGGGCGCGAGGTCGCGGCGGCATTTCTGGTCGCAAATGACGAATTTCTACATCGCGTGGATTTGGGGATCACTAATGCAGACCATGCCGCCATTATGGACGGCACTTCTGAACTCTATATCGTCGGATATGTCGACTATCAGGACAAATTCGGGCAACGCCACCGGGGAACATACGCCCGCGCGTATGAACCCGAAATCGACGCTCCACCACATAACGTTGCCGCAGCGGAAGACTTCGCAAACAGGAACAATCTGACCATAGTCAGCATCCCTCAATATAACGACGACCGGCCGCGCGTATGGGGAGAAGGTGCTGACTGGACATGATGCTAGCTTATATCGGGTCGCGAGACATTTGGCGGACGAGACCCTAAGCAATGTGCGGAAAGTTCACAGCGATGGCGTCGTGGGCACAGGTGGTCGCGTTTTCGCAACCACTAACCGCGGATCGTATCGAAGGCGCCAACGACGAGCCCGTGACCTTAAAGGTCATGCAGCGACTCAACGTCATCGTCTGGGATGAAGAGACCAAAGCGCGCAAGGTCGTTCCGATGCGCTGGGGCTTTCCCCATCCCAAGAATTGGCGAGTGCCGCAACCGATCCATGCGCGCTCCGAGACGATGGACGAACTCAAGACTTTCAAACCGCCGTTTCTGGCGGGCAAGCGCGGCATCGTATTGATGCGAACCTTCAACGAAGGAAAGCAGGTCAGCAAGAGCAAGTGCGAGCAATGGACCATTGACCCGATCCCCGCCTATATGACCGGGGCAGCATTCATCTTTGACAATTTCTCAGTGCCCGATTTGCCGGCGCCGTTCCTGGCGTGCGTGTTAGTGACCGTGCCAGCTAATGAACTGATCCGCAGCCTTTCAACCGAACATGCTGAGGCGGACCGGATGCCCGCTTTCCTCGATCCTGCCGACTGGGCAACATGGTTGGGCGAAGGTGGCAATGATCCAGGTGCGGCCAAAGCAGCGTGCAAGACTGTTGAGGGCGTCCGCTGGAAAATGACGAAGGAAGAGCGGCAAGCTACGCAAAAGCGCGCCAAGCCGACTGTCTCTGATCCCGGAGGTCTCATTTAGCACAATAATTTTGAGGAGAATTCAAATGAGCGAGTGCGCATATTACAAAGTACGCACGACGATTTTAGAGAGCCGGGAGATTTCGCAAAACCGCCCGCCCGCCCAGCACGTTCAAACCCCATACTGCACTCACCCGGAAAGCCCCGCGCCGCTCGATTTTGTGACCAAAGTGTTAGGCGGCGGCCGCGTGCTGCAATGCCAAGGGTTGTTCGCAAAATGCCAGCTTCCGGGAGGTTTCCACGAATAGTTGTGAAGCCCGAATAAACTAAGCGATACCGCGGCGGGCAATCCAATTTAAAATTTGTGTATTGATTTTGATGCGAGTGGCGAGTTGCCGGTCCGTCAAGACACGTTTTTGCCCGGTGTCTTGCAGGAACCCATACTCCCAATCGTTTATGACTTTCAACTGATAGAAAAAAGTTGCGGCCGTCGGCGGTATTCCCTTTTCATTGTCTCTTCGGATGCGTTTGACGGCAGCAAATATTAGGTCTGAACGTATGCCCAAAAACCTTTTGATGCAGACATTGCCGACATCTACCTCATGTTTCGTGATGGCGTTTTTGATGGTGCAGATTTCGATGATGGGATAGTGCCCGCAAAGGCATGTGTCAGGCTCATCCGCCTCGTAGGTATCAATCAGACGCCATTCCGCTTTCGCAGTTTCCCACTCATGCGCGTGGCTCAAGCGAAGAATGGCCGCTTTTAGCTGTTTGAAGTTAAACCCGTCGCCCAAGGGGCGTCATCCTGGTTAAGCGCTAGCCGAATTCGGATCAATCTATGGCGTAAAACTCGTGGTGTATGTCCATGTTCTTAAGGCGCCTGACATCGGCCCGCATGTACATCGCGGCGCGCGGGCCCGCCGTTAGCGGTACGCCGCAAACCTTCTCGGCCGCTTCTTTCTCACTGGGGGCTTCCACATCAAGCAGTTCTGCATCTGGGACACCCGCGTCACTGTATTTTCTGACTTTATACTGTGGCATGGCACCGCCCTTCAGCTTCTAAGGTTGATTGCGGCCGGGCACATCGCCCTTCTCGCGAGCGCGCCAGTACCGCTCTGACTTTGACCAAACGACATCGTCTCCAGATATTTTTCGGAACGCCGTCAATACTGGAGCCGAAAGCGCAAGGTTGCCGTTTGCGTTTTCATAGACAAAGGAATTGCCGAACCTCGCCGCTATCTCGCCAGCGGCCGTATCCTGGTACAGGACGGTTTCTTTTTGGTACTCGCTCAGCATCCAAGCCGCGACATCGGCCGGGGTTGCATCGGGACTCATCCTTTGACGGGCTCAACGTCAGTCAAAGCGTCGGGATGAAATTGCGCCTTGTTATCCTTATTCCCTACGAACCAAGCTACTCGAATGACATCGCTGAACACGGCAGTTACAGTCATTTTTGGACTGCCCGATTTTAGATATACAAAATCGCCAACTTTCCAAATATTGCTTGCCATCATCTTCTCCCAGCAATATGGCCGCTAAGTATAATTTAATGGCGCTTGGATTTCTACCGTGCGCCCTACCGCTTCTGCTTCGCGAGTACTTCGGCCTGCTGCAGCAGTGTAAGGGCGACGCTGGCGCCATTGCTGCACACGATCTTTGCAAGGTCTAATGTCCTCCCGCTGGCTTTTGACAAAGTGTCAGAAGCCACATTGATCTGCTGCTCCGCGTTCGGGCCAAGCGCGGCGTGCAGCATGGCGGTCTCCCGCTGGGCATAATGTCCTTGCTCCTCTGCCGACATGCCGGCCGTCGCTTTAACTGCCGCGAAGTGGTCATCCACCAGCGCCCGTGCGCTTTCCTTGGGAAGCTGAACGGCAGCGGCGAGGGACGCCAGTTCGCCCGCATACTGCTGGACGGTCTCGGCCGGCGCATCCGATAGGTGCCGCGCCACGCGGAGCGTATAGTCGCCGGGCGCAATGGGGCGGTCCGTCAACTTGCCGTTCGCCTGGGCCACGCGGATGTCAGCCTGAAACAGCTTGGCGATGGCTTCAGGGTCGCCCTCGCTATACCGAGCCACAAAGGCGCTGTCATTCAGCAGCGCCGCCCGCGAGGCTTCGGCCACGTCGCGGCTGTTCGCAGCTAGAGGAGCCGCATTCCGCGCGGCCAGCGAAGCATTAGCCGCTTCCAGAGTGACGCCGCCGCCCTTCACCAACGCGGCCGCGTGATCGCGGGCGACGTTCTCAGGCAATTCAGCCGGTAAACCGGCCAGGGGGTCAATCACAGTTTCCATTTTCGTTACTCCATAAGATGCGGCCTGGGTTGCGCCACGGTGCGGCCGTTGTCGTGGCGGCGGGGTCAGAAGAGGTCTCGCCCGCTCAGTTCGGCGTGATCTGCGACGCGAGCCGGCTGGCCTGCGCGATTGGGTGCCTTGCTACCCAGCAGCACGGGGCGCCCGAACCGGCGCGCCATTACGGCGATCCGCGTTGCGGACATAAGGTCGTCTCGCTCTTTGACTATCAGCCCGTCTTTACGGTGGTAGTCGCGGTATTCCTCAAACCATTCTTGAAGGTGGCGAGCGACGCGAAGGCGCCCAGTCTGGAAGCGGTCATCCATTTCCATGATGCCGGCCTCAGTCGAATAGCCGCCATCCGCGAACGTGGCGTGCTGATCGCACATGCGCAGCCCTTGAGCCTTGTAAAGCTTGGACAGGCTCTCGCCCGAACCGCGCTCGCGTTGGGTGCCGTCATGCGGCCAGGCCACGGGAACAAGAATGCCGATACGCTTGAGTTGGGCGGCGTGCTGGAGCGGCGTCTGATCCTTCACGCGGATTGCGTGCAACAGATGGATGATGTCGGCGTCTTTGTCCCATGCCGTCAGAACCGCGCCGAAAGGATGGTTGATGCCGAAATCAATGGCCCAAAGCTTGTGCCAGTGATCCGGCAGGTATGACAGTTCTGGTTCCGCAATATGTTCTTCTGGCGTCGTGAAGACTCGGCCGCTACCCATCATCGGGGCGCCATTGATGCGCGCGGCGCGCTCATAGGCTGGATAGCTGTCAATGATTTGCTGCCGGCGCTCCGGTGACATCGGCTTGTCTTGGATTGTCATATTGACGAAGCCGCGGTCCACGGTCCGGTCTTCGGTGAAGCGGATATAGAGCGCGGTCTTGCCCTTCAGCGGCGTGAAGGTGACGTAGACCATTCCTCCCGTGTCATTCGTGCGTGTCAGGCATTCGGTATAGATTTCCATTTCCGGTTCTTCGTCCAGCCAAATGACATCAACGGTGTCCGCCTGGAACTTGGACCGGCCTTGTTCATAGGATTTGAACTTAAGGACGCTGGTCCCACCGCTCTTGTGCCGAACGTGGATCGTGTCAAATGCGTCCGTGACGCCGTGGCCCATGCTTGGCTTGCCGACAAACGCGGTCCGGGGAATGAAGCCCGTTCCGAATGCTTCGGCTAAGCCCGGTTCGCCGCAAAGCTTGCGCTGTTGCACGTCGCGCACCACAAGGCCGCCTTCGCCGGCCGCCCATGCCTTCACAGAATAGTCGAAACGGCGCCCGGCCCAGTCATCCGGGTAGTTGCCTGTCAGATGGTACGCCATCTCAGCGGCCCCGGCTTCGGATTTGCCAAGCTGGTTGCCAGCACTGAAGAGGCGTTCGCGCTTGGTGGCGCCCAGCGCGAAAAACTCTCGCTGCTTGGGATAGGGCACAAAGGACCGCAGCTTGTTCTCGCGCTTGGCGCGGGCTTGCTCTTCCAAAGCTTTCAGCAATTCATCTTTACGCGGCATCTGGGGCCTCCGCCTCGAACAGGTCTTCAATCCCCTCTCTGCTTTGCTGGGCTTCCGCGTAGCGGGCTTTCATCGCTGCGGCGTGCGCCTCTCGCGTCGCCGCCTTGTGCGCCTCCAACTCTTCCGGTGTCATGGCGCGGCGCGCCGCCTGCTTCTCGCGTTCGCCCGCTCGCGCGTACCGCTCCGCCCGTTCGGCTTGCTCAGGCGTCTTCTCAGGCTCCGGTACTTCCTCAAACTCAGCGTCCAGCACTTCCGGCGCGATAAGCATCTTGCGCGCGTCGGCGTCGGGTACACCAAGTTCGCGGCATAGGGCCAAGATGCGCTGGTCCTTTTGGGCATCGGTCATTTGATGCTCAACGGTCAGGTGATGTTCGGTGACAGCCTGAAGGCCTCCCCGGTTCAACAATTCCACCGCGGCCTTGATCCGGTCCTTAGCCTCCTTGGAGCGGTCATCGCGGATCGCCACTAGCGTGCGGATGCTGCGGGGGCCTTCTCCCGCCATGAGCTTGCGGCTCTCTTCAATGATTGCGGCCTGTACCGCGTCATTGTGGGCCAGGTGATAGCCGCTCACCTTGGCGTCGGCAGGTTGATTTTTGGAATAGCCGGCGCGGCGCGCCGCCTCGGCGTTGTTGCAGCCAAAATGGACCTTCGCCACCACGAAGGCGCGTTGGGTCGGCGTCAGCGCGAACATGGCGGGGCCGCACGCTTCCACCGGGACTACGATCATGGGCTGAAGCGGGCGGCTCACGGTCGCCTCCCGATATTGATTTCATAACAAGCGAGTTCTGCGGTGCGCCTCGCCGCACAACGGGAAGCGGCATTAGCTCTGACTGGTCGCCGGCCGGGGGTATGCCCCGCCCCACCCCGGTCTTTTGCACCCGGCGAACGCATGGGCGCGCGCGATGCCTGGGTGCCAGGGTCGCGGGAGGGATGGTCAGCCGGCGAACGGCCCCCAAAATGGCCCAAGCTGTGCCCCGCCTGTGCCCCCGAGGCGTGCGCAAGCGTCCGCGGTGCGCGAAAGGCCGCGGAATGGCTGCCTTTTTGGCGCAAGCCCCTCGCATCACTTATCAGGTGGTCGGCAGGAGACGGCATGGCGATTACCCTGACGCCTTGCCGGTGAGCTTGCCGATCACGAAGGCGCTTGCGGTCTTCATCTGGTCGCCAAGCTTGGGAATTGCCTGCGGGTTCCATTGGTAGTTGAGATGAGGTTCGCGTGCGCCCGGCAGCTTCCAATCGTCTGTGCCGCTGGTCGCGCTGACGCGGTACATCTCACCCACCACTAGCCGCTGAATGTCCGCGAAGTTGCACAAGCTGCCATCAGGCCACTGCGTCAGGATCGGGCACGCCGCCTGCGCCTTCTCGGAGCGATCCAACAAGGTGCGATATTGCTTCGCCGCTTCCTCCAGCAGTCCGCCCAAGGCAACCGCGGCGTCATCACGCGCGCGAAGGTGTTGAATTGCGGCTTTACGTTGCGCAGCCTGCAACGCCGCGCGCTGGGCGAGGATTGATGCCTCTTCGCGCTCACGGGCCACGCGAAGCGCCCCGGTGAGCGTGTGGACGCGCTCTCGGGCGCCGACAACCTTCCGATTGAGGTCTTCCAGGCGACCTTCGGCGCCCGGCTCATGTGCCATCGCGTCCAGGGCGGCGGCGCCGTGCTGACCTTCCAGGTCCGCAAGTTGGGCCTGGGCGCTTGCGAGTTCTTTTTGCACTTCGGCAGGCAACAGCGCCTTGGGGGAAGCGCGTCCCCGAACGGTTTCAATGATGCTCATGGCAATTCTCCTTGGGGTTGGTGATGGGATGCTGCTGGCCGCGGCCGTACCGATGACCAGTCGGGACCGCGACCAGCAGCGCGCCAGGGCGCCCGGTCGTGCGGGCGGGAGTGAAGCGCCCAGGTGGGCGCCCTAGCGTTTTCGAGTGAAGGGCAGACAGGAATGCTTTCCCCGTTTCCGGGGCGCTCTTGGCGTTCGCGGTGTGGCGCCGCGTGGCGCGAGGATTCATTAACCGCGGGCGATGCCGCGAAGAGAACCAACGGGCCAAGATATAGTCTTCATTTCCCGGACCCGCTGTCCTTCCCGCTCTATAGAGAGCGGGAGCGGAAAGGAAGCTTGCGGCGCTCTTCCCGGAAGCTTCCCGAGCTTCCCGGCGTGCCACGCAAGTGTCTGTTGCGACTCTGCTATCGCTTCCCGGTTCCTTCCCGATGCCTCCCAATTGGGAAGCAAAATGGGTGCAATTCGGGAAGCCTGCTTCCCGACAGCAATCGGGAAGGGTCAGGGCCCAGATGTAGTGGCTCTTAGGCATTGGGCCAGGCCTCCGCACCTTCAGCGGGCAAGGACCAAAGCCACGGCGCCGTCCGGCCTGCGCCATCCTTGCGGCCCAGCGCCTGCAGCCGGCGATCCTTGGTGACGCGAGCCTGGAGGCGATTAACAAGGTTCTTCAGGGCGCGCTTTTGCTCATCATCGCTCTGCCGCAGTTCGCCGTTGAGGGTCAGGATTTCCAGCGCCAGCACCTGAGTGCTGCACTGTTTGGGAATGCCGATGGCCTTCAGGCTCTGCAGGGCGGCCGCCACCACGCGCGGCGCCGTCAGGTCATCCGCTTCCGCCACGGCCTGGGCTTCTTCCGCGGTCATGGGGACAATGACGGGCGGGACGCCTTCGCGCGCTTGTTCCACTCTGAAGGGCACCGAGAAGCCATCGACGCCGTCCTTACGCGCCGTCACTTTGGCCGTGACGGTCAAAGTCAGCCGGTCAAAGGTCAATTCGATTTGCTGATCCACTGACGCGAGGTCCGCCGAAGACCCGCGGCCGCCCTTGCTGGCGTCCTTGCCGGTATGGTGGGCCAAGACAACGTTGCAGCGACCGCGCAAGCGCAGCAGTTCCACGGCGTTCCAAAACAGGCGCGCATCGGTGGCGCTATTTTCATCCAGGGCGCCGGCCGAACGGTGCTGAGTGTCGATAAAGACATCCGTCCAGCCGCCCGCCCGCACATAGTCCGCCAGCGCCACCACGCATTCCGGGTCCGACATATCGAACATGCCGCCGCTGATCCGGGCCACTTGAAAGCGGCCGTCCAGGTCAGCCAAAGCGACGCCATGATGTTTTGCGAGCACCGGCAGGCGCATGGTGCGGACGCCATAGCCGCCCTCTAATGCCAGCATCAGCACCTTTGCGGCGCCGTCGCGCATCAGCCGGAAGAGTTCGGCCATGATGAAGTTGGTTTTGTGCTGCTTCGGTCCCGCGATGACTTGGGAAACGGTCTTCCCGGGGCTGTCAGGCCAGAGCTTGCGCGCGTCGCGATAGGTGACGGGCGGCAAGCTGGCATCAGCGACAGGATCATGGACGCCGAATGCCCAGCCGGAAGATGAGGTCCGTTCCTCCCCTAGCGATGACGAGGGCTGGTCGCCGGCCGTTTCCGCGAGCCTGTCGAGGGCTTCGCGGGAAAGGCGTTCGCTAAAGGGAGAAACGGCCCATGCGCCTGCGTCGTTCTGGGCGTAGCGGCTGGCGTTCTCAATTTTGACGCGCAGTTCGTCTTCCGGCCAGGGCGGTAGGCAGGCGGCATTCCAGTGTTGATGTATGAGTTCAAACGCTTTGTCTTCAGAAAGGCCAAGGCTCAGGACTTCCGCGGCGACGGCATACGTCCGGTCATCGCCACCTTTGCCCTCAACGGCCACATGGCCGCGGGCCACATAGTCCTTGAGCAACCGCGTGACCCGCGCAACTGCCGTAGGGGTGTCCAGAGTGACATCATCGGGCGCCGAAATGGCTTCCCGCGCCTTGCTGGCATTCTCGCGGACATGCGCCGGCAAGTCCGCCAGTGTCTGATTATTGAAGACATACGGGACGCCATTAATCGCGCTGGGCGCTATCAGGATGTATGAGGCTCCGCCGCGGGTATCCAGCTTTGCGCCCAGCTTGCCAACAGTCGGGGCCAGCGCGCCGTCAGGATCGCGGAAAATCAGGTGGCGGCCCTTGGGAGATTTTTGCTCCATAGTGACGGGCAGGGCGCCATGCTCAAGCTCATACGCAAACAGGCTGTCTTCGCCGACCTCGCCGTCAACATCCACCACGCCCACGCCGGAGGGACCACACGCCATCGCCCAGTTGCAGCCCACGAACTGGGCAGCCCAGGCGGCAATTTGGACCGGGTCATTGCTGGCGCGATGCTGCCAATCGGTGAAGCCTTCCGGCGGCGTCTTTTCATTGCGCGCAATGGGAAAGACCTTCATCCAAGGCGCGAAGCGAGGGGCGGTCATTAGCGCCTTCCCTTCAAATGCTGGCGCAGGTCGCAGATTAGGCGCTGTTGGCGGTTGACGTGCTCAAGGCCCGGCCACTCGCAATTGCGCGGGAAGTGATGGCAGTAATCCAAAATCGCTTCGGTGCAGCCACACAGCAAGCGGACGGCCACACACAATTCGGGGTCAGCCATCTCATAGGAAAGCGAAGTGAGCTTGCGCAGCCGGCCCCGCAAGCGCCCCTTTTTGCGCTTCAAGCCGTCTTCGCCCTGTTCCTGGATGCGTGAATGAAGGGAGCGGCCAGCAGAAGTGGTCCAGTATTCTGAGCTACTGACAATCTTCTCTGTGAGCGCCTTGATCTTCGTGATGGCGGAGCGGGCAGCTTTGATGCGCGGGTCAGTCATTGCGCATCTCCGCCCGTTTTGCCCGCGAGCAGAGCTTGCAGCGCTTCAAATTCGGCGCGCGGAATGTGGCCCGTCTTATCTACTGGGAGGTACCCGCGTGCTATAAGGCGATAGACGCCCATCCGCGAAAGGCCGCGACGCCGGGCAACTTCAGCCTTCGATACGAATGGGGTTACAAATTTTGTGTCACGGCTCATTCGCGCAATATAATTTCGCGCAGTGAGCAGATGCCATCGCGTGGCTATGCCAATTAATTCGGGAATTTATTGGCATATGTGCTCAGTTCTTGAGCGCCGTTAAATGATGTAGTGCAGCGTTGCCTAGTCGATGGAGGCGGCGATGTTGAGTTTGTTGAGCAAGAAGGAAGTGGCACGCCGCATCGGCCTACACCCCGAACACATTATGCGGATGGCGCGAGAAGGGTCATTCCCGCGGCCGGTGAAGCTATCAGCTTCAGCAAATTCGGCCGTGCGCTTCGTTGAAAGCGAAGTTGATGAGTGGTTGACGGTGAGGCTCGCCGCGCGACAACCTCAGATACCTTGAGACTTGAGAAAATCAGCGAAGATGATGCGCGTGGGCGTGCGACGTGCGTACCAATAGGACCTTAGGCGGGGGTGGCGTTCAAACCGCTTGATCCTGGCAACAATGGCAGCCTCAGAGCCCGGCCGCATTTTCAGTTTTTGCATGACGAATTTTACGAAGGGGCCTGCCTGGTTTGTGAACCTGCGGCCTATCGCACCGCGTGCGGCGCTCTTGCCGGTCTCGCTCTTATACACGCCCGCAAGCTGCAGTATTTGGGCATCCAACTCGGTTAGATTGGGCTCTTTTGGCAAAAAGGGGCGACCAGCGCGCTTACGCGGCGAGCCCTTTGGACGTTCTTCAAGCGCGCTCATTCGGCGGCCTCCCTAAACGGCACTACATTGGTGGCCGGCGGGTTGATAATCCGTTCAATTTGAGATGCCAGTGCTTCCAGCGCCGCCCGCTTTTCCGGGATGTAGTCGTGCTGGTCATAGATGCCCTCGACCCCAGGAATGACGTGGCCTAGCACCCGTTCGGAAATGTCGGGACGGACGCCGGCCCGGATCATGAGGGTTTTGGCCGTGCGGCGGAGGTCATGCAGGCGCCAGTTCGGCAATTCTACCTTAGCCGGGTCTTCGCCGCGTTCTTCTGCCGCCTTGCGCAGCCCGGCCAACATGGCGCGGTCTAGCCGCGCCTTGCACTTGCTGAAGCCCGAAAATGCCGTCTCGCCCGTGGTGGTAAATACAACCTCGCTGCCATCGATCTGGGCTTGTTCCGCGATGACGGCCAGCGCCGCCTTGGACAGCGGAACAGTATGATCACGCTTGCCCTTGTAGCGGGCGGCCGGGATGGTCCAGACGCCATCCGGTGCAATCTCAGGGCGCACCATGTCAGCCACTTCGTCCCGGCGTTGGGCCGACAAAAGTAGCGCTTTCACGATGGCGCCGAAAACGCCGTGATCCTGGAGAATTGGCCACATTACCCGGATTTCCAGGTCGGACAGGGTGCGCCGCCGAAGCCTTTCGCGCGGCTTTGTGCGGGCCATCCCCTGCACGATGGGCGAGACAAACTTGGCGTCCTTCAGGGCGTACCAATTGAAAAAGGGACGCAGCCGCGCCAGCATGTTGTCAGCCTGGACCGGGCCGCCGAACGTCTCTCCCTCAAAGATCACCTTACAGTCGAAAATGTCGTCCAGAAGGTCGTTCACGTCCTTGCGGTCAACCTGACTTATGGGCGTTTCGCCCCACCGTGGCAGGACATAAATGTCGAAGGACCTGGCGACCTCATCGGCGCTGCGGTTCTTCTTCTCGCGCCGGACGCGCCGGTCCAGATAGTCCCTGATGACGTTTTTGACTTTCGACCGCTCCAACCGCTCCGCATCCAGGGCCTCCGCGGCGTCCAGCGCTTCTTCGGTGGCCCTGGGGTCCTCGCCGGTGCGGCACGCTTCCACGGTCTGGTAGGCCCACTGGCGAGCTTCGACCAGGGTGTCGATGTTGGCGGGCTTGGGGAAGGTGAAGCGCTGGGGCTGGCCTTTGCCGGCGAGGCGGACCCGAACACAATATGTCCGGCCCCCGTTGGCGCTGATGCGAAAGATTAGCGGGCTATCGGTATCGCGAACCTCAAGTCGGCCGTTCGTCGGCGGCTTCATCTCTAGGGTCATCTTCGTAAGACGCTTGCGCATCTGACACCTCCATTCGACCCATCTGCGGAATGCGAGGGTCGGCCTCCGGGGACACATGGGGGCACAAATCTTGTGCCTCAGTGGGGTGTGTCCCCGCGTCGCTATGTGCAGTCATGTTGAAAGAAAGCCAATGGTTAAAAGGCTTTTTCGTGCACCGACCTCCTTACTTGCTAAAACATGCTGAACTATATTTAGTGGGTGCCTGAAATTCGTAATGCGGGGGTCGCGTGTTCGAGTCACGCAGGCGGCACCATTTTTCTTCGCCCGCCGGGGCGGGCGAAGAAAAATGACAAGCGCTCGCGCGCGACAGCGACTTGAGCGAGCGCGCGTCAGGCGAAGACACCGACCTGCATAAAATTCCGGTCGCGCGTCAGCAGGCGGCAAGCTCGTGTCTTCCTGTTGCAGAAACGTTCGAGTGCTCGAGTATACTCCATCAGTGCTTGCCCCAACTCTGGCCATGGCAGTTCTTGAATTTACGACCGCTCCTGCACCAGCAGGGCTGGTTTTGGCCCGGCAGCTTTTTGGGGCGTTCCTCTTTCGGTGTGGGAATAATGATCTTCCGATCCGCTATCTCTTTTGCTTGAGCTGCTAATGCATCGAATTCAGGGGTGCCAGCATCGGGCACGAGAATTGGAACGTGGACCGCACGCGACAACGAACCATCAGGTTCGGCAAAAACCAGAACCGCAACTGCTTCTTTCGCGTTCATTCCAATAGCAGCGGCCGCAGCTTTGCCTTTGATTGCTTCGTAGTCTGCGGGATGACCTATGCGTTGCACCCAAACAAATAAGGGCTTTTCTTCGCCGAACAAGAACCAGCGTCGGGTGTGCTCGGCCAAGCTTTCTCGCAACCTGCCGAGCATCTCGCCCAAGCTGCTCTGTGCATCGCGGGATAGGTCACGCACATTGTGGTCCGCGGCGAGCCAGCCGAGCTCGTTGCTTTTTCGTAGCGCCGTCAACAACTTTTCGACCTCCGGATGACGCTGCTGCTTGGGTGGAGTCGCCTTTTCCCACTCTAGAGAGCCAAAATAGTCGTCAACGATCTTGCAGAAGCCGTCCCACATAAGAAACGTTGCTTCTTTCCCCGCGAGTTGCTCCCGCAGGATCATGTCAAATCGATTTTTGGATATGTATGAACCGAGGTGGTCTATTTCATCATAAAGATGCGCTTCCTTAATTCCGGCAACCGCTTGCCGTACAGATAGGTAATGAAAAAATTCGCCGGCAGATGGCAGCAAGCGCTTGAGAACGAAGAGGTCATCTATCGACATAGAAATAAAAGGATGCTTTCCCAAAATTGGGTCTATGTCTGGTAGCGATTTGCACATGGCCGAGAACGGCGAGAAGGACTCGACAGTCAGGCCGATCGGAAACAGCAGCCGGTAAGCGTCCAAGCGAATTCTTTTCACTTCGACATAGTTGCCCTCTTTTAAATTATAGAGTGGCACCTCTGGCGCGCTGGCTAGGTATCTAAAGAAGCGGCTGCATTGCTTGTAAGCTTTAGCCACCAATTCTTGCACATCCCGAACATGCCTCGTGAAGTCAATTGCGGGAGACGCGATTGTAGCGTTAGCGCCGGACTTAGCCTCGACGAGCGCGAGCACATCATCAAGTAAAAGTAGGGTGTCGTTTTCAACCCACTGTCCTGTGTCAGGATCTTTGTAATAAACCTCTCGATAAACCTCAGCCCCGCGAGTCTGTTCCGACAAGATCTCGACAAACGCGTTCTCGCTGAACTCTTTCTGCCGACTCTCGAATGTTGCCTTGTAATCGGGCTTTCGCCGCAACAGATGAAAAAGGAGTGCCCGATAGGAAACGTCTCTTACAAAGGAGGTATCAACGGCGAAGAACTCATCTCCCAGTTTAATCAAGGGCTTGATGCGTACAGGCAAAGTACGCATCGGCGTTCCGCACAGTGCGCCGGGAGAAAAGAATTCAGTGTTCCCCCCGCGATCATACGCCAAGTCTTCCAGCAGGATTCTCGGCAGTTGGGTGTGTTTGCTTAAGTTGCCTGTATCGGCCGAGAATAATTCGCGAAATGCATCTCGAGCTTGTTCTTTTCCATCGGGATGCTCGGCAGCCCACAATTCAAGGGCCTCCGCCATCTCGACTCCTTTTTCGTCTGCAATCCCGGTCACAGCCTGAAATTGGCCATAGATCGCGTCCATGGCGCGTATATGGCCTAGCCGCATGGAATCAGAAATGGCTTGCATCTCGGCGCCGATTTCTGCCGCCCCAATTCCATAAATCTCGCGACAAACATCATCGTGCGGCGCCAGTGCTGCTGCGTAAAACTCTCCTTCGAGAGTTTGATAGCGATGCCCTCGAATCATGAACCAATGTGACTTGGCGCGAAATTCGACATCCGCAGTCTTATCTCCAAACGCGCCGCCAGTTGTTCGAGCGCTGCTAATCATGCAGTATTGCGTGCCGAGCATCCAAAGCGATTCAGACAGCTTGAGAATATCGGCCATCCTCGCTTCGTCGAAGTCCTCCGATTCGGGTGCATCTGAACTCGCCAATGCAGCGTGGATGTATTCAAACAGGAACTGCGCCTGCTCAAGGTCAACCGGTTGGATGTGCTTGCGTTCCCTGTCGGCGCGCTTCTTCCCCTTTGCCCCCTTTTCAGCCTCCTCTTTCAAGTATTGGGCGCGCAAGAGTGCATGCCACAGGTAGGAGATCATCTCGCGTGGACGCTGTGTAAGAATCAGGTCTCGCAATTGAGCGGCAGTTGCCACCATCTCCGCTTTAAGGGAGGCTTCCATTTCATCGAGCTTGTCGTCGCTCAATCCCATGAATGTCATGTTAGCCGTTTTGTCAGTGGCGCTTGCTCGCCCTCAATGATAAATAATCGACAAGCCAACGTACCAAGTCGAACTGGACAAACGCGCGCGTGACAATGTGGCGTCGCGAGGCTCTTCCTACTTCCCCGCCGGTTTCTCCGCCGTAATCGCAATCTGGCCGAGCGCGGCATCCTCGCTGGGCAGCGGCGTGGCGCCCGCCGGAAACTGATTAAAGGAAAGAATATAGGCCACGGCCAGCGATGCGTCGGCATTGCTCAGGCTCCCCGGATCGTTCGCCGGCATCGTCGTGTGCACGCGGGTGAAAAGATCGCCCACCGACAGGCCGGCCCAGTTGCCCAGAAAGACCGCGCCCGCCAGCGGCGGCGCCATCTCCGCGCCGGCCAGTTCGGCGCCATGGCACAGCGCGCATTTGCCCTCATACAGCGCCTTGCCCTGCGCCGCCTGATCAGCGGTGTAAACACCGTCCCACACATTACGGCTGGTGCCTTGCGCCTTCAGCGCCAGCATCGACGCGCCCATCGCGACGGAAAGGGAAGCCACAGCGGCCAGCAGCTTTTTCATGACGCTCCTCAAAGGCTGAAAACCTGCCGATTTATAGGGGCGAGATGCGGCGGCTCCAAGGCGTTTCGGGCGGGGCGGGGCCGGCGGCTGGGCCGCAGGACCGTCCCAAAATACAAGTCTTATTCAAGACAAATTGCGCTTTTGGCCTTCACGGGCGCGAAACAGGGGCAGCGCCATGCTGCCCGTCATGTACACCATCGTTGCGGCATCCCAGAAAGGCGGCTCGGGCAAAACCACCCTGTCCGGCCATCTGGCGGTCGAGGCGGCCCGAGCCGGGGCCGGCGAAATCGCCTTGATCGACACCGATCCGCAAGGGTCTTTGGCCCACTGGTGGAACGCCCGCCGGGCGCCCACGCCGCATTTCGTCAAGGCCGGGCTCCCCGACCTGGAAAAGGCGCTGGCGGGTCTCGAGCAGGCCGGCATCAAGATCGCGGTGGTGGATACGCCGCCCGCCATTACCCAATCGATCTCCCGGGTCGTGGCCCACGCCGACCTGGTTTTGGTTCCCACCCGCCCCAGCCCGCATGACTTGCGCGCGGTGGGCGCAACGGTGGACATCGCCGAGCGCCACGGCAAGCCGCTGATATTCGTGGTCAACGCCGCCACCGCCCGGGCCCGCATCACCGGCGAAAGCGCGGTGGCCCTGTCGCAGCACGGCACGGTGGCGCCGGTCACCATTCATCATCGCGTGGATTTCGCCGCCAGCATGATCGATGGCCGCACCGTGGGCGAAGTGGTGCCCTCATCGCAATCGGCCAAGGAGATCAGCGAGCTCTGGCTCTACATCCAGAGCCGACTGTCGCGCATCGTCAAGGATCCGACTCTGTTGCCGGATATCACACCGGAGCACCTTGCCATCAGCTCGCTGTTGTCGCCTGGTGTGGAAGAGATATTGCCGCCGCCCGTGATCGAGGCGCCGCCGGTCTATGAGGGGCCGGATCGCCGCTCCGGCATTGACCGCCGGCTGCTGACGAGCGAACAGCGCCATCCCGATCGCCGCTCCTTTGGCCGCAGGGCCAGCGACCTGCCGACCTGGGGCGTGAAATGAGCCACGGCAAATATGCTCACATCACTGCGGAGCTGCTGGCCCGCAAGGGCGAGGCGCGGCCCTGGCCGGCGCTGACCGCGGCGGAAGAGGTGCCGGAATACCGGCCCTGGCGGCCGGCCGTCGCGCCGCCGCCGCCGCCACCGCCGGAAATGCGGCCGCCGGAAATAAAAGAGAGAAACTGCGCTTTCCGCATGTCGGCCCATGACTATGAGCGGCTGGGAATCCTGGCGGTAAAGGCCGACGTCACCCGCCAGCAGCTTCTCAAGCAGGCGCTGGAGGAATTCCTGGCGTCGCGCGCGGCCCAATATGGCTGCGCATGCCTGGGCGCCTGCAACAGCAATTGCGGCAGCGCCCGCTAGGCGGCACACTCCCGAAAGGCATATCGGGGGTAGTCAATGCGATATCTGGGTTTGGCTGCGGCCCTGCTGCTGGCTTCGGTCGGCGCGCTGGCCGAGGAGCCGGAGACCATGGCGGTGCCGGCCGATTACCGGCAATGGATGTTCCTCACCTCCAGCCTCGATCTCGACTACAACACCGCCGCGCCTCGCAGCGAGCACATGCTGGATAATGTCTTCGTCGATCCCAAGGCCTTCGCCGCGTTCCAGAAGACCGGCACCTGGCCGGTCGGCAGCATCCTGATCAAGGAAAACCGGAACGCGGAATCAACCGGCACGCTCAGCAAGGCTGGCCAATTTCAGGCGGGCGTGAAGAATCTGGAAATTCACATCAAGGACGGCAAGCGCTTTGCCGGCAAATGGTCGTTCTTCAAATCGGAGGATGGCAAGGCCCCGGCCGCTTTACAGCCGCTCAGTGTCAACTGTTATGCCTGTCATGAGGCGCATGGCGCGGTGGATACGACCTTTGTGCAGTTCTATCCGACCCTGATGCCGGTCGCGAAAGAGAAGGGCACGATCAGCCCAAGCTATCTGAAAGAAGTCAACTGACGCCGGTTGAGGCGATTTCGACCTGTTTGTAGCCGGGCGCGCGGGTGTGCCAGAGGATGCCCAGGAACAGGCCCTTGGATCGCGGCAGCACCGCCAGCGACAAAAGACAGAAACAGGTGGCCCACAGCATCATGGCGGCCCAGGTGGACAGGAAATCCACATTCACCATGAAGGCCAGCGGCAGGAAGACATGGCCCACCAGAATGATGGTGCCCCAGGGGGCGGCATCGTCGGCGCGGATATGGCCGAAGCGCTCGCCGCAGGCGGCGCAATTCTCGACTTGGCTGAGATAGCTCTTGAACAGCTTTCCCTCGCCGCAGGCCGGGCAGCGGTGCAGGACGCCGCGGAGGATGGCGGTCTTCAGGCTGATGTCGCGTTCTTCGGTCATGGGCTGAATACTAGGCTGTATACGGTCTTCCTGAAGCCGCGCGCCTTGTCCCTGCGACAACTTGCGTGCCGTTCGAAACGCCGTCACTCTCTGTCACAAGGCGTGACAAAGCGCTGGGCTAGTGTCCCGATTCCGAAATTCGCACGGTCTCGATATCGAACTGGGGCGAATTTCGGAATCGAAGGACACTAGCAAATTATTGATTCCTAGTGTCGTTTGGTTTCGAAGTTCGCTCAGAGCTCGATATCAAGAGGTTGCGAACTTCGAAACCACGACACTAGGGGGGAAACAATGAAAATCACCAAGCTGACCACCTTCGTGGTGCCGCCGCGCTGGTTGTTCCTCAAGGTCGAGACCGACGAGGGGATCACCGGGTGGGGCGAGCCGGTGGTGGAAGGCCGCGCCGAGACGGTGGCGGCGTGCGTTGCTGAACTCGCCGATTATCTGATCGGAAAAGACCCAAGCGCGATCGAAGACCATTGGACGGTGCTTTATCGCGGCGGTTTCTATCGCGGCGGCGCCGTGCATATGAGCGCACTGGCCGGGATTGATCAGGCGCTGTGGGACATCAAGGGCAAGGTGCTGGGCCAGCCGGTTCATGCGTTGCTGGGCGGGCCGGTGCGCAAGAAGATGCGGGTCTATAGCTGGATCGGCGGCGACCGCCCGCAAGGCCTGGTGGATGGTGCGCGCGAGGCGGCAAGCCGCGGGTTTACGGCGGTGAAGATGCTGGCGACCGAGGAATGCGCCTTTCTCGATAGCCACGCGAAACTGGACGCCGTTGTCGCGCGCGTCGCGGCGGTGCGCGAGGCGATGGGGCCAAGCTTCGGCATCGCGGTTGACTTTCATGGCCGGCTGCACCGGCCGATGGCCAAGCAATTGGCCCGCGAGCTCGAACCCTTCAAGCTGATGTTCATCGAAGAGCCGGTGCTCAGCGAGCATGTCGAGGCGTTGAAGGAGATCAAGAATCACACCGCGACCCCGATCGCGCTGGGTGAGCGGCTGTTCTCGCGCTGGGATTTCAAGGCGATTCTGAATGACGGCCTCGCCGATATCATCCAGCCCGATCCTTCGCATGCCGGCGGCATCACCGAGACCCGCAAGATCGCCGCCATGGCCGAAGCCTATGATGTGGGCGTGGCGCTGCATTGCCCGCTGGGGCCCATCGTGCTGGCCGCGTGTCTACAGCTGGATGCGGTCTGCTACAATGCGGTGATCCAGGAACAAAGCCTGGGCATTCACTACAACCAGGCCAACGACCTGATGGATTACATCGCCGACCCGGCGGTGTTTGCCTATGCGGATGGCTATGCCGCGATTCCCGATGGACCGGGCCTTGGCATCACCGTCAATGAAGAGGCAGTGGAGCGCGGCGCGGCGGCAGGCCATCGCTGGCGCCCGCCGGTCTGGCGGCATGATGACGGCTCTTTTGCGGAGTGGTGAGATGACACAGATAGGAACGCTTTCCGAAAAGCCCACCCGTCATCGCTATGTCGTGATGATGATGATTTTCGTCTGTGTCGCGATCACCTTCCTGGATCGCGGCAATATCTCGCTCACCGCGCCCATGATGGGCAAGGAGCTGGGCATCGATCCGGAACATATGGGCTGGATCCTGTCGGGCTTCAGCTGGACCTATGCCCTGTTCCAGATTCCCAGCGGCTGGCTGGTGGACCGCATCCGGCCCCGCTACTTCTACCCCGCCATTCTGATCCTGTGGTCGGTGGCGACTGTCTTTCTGGGCGTGGTCGGCACCTTCATCGGTCTGTTCGCGCTGCGCCTTCTGATCGGGGCGCTGGAGGCGCCGTCCTATCCCATCAACAATCAGGTGGTGACCAGCTGGTTTCCCGACCGCGAACGCGCCGGCGCCATCGGCTTTTATACCTCCGCGCAATTCATCGGCTTGGCTTTTCTGCAGCCCCTGCTGCTCCAGCTGGAGATCAGCCACGGCTGGCGGGCGGTATTTTACACCACCGGCTTAGGCGGTTTGGTCTGGGGCGTGGTGTGGTGGCTCTGCTATCGCAACCCGCGCGATTCCCGCGCCAACAAAGCGGAGGTCGAACTTATCGAAAGCGGCGGCGGGTTGGTGGATCTAGGCTCGGCCAAGCCAAAGCGTCCTTTCAGCTGGGCCGATATCGGTGCTGTATTCAAGTATCGCAAGCTGTGGGGCGTCTATCTCGGCCAGTTCGCCGTCACCACCTGCCAATGGTTCTTCCTGACCTGGTTTCCCACCTATCTGATCAGCTACCGCCATTTGAGCGTGCCCAAGACCCCGCTCTATGTGGCGTTGCCCTTTGTGGCGGCCTTTGTCGGCGTGCAGCTGTCCGGCTTTGTCTCCGACCGCATCCTGCGCGGTGGGGGAAGCCTCAGCCTGGCGCGCAAAACCCCCATCATTGTGGGTCTGCTGCTGTCGGCCAGCATCCTCGGCGCCAATTATGTGGATACGCCGGAGGCGGTGATTGCCTTCATGGCGCTGGCCTTTTTCGGCAATGGCATGGCCTCGATTGGCTGGGTGCTGATCGGCCATATGGCGCCGCGTCACCTGATCGGGCTGACCGGCGGCACCTTCAACTGCATTTCCAACCTGTCCGGCATCGCTACACCGCTGGTGTTCGGCTATCTGGCGCAGCGTGGCTATATCGCTTGGGGCTTTGTCTATGTCGCCAGCATCGCCGTGATGGGCGCGCTGGCCTACATCCTGGTCATCGGCAAGATCGAGCGGGTCGAATAGACAAGAAAAAAACTCCCCGTCTTGCGACGGGGAGTTTTGCTTTCGTGCGGTGAACCGCTCCTGGCTACCAGCTATAGCCGCGGCGGTACCAATAGGGCGGTGGCGGCGGAGCCGGGCGATAATCATTCTGCCAGCCTTGCGGCGGCCCATAAGATCCCGGGCCATAGCCATAGCTCGGATATGGCCGCGCGCGCACGGGATAGTAGCGCGGCGGCGGGGGCGGCGGCGGTGCTTCCTCGGCGACATAGACCGGCGCGTCGTCCGCTTCCTCGTCATTGCGGGCGGCTTCACGATCCTCAAAGTCCCGATCGCGCGAGTCGTTCGTGAGGGCAGCTGGCTGTGGCGCGGGCGGCGGCGGCGCCTCTTCATGCCGATAGGGAATGGCCGGCAGGCTGTGGGCGGGCACGCCCACCACGGCCACAGGAACGGTCGGGGCCGGCTTCGGCGCCGCCGCTGCAGCCGCGGCCGGTGTGGCCACGGCTGCAACAGCGATCGCCTTGACCGGTGTCGCCGGTTTTTCGATCGCGCGCGCCAGCATCGGCGCGGGACGGGATTCCACGCAGATATTGCCGATATCGGCCGCGCCCGAATGGGCATCCACAAAACTCATCAGACTGCCGCGATTGGCCAGCGCCGCCTGGAACAGCACATGGGCGTCGGCGCAGAAAGAGCCGCCATTGCGCGCCTGTTCCAGCGCGGAAAGATTGGCGGCCTTGGTCTTGAAGGTGTCATAGCCCGCCTCGCCATGCTCGCCGCCGCGGCGGACGAAAAAGGTCTTCAAGGTCGCGTCCGACGATTGCAGCTCGGGCCGGTAGGTGTTGACGAAGCGGTTATAGGCGCCGGACTCGTGGCACTGCAGCGCTGCCACCATCAGTTCCTGTTGCAGCACCGCGGTCTTGAGGGCGGAAGCCTCGTCCGGGCTGGCGCAGCCCGCGGCCCAGGCCGATCCGATCAGTGCGGGGTTGCACAAGGCAAGCAAGGCAATCGAGGCGGAAGCAGTTCTGAACATGGCAGTTATCCCTTCCCGGCTTTCGGCCGGCCCTTTCAGTTGGATGCGGTATGCGGGCGCTCGCAGCGGCCGCTGGGCGGATTGGAACGATCCAGATGGGCCACCACCTCACCCGCGCCGCCCGCGCAAGCAACCCAACGGAAATTGTGTGCGCTGTCCTGTTCCTTCAGGCTGGTATCCGCCATCAGGGCGCCGAAGCCGTTTGCCGCCACGCTGCCGGCGACGCTGGTCGTGACCGCGCCGCTGTCGCCACAGGCTGACAGGCTGTTGTCGCCGCCCGCCATGCAATAGGCGAACTGCACCGCGAAATCGCAGGAATTGCGGAAGCCCCAATGGCCGCCATCGCTGTCCACTTTCAGGCAGTGGCCGGCGTCATTGCGGTCGGACGGCAAGGGGGCATGTGGAGGCGCCATGGCCATGGCGCCGCTCAGCGAAGGAACGGCGATAGCCTCATCAACGGTATGGACCTCCGATGGCCTGACGGAAATCGATTCCAGCCCCATCTTGGGCGTGGCCGCCGCCTGGTAGTCGCCGACGTGATAGGCGGCTTTCACCTTCGCAGGCGCCTTGATTTGGCTGTGGCGTTCCAGCTTGGTCTTGGCTGCGGGCGCCGCCACCGAAGGCGCGGCGGCCACAGGCGGGCTTACGCTGGAAGGATTGGCAGGCGCGAGGCTGGCCGGCTGGGGCGAAGACGTGCAGCCGTTGCTCACCTCGCTTGCCATCACCGGCAGGCCCAGTTTGGTGGCATAGGCGTTGAGCGCCATTTTCTTTTCGGTGTCGCTGAAGCCGTGGCCGGCCGGATACCAGGCGCGGCAGGACGATCCATTGTCCCCATCCAGCGCCATCTGCACGCCGCCTTCGGGTCCGGAGGAGAGCATCGCCGAGCGGCCGTCGGCATAGCGTATCTCCACGCCCTTGCCGGTCAGGCGGAAGAAGCCGGTGACGGACGAACCCATGCTGGGGCTGCCGCTGTCTTCCACCACCGTGCCCATGCGGTCGGTCATGAAGGTGAAGGTGGTCTTCTTCGCGGTGCCGTCGGTCGGCACCACCTGCAATTCCATGCCGCCTTCAATCAGGGTGAGGGCGATGGAAGAGCCGTCCACGCCGATCAGCGTCTTGCCGGAAACGGCGCCGAAGGGCGCGCCCGAGGGCGCCGAGGCCTGGCCTCCGGAGTCTACGACGCTGTCACCGGCAGTCCCCGTCGAGAGCACGGCCTTGGATGGGGCGGCGGCGTCCGAAAGTTTGCCGTCCACGAACATGCCGCGCACCAGGGTGCCATCGGCATGGCGCAGCTCGCCCTTGCCGTTGGGCCGGTCATCTTTCCAGTCGCCGGCATAGCGGTCGCCATTGGCCCGGCGCAGCACGCCGAAGCCGTTCATCTTGCCGTCGGTCCACACGCCCTCGAAGCGGTCGGCGGTATTGGTGGTGAGGATTCCCGCGCCGTTGAAGCGGCCATCCACCGTGTCGCCGTCATAGCTCCAGCCCTGGCCCCAACGGGTGATCACATGGCCGTCAGGGATGACGCCGTGAACGAAAATACCGGTGAAGCTCTGGCTCTGGCCGTCGTGGGTGAAGGTCGCGGTGCCCAGTCCTTCGGCATAGCCATCCACGCAGCGGCCGGTCCAGGTCGCACTGTCGCCGGCGGTTGCGCCGGTGCTGAACAGGGCGCAATCGCCGTCCTTCAGCCATGTTCCGGCGGGGTTGCTCGAGGAATTGGGAGAGTCTGCCGAAGCAGTCAACAAGCCGCAGTTCAGCAATGCGGCGGCCAGCGCGGCCTTCGCGGTCCACGACATGCGTTTACTCTGAACGAAAGAGCCCAGCCCCATTGCCGTTCTCTTGCGTCAGGCTGCGCTCAAATTTTTGGTGTTGCCAGAGGCCACGCGCACTGCGGCAAAGGATTGGTTTACAGATTCACAGAAAAGAGAACGATCGCGAGAAACGCCCGTTTTATCGGTGCTATTTGGCACTTTCTGTTCATCGCGCCAGGCGCCTGCCGTTCATCTTCATGGCGGGGTTTCCGGCCATTCATCGCAGGTTCATGTACATGAACAGAAACGCGCTCGGACCACGCTTGTCAACGCCCAAAAACAAAAGAGCGCCGCATCACGCGGCGCTCTTTTTCATTCGACGGTAAAAAATTCAGACCAGATGCTGTTCGGACTGGATCAGACCACGGATATAGCCGAATTCGAAGGCGAAATTGTCGTTGGTGCCCCACTGGGCATTTTCGCCCACCACCTTGGGCGCGTGATCGGGCATCAACAGGTCTTCATAGCCCACCTCGCGATAGACCTTCAGCGCCTTGACGAAGTCCACATCGCCTTCGTCCGGGAACATTTCGGCGACGAAGTCGCTGCGATGGCCGCGGATATTGCGGAAATGCACGTTGAAGATCTTCTTGCGGCTGCCGAACCAGCGGATCACGTCGCCGATCTCCTCGTTCGGATTCTCCAAGTCTTCCGAGACGGTGCCCTGGCAGAAGTTCAGGCCGTGATAGGGGCTTTCCTTATAGCTGACGAATTTCTTCAGCCCGTCGATTGTGCCTAGCACGGTATGGATGCCGCGATAGCCTTCCGGCGGCATGCCCGGATCGTTGGGATGGCAGGCGATGCGCACCTTGTTCTCATTGGCCACCGGCACGACATGATCCAGGAAGTAATGGATGCGTTCCCAGAAGGCGTCTTCGTTCACCGGGCCGGCCTTGGTGAGGGGCGGGTTCTTGGCCTGGGCCTCCTTGAAGTTCCACTTGTTGTAAACCGTGTCGCCGCGGCCGGGCACTTCTCCCGAGCGCACCACCCCCAGGATGGACATGTTGTACTTCAAGGTGCGGATGCCGGCCTTGGCGCAGGTGCGGATATGGTTCTGGAAAGCCTCGATCTCGCGGCCGCGCTCCGGCTCCTGGGCCAGCATGATGCCGGGATTCTTTTCCCGGTCGATCAGGGAGGAGGTGAGCAGCACGCTGTCCACCAGCTCCACCTTCACCTTCCACTTGTTGGCGATGTCGAGCATCTTGTTCATCTCTTCCACGGTGGGATAGAGCCGCGCCGGGTCGGTGACGACCGGGCTGGTGCAGACCGCATCGACGCCGAAACGCGAGACCCAGGCGGCCGTGCGGTCGGTCAGGGTGCCGAACTGATGGCCCAGCCGTGCCTTCAGCGGCGGCAGCTTGGCGCTGGCGGCCGCCTCTCCTGGCTTGGCCGGATATTTGCGGCTCTGGGCTGAAGCCGTCTCCGAAAGGCCGCCCGCGGCGGCCGCGGCAGCGCCGGCTCCTGTGACGGAAAAAAACTTGCGGCGATCCATGTGCGTCTCCTTATTGATCAGTTTGTCACCGGCTTGAGGCCGGCCTTGAGGCTTTCATCGCGTCCCCGCTGGCCGCGAAGGTCATCCAGCAGGCTCTTTGCGTCCATTGCATTTTGGGCATCGCTGGAAAGAGCAGCGGCATAGATCGTGGTCATCTGCAGCGCGTCGGGCAGCGGCCAGACCGTGACGCCTTTGTTGGGCAGCATCTCGCTGACCAGGGTGACGCCGTATTGCGCTTCGCCGGATGCGATGGCCGCTGCTACGCCCGTTCCATTGGGCTTCAGCACGGCCTTGGCCCGGACTTCGGCGCCGATGCCCAGCTTGTCGGCCTGGGACAGGAAAAAGACGCCGGTGATGCCCCCAGCGGCGGGATCGACATAAGTGATGTTCCGGGCCGCCAGCAGGGTGGTTTTCACCTGGGCGGCGTCGGCAATGGCCGGCTTGGCGCTGCCGGCCCGCGCGCCGATGCCCGCCACCATCTGCGCCAACCGGTCGCGCTGCCCGGTGACCTTCCCTTCTTTGGTCAAGGCATCCATCACCGCCTCGGTGGCGATGACCAGGTCGAATTTCTCACCGGTCTCCATGCGCTTTTGCACACCCCCGGCCGTGTCGCTGACCACTGTGACATTGTCGCCCGTCCGGGCGGCGAAATCGGCCGCCAGGGCCTTCACCGGCATGGACATGCCCGCGCCGGTCAGGACTTTCAGGTCTTTGGCAGAAGCGGTCCCGGCCAGCAGGCAGAGCGCCGGAACAATGATACGAAGCATGCCGTCCCTCACCCTGCGCCTCTTATATTGCGCGGGGGCCGTGGGCGTTTTATCAGGGATCAAGGGACGCGCAAAGCGAAGGGGAAGGCGATGAAAAAGACTGTTTTCGCAGCCGCAGCAATGGGTTTGGCGGCGCTGTCGGCGGCGCCGGCGACAGCGGCGGAATACACCACCATCATCCTGGAAAAGACCGTCAATCGCACGCCGGACCAGACCTGGAGCAAGATAGGTCCCTATTGCGCCATCGCCACCTGGCTGAAGGTGACCTGCGTGATTACGGCAGGCAATGGCGTCAGCGTCGGCACCAACCGGCTGCTCAACGGCAACAACAACGAGATCATGGTGGCGGCGACGCCTTATTCCTACAGCTACACCCAGCCGTCTTCGACCATCCTCTATCATGGCACCCTGGCAGTCGAACCGATCGACCGCGGCCAGCACACCAAGATCGTCTACACATTGTTCTACGACCAGGCGCCCTTGAACACGCCCGAGGCCAAGGCCGAGAATCGCGCCTCGCGCAGCAAACGCTTCAACGAGGCGCTGGACGCCATGAAGCAGATGGCGGAAACGCCGTAACCGCTCCGGCAGCGAGCATCAAAGGTTTCGAAAAGAGTTGGACATGATCGACATCCTGCAGCTTGTTCCCTTGCGCCCCGAAGTCCAGAAAGACCTGGAAGCGCGGTACCGCATCCATAAAAGAGAAGACTTCGAAAAAGTCGCCGGCATCGTGCGCGGCTGCGTCACCAATGGCCATTCCGGCCCTCCGCCCGAGATGATCGACCGCATGCCCAAGCTGGAGATAATCGGCTCCGCCAGTGTGGGCTATGACGGCATCCCGGTGGAGTATGCCAGGTCCAAGGGCATTCCCGTCACCAACACGCCGGAAGTGCTGAACGACGATGTCGCTGACCTCGCCATCGCCTTGATGATCATGACGGCGCGCAAGCTGGTGGTGACCGACCGCTATGTGCGCTCTGGCCGCTGGCCCAAAGAAGGCGAACATCCTTTGGCATCACGCGCCAGCGGCAAGCGGGTCGGCATTCTGGGCATGGGCCGCATCGGCAAGGAAATCGGCAAGCGCGCCGAGGCGATGAACAACAAGATCGCCTATCACAGCCGCCGTCCGGTGGCGGATGTGTCCTGGAAGCATTATCCGAGCCTGGTGGAGCTGGCCAGAAACAGCGATTTCCTGATCGTGATCATTCCCTCGACGCCCGAGACGCAGAAGATCGTGGGCAAGGATGTGATCGAGGCGCTGGGACCGAACGGCATCCTGGTCAATGTCGCGCGCGGCGCGGTGGTGGATGAAGACGCGCTGGTCGCGGCGCTGGTCTCCGGCAAGCTGGGCGGCGCGGGCCTGGACGTCTTCGCCAACGAGCCTCAGGTGCCTGAGGTTCTGTTCGACATGGAGAATGTGGTGCTTCAGCCGCATGTCGGCAGCGCCACCCATGAGACGCGCCGGGCGATGAGCCAGTTGGTTCTCGATAACCTGGATGCGCATTTCGCCGGCAAGCCATTGCTCACCGAGATCAAGTAATCTCCCGGTTCTTGGATTGGGCGCCGCTTGGCGAGGGATCAGGCGCGCGCCATCCCGGAACCGGATTTCCAGAGGATGAACAGAGCCACGCAGGCCACGGCGACCGCAAAGGAGCGGGCCAGCAGGTCATTCTTTTTGGAGAGGGTTAGGGACAACCGCACGCCGGCAAGACCGCCGGCAATTCCACCAAGGATGAACAGGCCTGCAACCCGCCAATCGACCAGGCCGGCGATCGCATAGCTTGCAGCCGTGGTAAGGCCAAAGGCGCCGACGGACACCAGTGACGAACCGACCGCGTGAATGGTCGCCATGCCGCTGCCCAGCATGATGGCCGGCACGACCAGAAAGCCGCCGCCGATTCCGAAGAATCCGGAAAGCAGGCCGACCACCAGTCCTGTTCCCACCAGCCGCACCGCAATCTTGGGCGTGATGTGCACCAGCACGTCGCCCTCGGCAGCGCGGCGGCGGAACATGGCCGCCGCAACGGCCAGCATCACCAGCCCGAACAGAAACAACAGGTGCTGCCCGTCCACGCGGCGGCCCAGCGCCGCGCCGACAGCCGCTCCAAGGACGCCCGCCACGGCAAACACCACAGCGCAGGGCCATTTCACGCTGCCCGCCCGGGCATGCGCCACCAGATTGGCGAATGCATTGACCGACACGGCCAGGGCGCTGGTGCCGATGGCGACGTGTGTATCTTTCACGCCGACGACATAGACCAGAAGAGGAACGGCCAGGATCGATCCACCACCACCCAGGAGGCCGAGGGCAAACCCGACCAGGCTGCCTGAGCCAAATGAAAGCAGATCGATTGCGATCATGTGACCACGCGATTCCAGGGCAGGACCGCCAGCAGCCGGGCCATCCCGCACCAACCCGACAGGCCGGCAAAGACGAGGCCAAGACCGACAAAAGCGGTCAGGCCGATAAAGAGCGGCGACACCATCCAGGCCAGCAAAAGGCCCAGCAGGATCAGGCTGCCCGCAGCAATCTGGACCTGGCGCTGCAATTCGATTGGCCGCGTGCGATCGATGCGGGTGGGATAGCCGGCGGATTTCCAGCCCGCCAGGCCGCCTTCCAGCACATAGGCTTCTGGCAAGCTGCAGGCCCTGAGCCGATCGGCATTGTCGCTCGTGCGCCTGCCACCCTGGCAATGAAAGATGATGACCGGTGTGTTCCCGCCGGCCAGCGTCGAAAGCGTTTCCCGGTCCAGCCGTGACAAGGGGCAGGACGTGGCACCGGGGATGGCCTCCCGCGCATGCTCCAGCGGCTCGCGGATATCAACCAGCATCGCGCTGCCGTCATCGAGCCGCCGCCGGGCCTCGGCAGGGGTTATCACGGGAAGGGTCATGACATTCACCTTTTGCAGTAGATTTCATGCAGCACGGACAGAATGCGCGCCGCATCGGGATTGGCGATTCGGTAGAAGATCGACTGGCCTTCGCGCCTGACCGCAACCAGCCCTTCCTCGCGCAGCCGGCCGAGATGCTGCGACAAGGCAGACTGGCTGAGGCCCGAACGCTCGACCAAGTCCCCGGCTGTCCGCTCACCCATCACCAGGTCACAGAGAACTCTCAGCCGCGCTTCGTGGGAAAGCGCCGCCATCATGGCGGCAGCCTCGGCCGCATGTTTGCGCATGGCCTTCAGGTCGGACGTCGAAATGGCATCCATGCTCTTCTCCTCTGCTTGATATATTAGTAATCTCTAATATATTAGTCAAGGGATTTTGGAAGACCATGACGATGAACACGGAAATCCGGGCTTTCTTCGACGAAGCGACCAATACCATCAGCTACCTGGTGCATGATCCCCAGAGCCGGCATGCGCTCGTGATCGATTCCGTGCTGGACTTCGATCCCAAATCAGGGCGCACCGCCACGCGCTCGGCAGATCGTGTGCTGAACGCGGCACGGGCCGATGGGCTGACGATAGACTGGGTCCTTGAAACCCATGCCCATGCGGATCACTTGTCCGCCGCGCCTTATCTACACGCCGCTACCGGCGCCCGCATTGCCATCGGTGAACATATCCGCGACGTCCAGCGTGTTTTTGCGCCGATCTTCGATGCAACAGATGTCACTGGCGACGGCAGCCCCTTCGACCGGCTGCTGAAAGATGGCGAAACCCTGCAGGTCGGCGGCCTGACTGTCGAAGTGATGCACACGCCGGGTCATACTCCCGCCTGCGTCAGTTACAGGATCGGCGACGACGTCTTCGTAGGCGACACGCTGTTCATGCCGGACTATGGCACCGCGCGGGCCGATTTTCCGGGCGGCGATGCGCGCACCCTCTATCGTTCCATCCGCCGTCTTCTGTCCCTGCCATCTCACACACGCCTGTGGCTGTGTCACGACTACAAGCCGCTGGGCCGGGACGAACACGCCTGGCAGACAACCGTGGGCGAAGAGCGGGCCGCGAATGTGCAGGTTCATGACGGCGTCGGCGAAGAGGAATTCGTCGCCGCGCGTACCGGGCGCGACAAAACACTGCCGATGCCCGTCCTTCTGCTCCCCTCGGTGCAGGTCAATATCCGCGCGGGATATCTGCCGCCGCCAAACAGGAACGGCCAAATCTATCTCAAGCTTCCCGTGAACAGGCTTTAGAACCGTCACCGCATCAGCGCGGTAACGCCATACAAAAACGCCGCGCCCAGCAGGGTCGCGGCCGTCGTGCTGGGGCGAGGCAGCGCGCGGTGGCTTTCGGGCAGAAGGCCGCTGGCGCCGATATGCAGGAAGAAACCGCAGAACAGCGCCAGCAACAACGACAGAGCTCCGATGCCGGGCGCGATCAGCAGACTTAACGCGGCGCCGATCACCGGCGCTACGGCATCCATCGCCAGCCAGCGCAGGGCAAACCCTCTGGTGCCGCCATTCTTCATGACCACATTCACGGTGTTGAGACCGTCGGCAAAATCATGCGCCAGAACCGCGGCGGCCACGATCAAGCCGATCTCGCGGCTGGCCTGAAACGCCAGACCCATGGCGAAGCCGTCGAGCAGGCTGTGGGCCGAGAAGCTGGCCGCGCCCAGCATGCCGCGGGCGGGATTCGCCTGGCCTTCGCAATCATGGCGCGCCACCAGCCGGTCCAGCACGACATAGAAAAAGAAACCCAGCGCTGCGACGGCCAGAAGCGTGCGTGGCTCGTAAAGGCCGGCGCCGCTTTCCAGCGCTTCGGGTGCCAGGTCGAAGAAGGCCACGCCGATCACGGCGCCAGCGGAAAAGCCCATCACCAAGGGCAGTTTGCCGGCCAGCTTCAATGCCATCAGGCCGCCGGTCATGGTGGCGGCAAAGGCGCCCAGCGCGATGGCAAGGATCAGGATGGCGTTCATGGGCAGGCTTTAGCGAAACACCACCGCCTTCACAACCACCAGCGGCATCGGGCGGCATGGTGCGGGTGCCGGCTCGATTCTAGGGTGGGTTCAGTTCAAGGGACAGGGAACATGCGCAAGCCGCTTGCCATCTTGGGTCTGCTGGCAGCCTTGTGCCTGCCGGCCGATGCCGCCGCCCGGCACAAGTTGCTGGTGATTTCGGTTGACGGGCTGGACTGGCGCTATCTGCGCGACGCCGACGCGCTGGGCCTGAAGCTGCCGAATATCCGCAAGCTTCTCAGCCGGTCACAAGTCGCCGACGGCGTTGTGGGCATCTGGCCGACCGTCACCTGGCCGTCTCACACGTCCATGCTGACCGGTGAGCCGCCCTTCCGGCACGGCATTCTGGCCAATGCCGGGGGACCGCTGGACATCACCCAAAGCTATTGGTCGGCCACCAAGATCAAGGTGCCGACCCTGACCCAATGCGCGATGGCGGCGGGCCTGACCACCGCGGGTGTCAATTGGCCGGTGACGGTTCAAGCCAACCTCACCTGGAACCTTCCGGAGGTTTATGCCAAGCGCAACGGCGATTCCTCCGATCTGGCCACGGTCGACCGCTATGGCACGCCCGGGCTGGTGGCGGAGATCACGCGCACTTATTCTTCTTTTGCCTACCGCTGGCTGGACGATCGCACGCGTACATTGGCGACGGTTTATCTGCTGAAGACCAAGCAACCCGATCTGCTGCTGTTGCATCTGGCCGAGCTGGATTCAGAGGCCCACGAAGAGGGGCCCTTCACACCGGCCGCCAATGCGGTAGCTGAACGGTCTGATGAACTGATCGGCGACATCCTCAAGGCGCTGCCCAAGGATTATGACGTCGCGCTGGTGTCTGATCATGGCTTCGAGAAGATCGACCACACCGCCAATTTGAAAGCGATGGCCGCAGCGGCCGGCGTCATCGGGGCGATGGACATCACCCCCGGCATGGTCAGCACGACGGACCCGCAAGTGGCGCAATGGCTGCGGGCGCAAAGCGGCCCCTCCACCCAACAAAAGGGTGATGTGGGGCGCGAGATTACGCCGGCCGAAGTGAAGCGCTTTGCGGATCTGGATGTGGCGGCGGCGTTCGAGCCCGCGCCGCATGTCACCTTCGCCGCCACCGGTCCGGTGCATGGTAAGCCGTCCAATGCGGGCACGCACGGCTTCTGGCCGACGCGTGCCGACTATCACAGTATATTCGCTCTGTCGGGACCGGGCGTTAAACCAGGCAAGCTGGGCGAGATCGAAATGGTGTCGCTGAAGGACCGTTTCGCCCAGGTGCTCGGTCTTAACTGCCGCTAGGATTTTTCCTCGGGGATCACGTCCACGCCCACATCCACCACATGGTCGTGGCCGCCCAGGATGATGCCCGACACCGGCGCCACGTCGCTGTAGTCGCGGCCCCAGGCGGCGGTGACATGACTTTCGCTGACGACGAGATCGTTGGTGGGATCAAGATCCACCCAGCCGAAAGGCGGCGCCCACACGCTGAACCAGGCATGGCTGGCATCGGCGCCAAGCAGCCGCGCCCGCCCTGGCGGCGGCCGGGTCATCAGATAGCCGGAGACATAGCGGGCCGGCAGGCCGATGGCGCGCAGCGCCGCGATCGCTGCATGCGCCAAGTCCTGGCAGACGCCAGCCCGGATCTCGAACACCCGGTCCACCGGCGTGGTGACATCGGTGACGGTGGTGTCGTAGCGGAAATCCTTGTGGATGCGGTTCATCAGTTCCATCGCGCCGGCCAGGATGGGACGGCCGGGCGGGAAGCTCATGGCGCCATAGGCGACGACATCGTCGCCGAATGAGATGAGCGGGGAATCGAACATGAACTGCACGGCGTTGCGTGCATCCTCCTCCTCTGCATTTTCCAGAAGGGCCCGCACCTCTTCCCAGGGCAGGCTCTCGCGCGAGGGGCGTTCCGGCGGCGGCTCGACCGACACGCTGCTTTCGGCCACCACTTCCAGCCTGGTGTGGGCCTGGTCAATGGAAAACCATTCGCAGGGATTGTGGAAATAATCCTCGCGTCCCACCCGCGTGGCCGGCGCCAGGCTCAGGCTGATGTTGCTGTCATGCACGGTCTGATGCGGCGTCGAACGTGGCTTCAGATGGGCCAGATGCCAGGAATGGGAAACATCCTGCACATAGCGGTAGGTGGTGCGGTGGCGGACCAAGTAATCCATCAGAGCTCCTGCGCCGGGCCTGAACCCGTGCGGCTGCGGCTGGAATGCTGGAAATAGGCATCGGCCAGGGCGTCCGACAATTCCGCCGTGCTGGAAATGATCGCGTCCGCCAGTTCGATCACGCCGGGCCGCTCGCCGTTTTCGCAGAAAGACAGGCGCGCGGGATTGGCGTTGGCCAGTGCCGTGCGCATTTCCTGCACGACGGTGCGCGGCACATCGCTGCGCTGGGCCAGGGTGATGCGCGGCAGTTCGCGCAAATGGCTTTCGATGGCCGCAAGCTGGAAGGCGCAGGAGCGCGGATTGTGCTCATCCAGCATCAGAAGATCTATGAACGGCACCAGCTGGAAGACATTGAAATAGCGCGAGCGGTAGGTCATGGCGCTGTCGTCGATTTCGAGCAGGATGCGCATATGCTCGGTCTCGCGCGCATCCGGCGACGCCACCGTCTGGCGCAGCAGCCAGGCCAGATGCAGCGCCCGCTCCAGCCGCCGGCCCATGTCCAGGAACAGATAGTTGGGTCCGCGCGTCATGTTCTCAGCCGAGAGGCCGGCCAGGGCCGCGGCGCGGGCCACTAGTCCGTCCAGATAAAGGCGCGTGGCGGCGGCGTCGAACGGCGCGTCCTGGGCCGGCAGCACTTCCCGGGCGGCCAGGGCATGGATGCTGCGCCAGGTGTCGAGCGACAGACGATCGCGCACCGACCAGCCGGTCTGCTCTACCCGCGCCAGAAGCCGCTGCAGGCCGCGGGAATTGTAGGGGCTGAAGACCAGAAGCTGCAGTTCCTCGGCCAGCGCTTGCTCACTGGCAATTTCCTCAATGGGGTTGTCGCTGGCCTGGCTGAAAGGGATCAGCAGTTTGCGCGCCACTTCCAGAGCGTTCGCAGGATCGTCGATCAGCCGCGAGGTCACCGCGCGCAGGATACGGACAAAGGCTTCGGTGCGCTCGGCATAGCGGCCCAGCCAGAAAAGATTGTCCATGGCGCGGCTGGGCGCGGATTCGCCCTGGCGCTTCACTTCCAGCGCGCGCGCGCCCTGACCCAGCAGGGTGAAATTGTCCACCGGCGCTTCAGAGATCACCCAGGCATCCTTGGAGGAGGCGCCCGATTGCATGGAAAGCGCGCGCACCGTGTCGTCGGCCGCAACGCGCGTCAGCCCGCCCGGCATCACCATCCAGCCCTTGGGCGTCCAGGCGGCAAAGACGCGCAACGAGACGGGCTTGTTGGCGAAGCGGCCATTTTCGAACACCGGGGCAAGACCCAGGGGCGAGACTTCCTGCAGCACCAGCGTCTCGCCGCGCCGGGTGATCCGTGCGATGGCGTCCTCGCGATCTGCGGCGCTCATATCCGCGCCCAGCTTCGCGCTGGAACGGCGCGAGAAGAGCGGCCGGGCATCGAAGGCATCGCGCAGGACGGCGTTGTCCAGCCGCTCCAGCGCTTCCTTGCGGCCCCATTCGGTGCCGCACCAGATGGTGTCGATGTCGGGAATCTTGAGGTCCTGGTCCAGCAGCGCGCGCGCCACGTTGGGCAGATAAGCGTCCATCACCGGCGATTCGACCACGCCGCCGCCCAGCGCATTGGCCAGCACCACACCGCCGGCGCGCACCGCTTCCACCAGGCCGGGCACGCCCAGCGCGCTGTCGCCGCGAAACTCCAGGGGATCGCAGAAATCGGAATCCACCCGGCGGAAGATGGCCGCGACGCGCTCAAGACCGGTGAGGGTCTTGATGAAGACATGGCCGTCGCGCACCGCCAGGTCGTCACCCTGCACCAGGGTCAGGCCCAGATAATGGGCGAGATAGACATGCTCGAAATAGGATTCGTTGTAGGGGCCCGGGGTCAGCAAGACCGCGCGGTCGCGGCGCGAGGTGCCCAGGTTCAGGACATTTTCCTTGTAGCTGTTGAAGAAGGCGGCCAGCCGCGCCACCCCCATGTCGCTGAAGTTCTCAGGAAAGGTCTGGGCCACCACCAGCCGGTTTTCCAGCGCATAGCCCAGCCCGCCCGGCGCATCGGCTCTGCTCGCCATCACCTTCCAGGAGCCGTCCGGCGCGCGCGCCAGATCGGCGGAATAAAGATGTACATGCACATCCTGCACCGGGCGGCTGCCGCACAGGGGCCGCAGGAACTGGGGATGGCCGGTGATCAGATGCGGCGGCAGCACGCCTTCGCGCACCAGCCGCTGCTGGCCATAGACATCGCGCAGCAGAAGATCGGCGAGCACGGCCCGCTGGATCACCGCGGCTTCGATTTTCGCCCAGTCCGCCGATGACAGAATCAGCGGCACGATGTCGAGCTGCCATGCACGCGCCTGGCCGCCGCGATCGTCATAGACGTTATAGGTGACGCCATTGTCCTGAACGCTGGCGCGGGCGGCGCGCTGACGCCTGTCGAACTCCTCGGGGGACAGGCTTGTCAGGGTGCGCGCAAAGGCCTGCCAGTGCGCCCGCACGTCGCCGGAAGCCTCGCGCAGCTCGTCGAAGCGCGCGGTTGCGGCTATCGGTTCAGCAATCTCCGACAAAAATCAGGTCCCCAATCGCCCATCGCTTCGACGCAGGTCGAGAGTATAGGGGAAATCGGGATTCGGTGCTTCCCGTGCCGCCTCGAAGGCCCCACCTGTAAACCCAAAAGGCTCGAACCGGGCCAGACGGCGGCCCTCGGCCTCGTTGGCGTTGACGGGAAAGGCCTCGAAATTGCGGCCTCCCGGATGGGCGACATGGTAGGTGCAGCCGCCCAGGCTGCGATTGCGCCAGCCGTCCCAGATTTCGAGAATCAGCGGGGCGTGGGCGGGAATGGTCGGATGCAGGCCATGGGCCGGCTGCCAGGCCTTGAAGCGGACCCCGGCCACGGCCTCCGCCGCCCTTGTGGCGCGCAAGGGAACGGTGCGGCCATTGACCAGCACCCGGTGACGGTCCGGCGTCAGGCCGCTCACCTTCACCTCCAGCCGCTCCACCGAGGAATCGACAAAGCGGACGGTGCCGCCAACCGCGCCTTCCTCACCCATCACATGCCAGGGCTCCAGCGCGCTGCGCAAGGTAAGCCCGACATCCTCGTATTGCACCGTGCCGATTTTCGGGAAGCGGAATTCCCAGTGCGGCCGGAACCATTCTAGGTCGAATTCGAAACCATGCGCGTTCATATCCGCAATCACGTCGGCGAAATCGCTCCAGACGAAATGCGGCAGCATGAACCGGTCATGCAGGCTGGTCGCCCAGCGCACCAAGCCGGTCTGATACGGCTCGCGCCAGAAGCGGGCGATCATCGCCCGCAGCAGCAGCGACTGGGCCAGGCTCATTTCTGCGTGCGGCGGCATCTCGAAGCCGCGGAATTCCACCAGACCCAGCCGGCCGGTGGGACCATCCGGGGAATAGAGCTTGTCGATGCAGATTTCGGTGCGGTGGGTGTTGCCGGTGGAATCGGCCAGCAGGTTGCGGAAGATGCGATCCACCAGCCAGGGCGGCAGATTGGCCGCAGCCCGGGAGGGAATCTCATCAAAGGCGATTTCCAGCTCGTAGAGCGCATCGTGCCGCGCTTCGTCGATGCGCGGCGCCTGGCTGGTGGGGCCAATGAAGAGGCCGGAGAACAGATAGGACAGCGAAGGATGGTTCTGCCAATAGGCCAGAAGGCTTTTCAGCAGGTCCGGGCGGCGCAGGAAGGGACTGTCGGGCGGATTGGCCGCGCCCACCACGATGTGATTGCCGCCGCCGGTGCCGGTATGGCGGCCGTCGAGCTGGAATTTCTCGGTGGAGAGGCGGCAGGCATGCGCCTCCTCGTAAAGCGCCTTGGTGATATCCACCTGCTGGCGCCAGTTCTTCGCTGGATGGATATTGACCTCGATCACGCCGGGGTCGGGCGTGACCTTGATGACATTGATGCGCGAGTCGTAAGGCGGCGGATAGCCTTCCACATGCACGGGCAGGTTCAATGCTCCAGCGCTTTGCTCCACCGCCGACAGCAGGGTGAAATAATCGCTCGCGTTCGGCACCGGCGGCATGAAGATGCAGAGCCGGCCGTCGCGCGGCTCGACTGTCAGCGCGGTGCGGACGACCGGGTCGCCTGCCTGCGGCGCGACTTCGCGCCCGGTGGCTGGGACCGGCATGGCCCCGGTTTCAGCCGCCGTGCCGTTTCCATGTCCGTTCGTATAGCCGTTCGTATAACCTTGGCCGCTTTTGTCCCGGGGCTCCAACGGCGGCAGGGGCGCAAAGGGATCTGGCGGCGGCACGAAGTTGCGTGCCTCGGGCGGCACGTAAGGAAGAGAGTTCAGCGGCAGACGGAAGCCGATGGCGGAATCGCCCGGCAGCAGGAACAGATGGCCGCTGCGCGTGGTCCAATGCTCGCTCTGCCAGCGCGATGCACCTTTTTCCACCGGCAGCACATAGCCGACGGCCCGTGAGAGGCCGCGCTCGAACACGCGCGCCAGCCTGGCGCGCAGCTCGGGATTTTCCAGCTTGGGATTGCGAGGGTCTACAGCCTCGGCAAGCTGACGCTCCTGGGCCACATGGTGCCAAAAATCCTCGAAGGCCGGCATGATGTAGGAACTGTCCAGCTCCAGCCGCTGCGCGATAGCGTGCGTCAGGCGCCGCGCATCTTCCAGGGTGGGCTGATGATCGGTGGCCTCGGCGGCGATGCGTTCCGCATCCTTCCACAGCGGCACGCCGTCCTCGCGCCAATAAAGTGAAAAGGCCCACCGCGGCAAAGACTCGCCCGGATACCATTTGCCCTGGCCGTAATGCAGCAACCCGCCGGGCGCAAAACGATCACGCAGCCGCCGGATCAGCGTGTCGGCCAGCGCCCGCTTGGCGGGACCGACAGCCGCGGTATGCCATTCGGCGCCGGAGCGATCGTCAATCGAGACAAAGGTCGGCTCTCCGCCCATGGTCAGGCGCACATCGTGATTGTTCAGGACGCGGTCAACCTCGTCGCCCAGCCTTTCGATCTCGGTCCATTGCTGCTGGGTGTAAGGCTTGGTGACGCGGGGGGCTTCCTTGATGCGGCTCACCGACATGTCGAAGTCGAACAGCACTTCGGACGGTTCGACCGCGCCGGAGATGGGCGCGGCATGGCTGGGATTGGCGGTGGCCGCCAGCGGAATGTGACCCTCGCCCGCGAAGAGGCCTGAGGTGGGATCAAGTCCGACCCAGCCGGCGCCTGGAAGATAGACCTCACACCAGGCATGCAGATCGGTGAAGTCCTGGTCGGGACCGGAAGGACCGTCCAGCGCCTTCACATCGGGTTTGAGCTGGATCAGGTAGCCGGAGGCAAAGCGGGCCGCCAATCCCATGCGCCGCAACAACTGCACCAGCAGCCAGGCGGTATCGCGGCAGGAGCCCGAACCCTTGCAGAGGGTTTCCTCCGGCGTCTGGATGCCGGGCTCCATGCGGATCAGATAGGAGATGTCCCTGGACAGCCTGGCGTTGAGTTCAAACAGAAAGCCGGTGGTCTGTTTCTTCTCGCGCGGGATGGCGGCGAGGTAGCGCTCGAAAGCCGGACCGAGCTTCAGGGTTCTGAGATAAGGCTCCAGCTCTGCCTTCAATTCATCGGAATAGCTGAAGGGAAATTCTTCGGCGCTGGGCTCCAGGAAAAAGTCGAAGGGATTGATCACCTCCATGCCCACCGTCAGGTCCACGGTGATGGTGAAATGATCGGTGTTTTCCGGCACCACGACACGCGCCAGCCAGTTGGATTGCGGATCCTGCTGCCAGTTCAGGAAATGCTCGGGCTCGATCTTCAGCGAATAGGCCAGGACCTTGGCGCGGCAATGGGGTGCGGGCCTCAGGCGTATGGTCTGCGGACCCAGGGCAATGGGCCGGTCATAGCGGTAGCGCGTGACATGGCGCAGCGCAGCCTGAATGGTCATGGACCAATGCTCATGTAAGCCCCTCACCCTCAACTATGCCGCAAGTGCGAAGATGCGGCTACACGCCGCCACGCCGCAGCCCGAGAATGTCGGAACGCGGTTAAAAAGCCGGCGTTTCCACACGCCAGAACGCGAGATTTTCACAAATGAAATTATTCAGCTGCCAGGGCTGCGGTCAGCTTCTGTATTTTGAGAATATCCGGTGCGAAAGCTGCGGCCGCGCTTTGGGGTATCTCACTGATCTGGCTGAGATTTCGGCGCTAGATGTGAAGGCGGAAGGCGGCTTTGCGGTGCTGGCGGCGCCCGGCAAGGCCTACAAATTCTGTCACAACTACGATGCCGGCATGTGCAACTGGATGCTGCCGGCCGACAGCCCGGAAGATTTTTGCGCCGCGTGCCGGCACAACCGCACCGTCCCAGACCTCTCGGTATCTGGCAACGATGTGTTGTGGCGGAAGATCGAGACCGCCAAACACCGGCTGTTCTATTCGCTGTTGCGCCTGGGCCTGCCGCTGGAGAACCGGATGGACAATCCGGAGCACGGGCTGGCCTTCGATTTTCTGGCCGACCCGCCGGAAAGCCACGCCAGCGGGGTGATGACCGGTCACGACAACGGCCTTATCACCCTGGCGATCCGGGAAGCCGATGATGCGGTGCGCGAGAAAGTGCGCGGCGAAATGGGCGAGCCCTATCGCACCCTGCTGGGCCACTTCCGCCATGAGTCCGGACATTATTTCTGGGACCGGCTGGTGGCGAGCAATCCCCGTCGCCTCTCGGCCTGCCGCGCCTTGTTCGGCGACGACCGGCTCGACTACGGGCAGGCGCTTCAGAAGCATTACGACCAGGGCGCGCCGCTCAACTGGCAGAACGACTATGTCAGCATGTACGCCACCACGCATCCCTGGGAGGATTTCGCCGAAACCTGGGCGCACTATCTGCACATCGTGGACACGCTGGAGACGGCGGGGGCTTTTGGCCTGAAGGTCAAGCCGCGACGGGCGCGCGGCGCACTCGCCGCCGAGATTGATTTTGATCCCTATCGCGCCGGGAATATGGAAGCGCTGATCAATGCCTGGCTGCCGATCGAATTTGCCACCAACAGCATGAACCGCAGCATGGGGCAGATGGATCTTTATCCCTTTGTTCTCTCGCCCAAGGTGATCGAGAAGCTTGGCTTCATGCACCAACTGGCACATGCGCGCAGAGCCACGCGCAAACCGGCCTCAGCTGGCAGCCAAGGCGCCCGTATGGTGGCGCAGCGTGCGGGTACGGCGGTGTAGGCGCTCCGCCGGCAATTGCACCGTCACGCAAGTGCCCTTGCCGACATGACTTTCCAAGCCGATATGCCCGCCATGGGCTTCCACCAGGCCCTTGACGATGGCAAGCCCCAGGCCTGTGCCTTTGTCGGCCACGGCGATATCGTGCTTGCCTTGGCCGAAACTGTCGAACACCCGGCTTTGGTCTTCGGGCGCAATGCCCACGCCCGTATCGGCAACACCGAAGGCCAGGCCATCCGCATTAACATTGGCAAAGGCGGTGATCCGGCCGTTGGGCGGCGTGAATTTCACCGCATTGGACAGAAGGTTGAGCAGGATCTGTTTGATGGCGCGCTCGTCGCCAATGAGCAGGTCCAGATCAGGCGCGATCGCATTCACCAGGGTCACATCGTTATCTCTGGCCCGCCATGTCACCAGCTGGAGCGCGTCCCGGGCAACGATGTGAAGATCGAGTTCGGCGTCTTCCAGCTTCCAGCGGCCGGCCTCGATCTTGGCCAGATCCAGAATGTCGTTGATCAGCGCCAGAAGATGCTTGCCGGAAGAATGGATCAGGTCGGCATATTCATAATTGCGGTCCGGATCCTTGGCGAAGATGCGGCTGGCGATCAGTTCCGAAAAACCCAGAATGGCGTTCAGCGGCGTACGCAGCTCGTGGCTCATATTGGCCAGGAACTGCGATTTGGCGATGCTGGCGGCTTCCGCTCTTTCCCGGCCGCGGTCCGATTCCAGCTTGGCCATCACCAGTTCGGCCATCAGGGAATCGCGTTCCTGCGCCACGTTGGCGGCCGTGCGCGCCCGCTTTTCATTGCGGCGTCCCACCATGGCGATGAACGCGACATAGAACGGCGCGGACAGAGCCATGATCCAGGACCGCAGCTCCGTCGAGCCAAAGGCGATGCCCTGCAGCGGCACCAGGGTCATCGCCGCCAGATAGAACAGCAGCGCCGGCCGGGCGATGGCGCGGCATGGGCCGGTACCGGCGGCATGCGCCGCCAGGGTCGCCGCCAGGATCAGCTGGATCATGATGTGATTGGAATTCTTGTCGCCGCCGGCCCACATCCACAGGCCCAGCGAGGCCCAATTGGCGATAAAGAAAAGATTGGCCGCCGCCAGGATGCGGCTCCAGCGGCGCGTCTCGCTCCCGTCCAGGGCGCCACCCGGAAAGCGCGCCAGCACGATGACCTGTGGCACAAGTCCCAGCATCATCTGGCAATACCAGCCGGTCAGGCGCTCTAGGCCAACCCATTGCGGGAACATGGCGGCGATCGCCAACCCGAACAGCGGCACGACTACGCGGTTGGAGCGCAGGTTTTCCACCACCCCGCGCAGAAGTGCGAGTTCGATGCGGTTTTCGCGCTCCGCCTGCGCGTTAAGGTCAGTTATCCCAACGGGATTGTCGGCAGTCATCATGTCCCCGGCCGCGCCGACTATGGGCAGCCAAATCTTAAGACCGCATTGCCCATATCCCTGACGCGCCCGCCCGTTAACCATGTGGTCAGAGCCCGCTCGCGCGCTTCATCCCGCAGGTTTAGAACGTCCCATAATGAGACACGCGCGCGCGGGCGCCACGCTCGAGCAAGGGAGAGTGGGATGAGGGTATTTGCTTTGGCAGCGGGCCTGATCCTGGGCGCGGCCATTATCGTCGTCGCGACCGAAGCCGGCAGCAAAACCGATACCGGCATGTGCCGGGTGGTGTGCACACCGGAGCCCGCAGCGAAGCCGGCTCACCATGCGCGCCCGCGAGCGGCGGCGGTACGTCACCGCGCCAATCGCCATGCCGTTCATTACGCCCGGCATCACAGGTCTCACCATGCAGACCATTTTGCCCGACGTGACTATTACAACTATCGCGAGGCTGAGGCGGTCCGCTCTGATGAATGGCATGGCAGATGGCATGCGGCGCCGAATGACGCGATGATCCCGCCCGCACCGTACTGCAACTGCGGCGAAGGCCTGCATGTCGATCAAGGGGGATGGACCGGCGGCGTCGGCTATGCAGCGGCGCAAGAAGGCGGCTTCATGGATGGCTATGGCGTGATGCATTTCGGCGGCGGCGACAATGGCCCCACCTACAACAGCTACGGCCAGAGTTTCCAGTTCAATCCCAGCGTGCCTCGGCCGTTTTCGCCGAGGGCGATGGGCGGCTTTGCCCCTGGACGCGGCATGGGTGGCTTCGGGCCGCATCGCTAGTCCAGGCGCCAGCGCATCAGGAAGCCTGTTTGGTTGCGTAGCGTGGGTGGTGTGCGAAAATCGCGAACGGAATGGACGCGACATAGATCAGCAGGCCAACCGTCAAGGTCGCCCAGGGCCAGGCGATCAACAATCCCGCCAGGATCGCAAAGGCCGCGCCCGCCAGATAACGGTGCTGGCGTTGCAGCTTCATATACTTGATGGACGGCGTCGGGATGCGGCTCACCATCAGCACCGAGGTGATGGCGATAAAGACGCCTGAAACCCAGGGCTCGCTTGCCACCGAATCCTTCCATTGAAACGAGATAAGCAGGGGCAGCAGCATCATGCAGGCCGCGGCTGGCGTGGGCAGGCCGGTGAAATAGGGATTGCCCTTGGTAGCGCCTTCATCGCGCACGCTTTCGACATTGAAGCGGGCGAGCCGGATGGCGGCGCAGGCGCAAAAGATCAGGGCGGCGATCCAGCCGGCATTGCCCATCTTTTGCAGGGTCCACATATACATGATCACGGCCGGCGCGACGCCAAAGCTCACCAGATCGGCTAGGCTGTCGAGCTGGGCGCCGAAGCGGCTGTCCGCACCGAGCATCCGCGCCGCCCGCCCGTCCAGCATATCCAGGATCATCGCGGCGATCACGAAAGTGACCGCGGTGGTCCATTGTTCGCGCAGGCCAAAGCGGATGGCGGTGACGCCACTGCAAAGCGCCATCAGGGTGATGGTGGATGGCACCAGCTTGCCGATCGAAAGATCTTCCAGCCTTTCCAGGCGCGCGGCCACGATCTGGCGCGCACGGCGCCGGCGGGTGATGCGGCCGGAAATATCATCAGGCTGATCCACAAAACCTCACTTCAAACGAAACGGGCGAGCACCGTCTCGCCGGCCCGGGTGATGATGCCCGGTTGAACCAGAATCTCGGTACCTGGCGGCAGAAAAACATCCACCCGGCTGCCGAAACGAATAATGCCAAAACGCTGTCCCCGGCGCACCCCTTCGCCCTGCCGCAGGTCGCAGACGATACGCCGCGCCACCAGGCCGGCGATCTGGACCACAGCGAGGTCGCGCGCGTCCCCGGTTTGCCCCTCGGGGCGCAGGCGGACGGACATGCGTTCATTGTGGATGCTGGCCTTGTCGAAGCTGGCATTGAAGAACTTGCCGGCGCGATAGGCGAGGGCGACCACCGTGCCGGAAATGGGGTTGCGGTTCACATGCACGTTGAAGACGTTCATGAAGATGGAAAGCCGCGGGCGCGGCGCGTCTCCCAGGCCCAGCTCGGCTGGCGGTGCCGCTTCGACGATGGGCAGCAGCTTGCCGTCGGCGGGACAAATGATAAGCCCGGCTTCTTCCGGCGTGTTGCGGTCGGGGTCGCGGAAGAACGCGATGCACCAGATGGTGATCGGCAGCAGCAGCCAGCCCAGCCAGAAGGCGAGCAGGAAGGCGAGCAGATTCACGCCGGCAAATATGGCGATAAAGGGATAGCCTTCGCGGTGGATTTTCAAAGGCGCCTCCCAAAGGAAAAGAGGCGGCTGCTAGCCGCCCCTTATTCCCTGCTTATATCAAGCGACGCGGCTGCCGGTGAAGGGGAAGGAACCGAAGGCGCCGGCCTTGACGCTCCCGGACAGTTTGTCGCCATCCACCGCGCCGGTGAAATCCAGGGTCAGCGGCATGGGGCTGGAGATCTTGGCCGACCAGCTGACATTGTTGCCGTCCACCTTGCCGTTTTCCAGCGGACCGGAGCCTTGCGCGGCCTGCTGGGTGCCGGTGAGCGTGGCGCCGCTGGTGGCGAGGTCCAAAGTGGCCTTCTGCGCGCCCATGGGCGAATTGATGACGATTTCCCACTTCCCGTCCACGGCCATGACTGAAACTCCCTGATTTGGCGCGCATCTAAGGACGGCATGGACGGGGGCGCAAGGGGGCGTTAAAGCCATGCGCCATGTCACGAAAGACCATCATTTTACCGAAGGGCCCCCGCGCGCGGAGCGGCTCGCCCTGGATATTCTCCAACGAGATCCGCATGGATGCGGCCGCCAAGGCGATTGCGCCGGGCGCCATCGTCAATGTGCGCGGCGAGGACGGGCGCGGGTTCGGCACTGGCTATTTCAATCCCAAAAGCCTGATCGCGGTCCGCCTGCTGGCGGAGGAATGTGACACCGTCATCGGCCAGGAGTTTTTCGCAGAACGGTTGGCGCGTGCGCTGAAGCTGCGCGACAGCCTCTACGGCAAACCCTTCTACCGCCTGGTGCACGCGGAAGGCGATCATCTTCCGGGGCTGGTGATCGACCGGTTCGGCGACACCTTGACGGTGCAGATCGGCACAGCGGGAATGGAAAAGCAGCGCGCGCATATTTTGGCGGCGCTGGATCAGCTCCTGTCACCGGCCACGGTGATCCTGCGCGGCGACACGCCGTCGCGCGCACTGGAAGGTCTGGACTCGTATGTCGAGACAGTGAAGGGAAAAGGCCACCGCATCGCGGTAGAGGAAAATGGCGCGCGTTATATCGCCGACCTCACCGAAGGCCAGAAGACCGGCTGGTACTATGATCAGCGCGACAACCGCGCCTTCATCGCCCAGTTCGCCAAGGGCAGGAGCGTGCTGGACGCGTATTCCTATACCGGTGGTTTCGGCATCCTGGCCGCCGCGGCCGGCGCGCGCGAAACCGTCTGCCTGGATTCCTCAGCGCCGGCGCTGGCGCTGGCCGAGGAAAGCGCGCGTGCCAGCAATGTGAAAATCAAGGCGGTTAAGGCCGATGTGTTCGAGGAGCTGGAGCGGCTTATCGCTGCCGGCGAAAAGTTCGACATCGTGCTCGCCGATCCACCGCCTTTCGTGAAGTCGAAGAAGGATCTTGAGCCAGGCGCCAAAGCCTATCGCAAGCTGGCGCGGCTGGCGGCGCAGGTGACCGCGCCGGACGGTATCCTGATGCTGGCGTCCTGCTCTCACAACATCCCGCCCGACCGCTTTGCCGCGGAGTGTGCGCAAGGATTGCTGCGCACCGGGCGCAGAGCCAGACTGATCCGCCAGGCCGGCGCCGGCCTGGATCATCCGGTGCATCCGCTGTTGCCGGAGAGCGCGTATCTGAAGGCGCTGGTCTACGCTCTAGATTGAGACCTGCGTGCCCAGTTCGACGACGCGACCTGGCGTGAGGTGATAGAAGCGCGTCGGCGACAGCGCGTTCGAGACCAGCCACATATACAGCGCCACCCGCCAGCGTTTCATGCTGGGTTTCTCGCCCGGCACCAAGGTCTCGCGTCCCAGGAAATAGGTCGTGGAATCCGGCTCCAGCGCCAGACCTTGGCTACGCGCCAGCGCCAACGCCGCCGGGATGTCGGGCGTCTCGAAGAAGCCGTACGAGATGCGCACGGTGAAAAAGCCCTTGCCCAGCTTGTCCACCGTCACGCGTTTGGCCTTGGGCACAAAGGGCGTGTCGGCGACGCTGACATTGCACAGCACCACGCGCTCATGCAGCACCTTGTAGTGTTTCAGGCTGTGCAGCAGGGCGTTGGGCACCGCGTCCAGGCGCGGCGCCAGGAAGACCGCTGTCCCGGCAATGCGCTGGCTGAATTTGTCGGCCCGCGCCAGGAACAGGTCCAGGCTCAGCGCGTCATCGCGCATCGCATCCATGTGAATGCGCCGGCCCATCCGCCAGGTGTCCATCACCACGAAAGTGGCGCCCGCCACCGCCAGCGGCAGCCAGCCACCTTGCACCACCTTGAGCGCATTGGATGCCATGAAGGCGGCATCGATCAGGCCCAACACGCCGAACACGGCCAGCACTGCGGGTGTGCTCCAGCCCCAGCGGTAGCGCGCCACCACCGCCACCAGCGCGGTCGAAATCACCATGACGCCGGTGACGGCAATGCCATAGGCCGCGGCCAGGGCGTCGGAACTTTTGAAGATCAGCACGATCAGCACCACGCCTACCGCCAGCATGGCGTTGGAGCGCGGCACATAAATCTGTCCCATCTCCCGCTCGCTGGTATGACGGATTTCCATGCGGGGAAGCTGGCCCAGCTGCACGGCCTGCCGCGTAATCGAGAAGACACCGGAAATCACCGCTTGCGAGGCGATGATGGTGGCGATGGTCGCCAGCGCCACCATCGGATAATGCAACCAGCTCGGCACCAGGGCATAGAAGAGCAGCGGCGCCGCCGCGGGGTTCGACAGAAGCACCGCGCCCTGTCCGAAATAATTCAGCACCAGGGCAGGGAAGGCGAAATAGAGCCAGGCCCAGCGGATGGCGCGGGCGCCGAAATGGCCCATGTCCGCGTAAAGCGCTTCACAGCCCGTCACCGCCAGGACCACCGAACCCAGCGCCACAAAGGCGGTCCAGGGCTCGGTGATGAACAGGGTGACGGCGTAGCGGGGATCGGCCGCGTACAGTATGTGAGGTTCGCGTGCGATCGCGATGGCGCCGAGCACCGCCAGCACCAGAAACCACAGCACCATTATCGGCCCGAACAGCTTGCCGATTCGCTCGGTTCCGTGGTTCTGGAACAGGAACAGCGCCACCAGGACAATAAGGGTCAGGGGCAGGATCCAGGGCCTGAAGGCGTCGGAAGCGCCCAGGCCCTCCATCGCCGACAGCACCGAGATGGCCGGCGTGAGCATGCCATCGCCGTAGAACAGCGCCAGACCCATCAGGGCGGCGACGCCGATGGCGGTCTTGGCGGCACGCGGCACCGGGGAGCGATGCGCCAGCGCAGCCAGCGCCATCACCCCGCCTTCGCCATTGTTGTCGGCGCGCATGATGAAGCCGACATATTTGAGGGTCACCACGATCACCAGCGCCCACAAGATCAGAGATAGCGCGCCATAAACGGCGGCATGGCTGGCGGCATGGCCACCCACGGCCACGGCTGTTTCACGCATGGCGTAGAGCGGACTGGTGCCGATATCGCCGAACACCACCCCAAGCGCACCGACGGTCAGCCCCAGGCTGCGGCGCAGAGAGAGGTCTTTTGGCGCCATCGTCAGATTGCGATCTGGGTGCCGAGCTCAACCACGCGGTTGGGCGGCAAGTGATAGAAACGCGCAGGCGACAGGGCGTTGGCGGCCATCGCCCGGTAAAGCCGGTTGCGCAAAGTGCCAAGCTCGGAGCGTTCGGCCGGCAACAGAGTCTCGCGGCCGATGAAGAAGGTCGCAGTGTCTACGTCCAGCGCCAGGCCAAAACGGCGGGCCTCACGCAGCGCCTGGGGCACGTCCGGCGTTTCGAAGAAGCCGTGATGGATGCGCACGGTGTAAAAGCCCTTGCCCAGCTTCTCCACCTCCAGGCGCTGGGCAGCCGCAACCAGCGGCGTGTCGTCCACCGTCACATTTACGATCACCACGCGTTCGTGCAGCACCTTGTTGTGCTTGAGATTGTGAAGCAGCGCGCCCGGCACGATGTCGGTGCGCGAAGACAGGAACACGCCAAGCCCCGCCACACGCACAGTGCTTTTGTCGGCGCGCTCCAGGAACAGCGGCAGGGGCAGGGATTCCGAGCGCACCTTTTCCAGATGCACGCGGCGGCCGCGCCGCCAGGTGTCCATGCCGATAAAGACAGCGGCGGCGATGAACAAGGGCAGCCAGCCGCCTTCGGGAATCTTCAGCGAGTTGGCGATGAAGAAGAGCAGATCGCTGATGCCCATGGCGCCGAACAGACAGATGGTCAATGCCCAGGGCCAGCGCCACTGCTTGCCCGCCACGATTGAGGCATTGAAGGTATCGATCACCATCACGCCGGTGACCGCGATGCCATAGGCCGCGGTCAGCGCGTCCGAGCTCTTGAAGATCAGCACGATCAGCACCACGCCCACGCCCAGGAAGGCGTTCATGCGCGGCACATATATCTGGCCATAGTCGGTGGCGCTGGTGTGGCGGATTTCCATGCGCGGCAACTGGCCCAGTTGCACCGCCTGCTGGGTCATGGAGAAAACGCCGGTGATCACGGCCTGGCTGGCGATAATGGCGGCCAAGGTCGCCAGCACGACCATCGGCATGTGCGCCCAGTGGGGAATGACGGAGAAAAAGGCGATGCTGGCCTGCTCGGGATGACGCAGCAGCGCGGCCCCCTGGCCGAAATAGTTCAGCATCAGCGCGGGCAGGGCCACGAACAGCCAGGCATACTGGATGGGCTTTCTGCCGAAATGGCCCATATCGGCATAAAGCGCCTCGCAGCCTGTCACCGCCAACACCACCGCGCCCAGCGACACAAAGGCCACCCAGGGCGCGTGCAGGAACATCAAGAGCGCATACCAGGGATTGATTGCCGCCAGGATGCCCGGTGTCTGAAACAGGGATGCAAGTCCGAATCCGGCCAGCGCGACAAACCACAAGCTCATCACGGGGCCGAACAGGCGGCCGATCTTGTGCGTGCCGCGGCTTTGAATGGCGAACAGGCTCGCCAGGATGATGAGTGACAGCGGCACCACCAAGGGCGCGAAACTTTGGCTCTCCACCTTCAAGCCTTCCACCGCGGACAGCACGGTGACAGCGGGCGTCAGCATGCCGTCGCCGAAGAACAGCGCCAGACCGACGATGGCGCCGATGCCGATCGTGGCCTTGATCCGCCGCGTCATGCCGGGCGAACGATGGGCCAGCGCCGCCAGAGCGAGCGTACCGCCTTCGCCGTTATTGTCGGCCCGCATGATGATCAGGACATATTTGACCGTCACCACCAGGACCAGCGCCCAGAAGATCATGGAGAGCGAGCCCATCACGGCGACGTGATTGGGCAGGCCTCCTTCGGTGGCGAGCACGGTGGCTTTGAGAGCGTAGAGCGGCGAAGTACCGATGTCGCCGAACACCACGCCCATGGCGCCGAGCATCAGACCGAACAAAGGGCGCGTGTCATTGGCCGCATGGCCATCCGCCAGCTGCGGAGCCGCCTCCGCCAGGGGATCGCCGTGGCTATCCGGATGCGGTTCCGAAATCAGTCCCGGTTCGGGCTGAGGCGTGTTCACGGTTGAGTGGGGTTCTGCATGCGGGATGCGGCTCTGATGGCGCCGGGGGGCCTCGCGAAAAAGCGCGGGACCATAGGCTTAAGGTGAATGCACTCCCAGTGGGGCGAGGCAGAATAGCGCAGCGGCCGCCCCAAGTCTCTGGTGGTGCTAGTTTATTTCACCAACAAGGGCGGTGGCGCCGGGGCTGGTCCCGCCGGCCACGAGGTCGGGCCGCCCGTCTTCTTTGCCGCCGATGAAGCCTTGGACGGGGTAGACTTTGGTGCCCCAGGCCGTGGTCTTGAGATTGAAGACCCGCACCAGCGACCAGTCATTGGATGCACTGACATCCTCCACCGGATCGTTCACATAAATCGAGCCGTCGTTCAGCCAGTTGGCATGATCCACGCGAATTTCACGGGAAGAGACCAGCTGGCGCACGACGGCAAGGTGCGCATGATCGGCGCCGGCATAATTGTTGAGCACCATGACCGCGCCAAGTTCAGGCGCCACGCCGCGGGGATATTTGTCTTCCGCCTTGTCCCACCAGGTATAGGCGTCGCCATACAGCTTCACATCGGAGTGGGCGCGGGCGTAAGGAACGCATTGCAGCGGCTTGTTGCCCTCGTTCTTGGTGACGGTGCGTCCATATTCGTGCGGCATGGGGTTTTCGTCATAGTTCATCACCGTGCCGCCGCAGCCTTCCAGGCTCAAAGCCAGAAGGGCGACCGCCGCCAGTTTTGTGATGATGCCCATGCCCGCTGTCCCTGAGCCCCCGATAGGAAGAGCTTAGGCAGGCGGTTTCAAGCCAGGGTTAGTACGGGGGACCGCAATTTAAAAAATAAAAAGCGATGCAGTTTTTAACCGCTCGTTAACTACCGAAATTGGGGGAGCAGGCTACTCGCCGGGCGTGATCTGCTGGCGCACGGCGCGGCGCGGCAGGGCGCCCATGGTGCCGATGGAGACAAGACCGGAGACAGCGAAGAAGAAGAACAGCGCGCTCCAGTTGGACTCGGCGAAGGCAAAGACCGGCAGCACCACGCCCACCACCAGTTCGGGAACGCCGCGCCATCCGCCTTTCTGAATCTCGCCCACGCGCGTGGTGCGATTCCAGCCGCTGAAATCGGTACGGCGGGAGAAGAAGGCTTCCAGGGTGGCGCGTGTATTGGCCAGGATCAGCCCGGAGGGAAACACCACCGCCAGCAGCAGCGACCGGGTCAGCTTGTCTTCATGCTGGCGGTCCAGCATGCGCTGGCCGAGCCAGAGATAGCCGATGGACGAGACGATACCCAACGCGGTGACCAGCAAGCCAAGCCATTGGACACTTGGATAGTAGACGACGCCCATGCCCATCAGGGTCAGCGAGACGGCGGCGCTGGCGAAAGCCAGCATATAGAAGGCGAACTGGCACATCTGCAGCGTCATGGCCGACTTCTTCCACAGCGGCATGGCGCTGCCCCAGATCAGCGGAAGCAATTTGCGCGCACACTGGGCATGGCCCTTTGTCCAACGGGCCTGCTGCGCTCTCCACGCCGCGGCGGTCTGCGGAAGTTCGCCCGGCACGACCAGGTCGGACACCATGGCGCCGCGCCAGCCCTGCATCATGCAGCGCATGGAAAGATCCAGGTCCTCGGTCAGGGTGTCGCCGGTCCAGCCCCCGCCCTGCTCGATGGCGGTACGGTTCCACACGCCGGCGCTGCCGTTGAAGGAAAGCGGCATCCCCGCCCGGAAGCGCGCTTCCTGTTCCACCGCGAAATGGGCATCCAGCAAAAGTCCCTGCACGCGCGTCAGCCAGTTCGCAGCGCGATTGGCATGACCCCAGCGCGCCTGAACAAAGGCAAGGCCACTGTCGGCCAGAAGCGCCGGTACGGTACGGCGCAGAAAATCGCGCGGCGGCACGAAGTCGGCGTCCAGCACCGCCACAAAGGGCGCATCGGAATGGGAAAGCCCGAAGGCGAGATTACCGGCCTTGAAACCCTTGCGATCGCCGCGGCGCAGGATCTGCACATTGATGTCGGCGGGAACCAGTGCGCGCACGTCGGCCGCGAGCGTTTCATGATGTTCGATATCGCCGTCATCCAGGATCTGGATGGAGAGGCGGTCGCGCGGCCAGTCCATACCTGCGGCGCTGGCGGCGACTCGCAGGGCAAGCGGGCCTTCATTGCAGACGGGAAGCTGCACCAGCACATGCGGCAGTTCCGCGTCGCTCATTTCGGCACGGCGCAGCAGCGGCCCCTTGCGGAAGATTCGCACCCACGCCAGCCCCGCCAGCTGGAAAGACAGCATGCAGACGGCGACCAGCACCAGGCAGAGGGCAAACTGAAGGAATTGGGAAAGACCGTGCATGGCGATCGTTCAGGCCCCCAAAAGGCTCGTTGTCTCGGACCGGAGTGACCCGGCGTTCCGGCCCACTTTTGGACCTTTGCCTGGCATGTAGGCACCGGGCAGGGCGAACTTCCACTGCCGGACGGTGTTTATCAAGAGGGTGCAGTGCAAAATGAGCAGGGGCGGGCCGGGAAGTGCCCGCGAAATCAACACCCTGTCTGAAGCCCCGGAGATCATGGCCCGCCTTAATATTGTCAGCACCCGCAAGGGAACTGGCATTTGGCCCGTCCCGTTCCCATATTAGGTAACAATGACCGTGAGGGGCACGGACAGGAGCATGATCATGACTTTTGTTAGGGATAAATTCCGCCCCCTGACGCGGCTTTTCGCCTTCGGACTGCTGGCCGGCGCCCTGATGGGCTGCATGCAGCCGACCCCCTATCAGCCCCGGCTGGAAGGCCAGGATACCGGCTATACCGACCGCGCCCTGACCCATAACCGCTATCGGGTCACCTTCACCGGCAACACCGTCACCCCGCGCGAGACGGTGGAAAGCTTTCTGCTGCTGCGTGCGGCCGAAGTGGCCCGGGCCGCCGGATTCACCAACTTCATGTTCGATACCCGCGACACCAGGACCAACACCTCGGTCCAGGCCATTCCCTCTCTGGGTCCGCCCGATCCCTTCTGGGGCCGGCGCGGCGGCTGGGGCTATTGGGGCGGCTATGGCTTTGCCTATGACCCCGCGGTGGATGTGGTGGTGCGCACCAACTATGAAGCCTATGCCGAGGTCGTGCTTTTGACTCCGGAACAGGCGGCGCATGAGTCCAGGGCCATCAATGCCGCGGAAGTGATTTCGCGCATCGGGCCGGAAGCGGCGCCGCCACCGCCTAAGCCAAATCAAACCTAAGGCGCCGCCCTTTTGGGTCCGAGGTTCGTCGGCCGTGCTCACGTACTTTGGGTACGCTCCGCGCGTTGCCTAGGCTGTCGCTAGGCAACCCTGCCCCCAAAATTCCTCGCGCCCTATGGCTTCCGACGAAGGGAAAATTCGCTGTAGCCATCGCGCGAGGTCACGCTGTCAACAGTGTGACCTTCGCCATGGCACATGTGCGGAATATCCACCGCCGCCAGCGGATCGTCGGCCAGCACCATCAACGCGGCGCCGGGCGAAAGCCGCGCCAGCGCTTTTCTCGCCAGCATGGCAGGCAGCGGGCACTTCAGGCCTCTGAGATCCAGCGTTTCGTCCATGGCCGCGCATCTTGATTGGAACAGATGCGCGGCTCAAGCTGGCCGAATCGGGAGAGAAGCTTGGGCCTTTCTGCGGCAATTCGGCGCGAATACATCTATCTCACCACCATTGCGCGCACACTCTGGCTGTTGAACCGGATCAGGCCCGACGCCACCCGCAGCATCGTGGATATCGTTGAAAGCCAGGCGCAGAAGCGCCCCCGCAACGTCGCCATCTATTGTCTCGACCAGGCCGTGACCTATGCGGACCTGGACGCGGCCGCCAACCGCTATGCCAACTGGGCGCTTAAGAACGGCATCGGGCAGCGGGACGTTGTCGCGCTGCTGATGGAGAACCGGCCCGACTACATCGCCGCCTGGCTGGGGCTGTTCAAGGTGGGCGCGCAAGTCGCGCTGATCAACACCAACCTTGTCGGCACGGCGCTGGCCCATTCCATCGCCATCAGTGGCGCGCGCCATGCCATTGTCGGCGCCGAACTGTTGACTGGCTTTCGTGAAGCGCCGTTCGAAAATGTTCCTGCACTTTGGGTAGAGGGCGAGGGCGGAAACCTTACCGCCGCACTCGTTGCCGCCTCCGATAAATCGCCCGGGCGACAGGCCCGCGCCGGCGTAACCCTGAAAGACCGCGCCTTCTTCATCTACACTTCCGGCACGACCGGCCTGCCCAAGGCGGCCAATTTCAGCCATATGCGCATGCTGTTCATGATGAGCGGCTTTGTCGGGGCGCTTCGGCCGCGGAGCGATGACCGCATCTACAATCCCTTGCCGCTCTATCATTCCACCGGCGGGGTTTGCGCGGTGGGGCTGGCCTTTTTTTCCGGCGGGGCGCTGATCCTCAAGCGCCGGCTCTCGGTGCATGAGTTCTGGCCCGATATCCACCGCTATGGCGCCACGATGTTCGAATATATCGGTGAGGTCTGCCGCTATCTGCTGAACGCACCGCCGTCGCCGCTGGAGCGCGGCCACAAGATCCGCGCCATCACCGGCAACGGCCTGCGGCCCGAAATCTGGCGGGAGTTTCAGACGCGCTTCGCCATTCCCCGCATCGTGGAATTCTACGGCGCCACCGAAGGCAATGTTGCCATGCTGAATTATGACGGCACGGTCGGCGCGGTGGGCCGGGTGCCGGACTATCTGGAATGGCTGCTGCCCAGCCGCGTCATCCGCCTAGATATTGAAACGGAAATGCCGGTGCGGGGGCCGGACGGCCTTTGCATCGAATGTGGCCCCGACGAAGTGGGTGAAGCCATCGGCGGCATCTCGGCCCGGCCTGGCCGCCAGTTCGAAGGCTATACGACCAGGGCCGAGAGCGAGAAGAAGCTGCTGCGCGACGTTTTCAAAAAGGGCGATCTCTGGTTTCGCACCGGCGACCTGATGCGGCGCGACGGTCACGGCTATTTCTATTTTGTCGACCGGATCGGCGACACCTTCCGCTGGAAAGGCGAGAATGTCTCCACCGGCGAAGTGGGCGAAGTGCTGGCGGCCGCGCCCGGCATCCGCGAGGCCAATGTCTATGGTGTGCATATGCCGGGCATGGAAGGGCGCGCCGGCATGGCCTCGCTGGTGGTGGACGGGGATTTCGACATGGAGGCGCTGCCGGCGCGGCTGAAGGCGAGGCTGGCAGCTTACGCGCGGCCGCTGTTCCTGCGGCTTTCGCCGCAGATTGCCGTCACCACCACCTTCAAGCAACGCAAGCTGGATCTGGTGCGGGAAGGCTTTGATCCCTCCGCCATCGCCGATCCCATCTATTTTCTGGACCCCGATAGCGGGCGCTATGAGCTGCTGACGCCGTCGCGCTACGCCGACATCGTTGAGGGAAGGGTAAAGCTCTAAGCGAAGTCCTTGGCGAGGGCCGCGCGCGTCTCTGCGTTCAGCACCGCCATGTGGCCGTAGTGGGGATGAGAGACGCCCAGCACCACCCGCTCGCTGCCGTCCGTGAAGCGCTGCTTCTGTTCCGGCGTGAATTTGAATCGCAGCCAGTGCACCGACGAGGTCTTGCCATCAGCCGTGGTGCGGTCGTCATATTCAGTGGGCGTGGCGTGGATAGTGTCGTTGCCGATTTCCAGGAAGACATTTTCCTCGATGCCGCCCAGGGTCAGCAGCACGGCGTTGCGGCGGTTGCCGTCTTCGATCTCGATCATCAGGGTGGCGATCAGCTCGCTGCCCTGCGGGATCAGGGGATTGTAGGCGTCCAGTTCGCCCGGGATCTGCTCGGCGCCGCCCTTCTCGATGCGCAGCATTTCCTGCACCTGCAGCCACATGGTGGCGTAATTCTCGAAATAGAACGTAGCGAAGGGGCCGACTTCCACCCGCCGCTGTTTTTTCACCGGGATCAGATTCTGCTTCAGCGTCTTGCGGCGGAATTCATATTCCGAGAGTGACAAGAGGTCGTCCGGCATGATCTTGCGCTGGGCTTCAGGCATTTTTCGTCATCCTTTCTTCAGGCCGAAAGCTCTGGCCATGATCTGGATGGGATGTTCCGGCTCGCGGGCCGGGGTTTCGGTATGCGCCACGATATGCTGGGCCGCCAGCGGGCAGTCCGAGACGATGTGACCGCGCTTCTGCTGGTTGGCGGTGCGGAAGACGGGCCGGCCCACTTTCACACCCACGTCATGGGTCGGTTTGACCACGCCAAAGGTGCCGCCATGGCCCGAGCAGCGCTCGATCACATCCACCGGCGTGTCGGGAATCATCTTCAGCATTTCCGCCGCCTTGGGGCCCATATTCTGGGCGCGGGCATGACAGGCCAGATGGACAGTGACGCCTTCGGGCAGGGCGGTCAGACCTGTTGGCAGGCCCTCCTTCTTGGCCACATCCACTACATATTCGTCGATGTCGAAGACATTGTCGGCCAGGCGTTTCACATCCGGATTGTCGGGCAGGATCAGCGCCCATTCGAATTTCAGCATCAGGCCGCAACTGGCGGTGAGGGTGACGATGTCATAGCCCTCGTCGATCAGCTTGCAGAGTTCGCGTGAGACCTTGGCGGCCTGATCGGCCACGCGCGCCAGTTCGGCCTGTTCCAGGAACGGCATGCCACAGCAGCCGGGATAAGTGACTTTGGTTTCGACGCCGATATGATTCAGCACCGCGCGGGCATCCATCCCGGTCTCGGGTTTGTTGTAGTTCACAAAACAGGTGGCATAGAGCGCGGCCTTGCGCCTGCCGAAAGCCGGCGCCGCGCTATTGATCTCATTCTCTTCCTGCTTGGCGGCGCTGACAAAAGTGCGGGCGTGGAATTTCGGCAGGGTCGCCTTGGCGTCTATGCCGGCGGTTTTTTCCATCAGGCCGCGGGTCAGCTTGTTGTCTTTGTCGGAAGCCCAGTTGACCAGCGGCGCGACGGGCCGCGCCAGGGTGCCGTTCCGGTCCATTTCCGCCAGTTGCCGCTGCACGAAATCCTTGTGGCCCTGTTTGGCCTCGACAAAGCGGTGGCGCAGCATCAAATGCGGGAAATCCAGATTGAAGGGATGCGGCGGCACGTAGGGGCATTTGGTCATGAAGCACATGTCGCAAAGCGTGCAGGCTTCCACGACCGGCTTGAAATCTTCGGACTTCAGATGCTCGACATCTTCCTGCGGGCTGGAATCGATCAGGTCGAACAGCCGCGGAAATGAGTCGCACAGATTGAAGCAGCGGCGGCAGCCGTGACAGATGTCGAAGACGCGCCGCATCTCGGCATCCAGCTTCGCCGGATCGGCGAAATCCGGATCCTGCCATTTGATGATGTCGCGGGTGGGGGCGTCGAGACTGCCTTCGCCGGTCATGCCAGTCCTTTGGGAAAATGGCCCTCAAGAAAACAGCCGCGCGGGATCCGCGCGGCTGTGTCTCATCCAAGCGGATAAATTATTTGCCGAGTCCATCGAGAGCCTTTTGGAAGCGGCCGGCATGGGACTTCTCCGCTTTGGCCAGGGTCTCGAACCAGTCGGCGATTTCGTCAAAGCCTTCCGAGCGGGCGGTCTTGGCCATGCCCGGATACATGTCGGTATATTCGTGGGTCTCGCCCGCGATAGAGGCCTTGAGATTGGCGTCGGTGGCGCCGATCGGCTCGCCGGTCGCCGGATCGCCCACTTCCTCCAGATATTCCAGATGGCCATGGGCATGGCCGGTCTCGCCTTCCGCAGTGGAGCGGAACACGGCGGCGACATCATTATAGCCTTCGACGTCGGCCTTCTGCGCGAAGTAGAGATAGCGGCGGTTCGCTTGGCTTTCGCCCGCGAAGGCCTCTTTCAGATTTTCCCAGGTCTTGGTGTTCTTCAGTGCGGGCATGTGCGCCTCCGTTGCAAATCGAGGCCGCAACACTGTCCTTGGAGACAGGGCCTGTCAACAGTTTAGAACAATTCTAATCTGTGAGAATGACTCTCAGAAGGTCTTTCAAAGACCGGTCAGTTCCGCTTGACGCGGACGACCACGTCCACCCGGTCCACCGAAAGTCCGGCAGGCGGCGCGGGAACGCCAGCCACCGCGATCGTATCCCCCGGAATGTCGATCAGCATGCCTTCCCGTTCCAGGAAGAAGTGCTGATGATCGCCCGTGTTTGTGTCGAAATAGCTGCGGGCCGCGTCCACGATTACCTGACGCAACAGGCCCGCTTCCGTGAACTGATGCAGGGTGTTGTAGACCGTCGCCAGCGAAACCTTCAGGCCCGCCTGGGTCACCTCGTCATGCAGGGTTTCGGCTGTCACATGCCGGTCGTGATCCCGGAACAGCAGCCCGGCCAACTCCACCCGCTGGCGGGTAGGGCGCAAACCGGCATGCCGCAACCGGGCGGTCGCCTCAGCGGACAAGTCCTTCGGTTCACGTGCTTTGGCCATCGGCCTCGAATCCTTGGTTCCCAGGTTGCTCGCCTGTCAGGAAGTGAGCAAGCCTGTTAGAATGTGAAAGATATATGTTAGAACCCTTCTAAGCAAGCGCGTCGTTTCAGCGGTAGCTTTCCTAGGGCTTTTTCGGCTAGGGAAACTCCGGGAAACGTCGAAGAAACATCAGAGTTTTCAAGGAAGAGCCAAGTCGTGGACAAGCCATTGCGCAAATCCTCTTTCGACCTTCAGGGCCTTCTGGCCTGTGCCCGTGGGGAACTGTTCGGCCCTGGTAATGCCCAGCTGCCACTGCCTCCCATGCTGATGTTCGACCGCATCACCTCGATCACTGAAGACGGCGGCGAAGCCGGCAAGGGCGAGGTGGTGGCCGAGTTCGACATCAATCCCGATCTCTGGTTCTTCAAATGTCACTTCCAGGGCGATCCCGTGATGCCCGGTTGCCTGGGCCTGGATGCGTTGTGGCAGATGGTCGGATTTTTCCTCGGCTGGATGGGCGGCATCGGCCGCGGCCGCGCGCTGGGCGTGGACGAAGTGAAGTTCACCGGCATGGTGCTGCCGACCGGCAAGAAGATCACTTACATCGTCAACCTGAAGCGCGTGATCATGCGCAGGCTGGTGATGGGCATCGCGGACGGCATCATGAAAGTGGATGGCAAGGTGATCTATGAAGCCAAGGGGCTGAAGGTCGGCCTGTTTACCGACGCCGCTGCGGCGCTGGCGCAAACCGGCGCGACCGCTCCCGCTTCCGTCTGAACCGCCACTCGGAGACCTGAATGAGACGAGTGGTCGTAACCGGCCTCGGTATTGTTTCCTCCATCGGCAACAATGCCGATGAGGTGACCGAGAGCCTGCGCAACGCCCGCTCCGGCATCGTCGCAGCTGAAGATTATATACGGCTTGGCTTTCGCTCCCAGGTCCATGGCAGCCTGAAGATCAATCTGGACGAAGTGGTGGACCGCAGGGCCCGCCGTTTCCAGGGTGACGGTGCCGGCTATTGCTGGGTGGCGATGAACCAGGCCATTGCCGATGCCGGCATGACCGAAAAGGAAATTTCCAACCCGCGCACCGGGCTTATCGTTGGTTCTGGTGGCGCTAGCACAAAAGCCATTGTCGGTGCGGCCGACATCACGCGCCAGAACAACTCGCCCAAGCGGATCGGCCCCTTCGCCGTGCCGAAGGCGATGTCTTCCACCTGCAGCGCCAATCTTTCGACCTGGTTCAAGACCAAGGGCTACAATTATTCCATCTCCTCGGCCTGCTCGACCTCGGCTAACTGCATCGGCAACGCTTTCGAGCTGATCCAGTGGGGCAAGCAGGACATGATGTTCGCCGGCGGCGGCGAAGAGCTGGATTGGACGCTCAGCGAGTTGTTCGACGCCATGGGCGCCATGTCGTCCAAGTTCAACGCCTCGCCGCAAAGCGCGTCGCGCGCCTATGACATCAACCGCGACGGCTTCGTGATTTCCGGCGGTGGCGGCATCCTGATCCTGGAAGAGCTCGAGCACGCACGTGCGCGCGGCGCGAAAATTTACGCCGAAATGGTCGGCTATGGCGCCACCGCTGACGGCGCCGATATGGTCGCACCTTCTGGCGAAGGCGCGGTGCGCTGCATGAAGATGGCGCTGGAGAACATCAAGGCGCCGGTGGATTACATCAATCCGCACGCCACCTCGACGCCGGTGGGCGACATTCCCGAAATAAACGCGATCAAGGAAGTCTTCGGGCCCTCGACGCCCGCCATCAGCGCCACCAAGTCGCTTACCGGCCACAGCCAGGGCGCGGCCGGCGTGCATGAGGCGATCTACACCCTGCTGATGATGAAGAACCGCTTCATTTGCGAAAGCGCCAACATCCAGGAACTCGATCCGGCGGTGGAGGGGGCCAACATCATCCGTCGGCGCATAGACAATGCCGATATCAACGTCGCCCTGTCGAACAGCTTCGGCTTCGGCGGCACCAATGCCTCGCTGGTCTTCCAGCGGCTGGAAAAGTGATGTGCCATAATGAAACAGGATACCCCCCGCGAGCACATCATGGCTGAGGCCAGATCGGGATTGATGGCGGGAAAGCGCGGCATCGTCATGGGTGTCGCCAACGACCATTCCATCGCCTGGGGTATCGCCCAGACCTTGGCGTCCCAGGGTGCCCAAATCGCCTTTACCTATCAGGGCGATGCCCAGGCCAAGCGGCTGAAGCCATTGGCCGCCTCAATCGGCTCGACCATCCTGTTGCAGGCCGATGTGGAAAGCGACGAACAGCTCGATAGCGTTTTCGCTGCAGTGAAGAAGGAATGGGGCACGATCGATTTTCTGGTGCACGCCATCGCCTTTTCCGACCGGGACGAGCTGAAGGGTCGCTATGTCGATACCTCCCGCGCCAACTTCGCCAGAAGCCTCGATATTTCCTGCTATTCCTTCACCGCCGTGGCGCAGCGGGCGGCCCGGCTGATGCCCCATGGCGGCTCGCTGGTAACCTTGACCTACCTTGGCGCCCAGCGCGTGATGCCCAACTACAATGTCATGGGCGTGGCCAAGGCGGCGCTGGAAGCCTCCGTCCGTTATCTCGCTGCCGACCTGGGCAAGGACGCCGTCCGGGTTAACGCCATCTCGGCCGGCCCGATGCGGACCCTGGCGGGCGCCGCAGTGGGCGATGCCCGCATGGTGTTCAAATGGAACAAGAGCCATTCCCCGCTCAAGAAAACCGTGGAGCTTAACCATGTCGGCGGGGCGGCACTCTATTTGCTTAGTGACCTGGCAGGTGGCGTCACCGGCGAAGTTCATTTCGTCGATGCCGGCTTCAACGTGATCGGCATGCCGCCGACCGCGGATCTGAAGGGGTGGACGCCGCTGGAAAATGGCCATGAGAATGGCCATAGCCAGGAGCATCCCGATGGGCGGGACAGTTAAAACGATTTTCGCAGCGCTGGCGCTGACGCTGGCCGCTACTCCCTCTTTCGCCGGCTGGCAGGAACAGGCTTCCAAAGCCGATGTCGCCCGCCTGGCGCAGCTTCCTCAGATCCGCTCGGCGGCCCTCGAAGCGTCCCGCCGCGGCCGCGGTGAAGGTGATGCCGGTGTCATCGGCTTCGTCATGAATCCGCAAGGCCGCGCCATTCCCGCACAGGCGCTCACCGGCACCTGGCGCTGCCGCCAGCTCAAGCTGGGCGGCATGGAATCCTACATGGTCTATAGCGCCTGGTTCAGCTGCACCATCCGCCCGCATAATGGTGGCCTCATGCTGCAGAAGATGAACGGCACGCAGCGCTTCACGGGCATGCTTTATCCGGAGGGTGGCGCCTGGGTCTATCTGGGCGCTTCCAGCGCCAAGGGCGAGCCGTTGCATCAATATTCAGGCGCCTCGGCCTCGGTCGGCGCCAGCGTGACACCCGACGACCAGATCGGCCTTCTTTCCGGTATCGGCGACAATCACCTGCGGCTGGAGATTCCTGCCGTGCAGGAGTCGCTGCTGGATGTGGTGGAGTTCAGGCGCTAAGCGCGCTTCTTCGCCGCTTCCGCGAAACGCTCGAACAGATAGTGCGAATCCATCGGACCGGGCGAGGCTTCCGGATGGTACTGGACGCTGAACACATCCTTATCCTTCAGCGCGATGCCGCAATTGGTGCCGTCGAACAGCGAGACATGGGTCTCGGTGACGCCGGCGGGCAGCGTGTCGCGATCCACGGTGAAGCCGTGGTTCATCGAGACGATCTCGACCTTGCCGGTGGTCAGGTCCTTCACCGGATGATTGGCGCCGTGATGGCCCTGCGCCATCTTCTTGGTCTTGGCGCCCAGTGCCAGGCCCAGCATCTGATGGCCCAGGCAGATGCCGAACACGGGCGTGCCGGTGTCGATCACGCCCTTGATGGTGGGGATGGCATATTCGCCCGTGGCCGCCGGATCGCCGGGGCCGTTGGACAAAAGCACGCCATGCGGCTTTGACCGCATCACCTCTTCGGTGGTGGCGCTGGCGGGCACAACGGTGATGTCGGCGCCCATGCCGGCAAGCAGGCGCAGGATGTTGCGCTTGACGCCATAATCGATGACGGTGACGCGGAAGCCGGGCTTGCCTTCCTTGCCGTAACCCGCATTCCAGGCCCAGGGCGTTTCATCCCATTTGTAGCTCTGGCGCGAGGTCACGTCCTTGGCCAAATCCAGGCCTTCCAGTCCCGCAAACGATTTGGCCTGCTTGATCAGCGCGTCGCGATCGAGTTCACCCCCGCCGAGATTCACCACCACGCCATGCGGCATGCCCTTCTCGCGGATCAGCGAGGTCAGCGCGCGGGTATCGATGCCGGCCACCGCCGGAATATTGTGGCGCTTGAGCCAGGCATCCAGCGCCAGCAGCGCGCGGTAGTTGGAGGGATGTTCGGCATCGGCCTTGACCACCATGCCGCGCACCACAGGTGTGGTGGTTTCGATGTCTTCGCCGTTGGTGCCGACAATGCCGATATGGGGAAAGGTGAAAGCCACAATCTGCCCGGCGTAAGACGGATCGGACAGGATCTCCTGATAGCCGGTCATGGCGGTGTTGAAGCAGACCTCGCCGATGGCGCTGCCGGGGGCGCCGAAGCCGACGCCTTCGAAGAAGGTGCCGTCCGCCAGCATCAGGCCACCGCGCGAAAATACGCTCTCCGCGCTGGCGGAGTGGGCAGAAGATGTGTCGGTCATGGGGAGGCCTCGAATTTGCGCGAAAATAGGTATGCAGCCCTCGCGGGTCAACCAGAACTTATCGAGGAATATCAGGTGGTTGGAATTATCCCCTGATTCCAGATAGGTTCCGCACCGCCTTTTGGATGGAAAAAGCCCATGTCCCTGCGCGCCCAGCTTAACGACGCCATGAAAGAGGCGATGAAGGCCAAGGACGCCAAGCGCCTGGCCACGGTGCGCCTGGTGCTGGCGGCACTGAAGGACCGTGACATCGCCGCGCGCAGCGAAGCCAACCGCGAACTTCTGGGCGACGATGAAATCCTCACCTTGCTGGCCAAGATGATCAAGCAGCGCGAGGAATCCGCCACCGCCTTTGACACCGGCAACCGGCCGGAGCTGGCGGCAGGCGAGCGGGAGGAGATCGCCGTCATCCGCTCCTTCATGCCCGCCCAGATGGACGAGGCGGCGATGAAGGACGCAGTGCAGAAAACCATCGCCGAAGTGGGCGCCGGTTCCATCAAGGACATGGGCAAGGTGATGGCGGTGCTGAAAGAGCGCTATGCCGGTCAGATGGATTTTTCCAAGGCCAGCGCCGCCACAAAAGAAGCGCTCTCCACGAAATGAGCCAGGTCAAATTGGCCGACAGCGACGCCGATTTGCAGCGCTGCTTTCCGGTGATCCAGCAGCTGCGGCCGCATTTCGAGCAGGAAGAGACGTTTGTCGCGCAAGCGCGCCGCCAGATGACGAAGGAACAGTGGCGGCTGGCCTATGTCGAAGAGAGTGGCGAGATCGTCGCCCTGGCCGGTTTCCGGCTGCTGGAATGCCTGGCCACCGGCAAAACGCTCTATGTTGACGACCTGGTGACCCGCGAAGACCGGCGCTCAAAAGGTCATGGCGAGATTTTGATGCGCTGGCTGGAAGAGCGGGCGCGCAAAGCGGGTTGCCAAACTTTCAGCCTGGATTCGGGCACGCATCGGACATCCGCTCACCGCTTCTATTTCCGGATGGGGATGGTCATCCCGTCATTTCATTTCGCCAAAAAGCTTTAGGCGTCGAGCAACTCGGAAAGTGCCCCGCCGACAACCGCGCTGAAGGTCTTGACCGTCAGGACCTCCAGGTCGGTGAACTGGCGCTTGGTCTTCCAATAGGCGCCGATCGCCGCGACGTTGCGCCGGCCCACCGGGGTCATGATCAGGCTTTTGACGAAGGTCGGCAGATAGGCGTCATAGGGGATGCGCGGATCGGCGAACACGTCCTCGATCACCGCCGTCTCGCCATGCAGCATTGCCCAGCCGGAAATGCAGACGCTGAGGGGGAATTTCTGCCCCTTCCACAAGGGGCCGATCGCGTCCTCTTCCACATAGTGGCACATGTCGCCTTCGCGCAGCACAAAGGTGATGCCGTCGCTCTGGCAGATGCCGCGGGCGTGCTGGCGCACCGCCTCGATCACCTCCGCCTGACTGTGCGCCATGGCCAGCTTTTGCTGCGCCTCGGCGATAAGGGCATTGCGCACCGCCAAGGAATGCTCGAACGCCATGGGACCTCCCTGCTTCGGCGCCAAAATAACCTGCCCAAACTAGGCCGTCAGCCTAAAGAAATCATGCACAGCCGCTATGCCGGAAATGCCCCCGAAACTCCCCAAAAACGCGGATTTCCCGCTAGGATGGCCTCATGCGCTATGGCGACGGCTTGCTGGACGAAATACGGAACCGGACCGATCTGGTCGCGCTGGTGGGCCGCCGGGTCAAGCTGACCCGCAAGGGCCGGGAGATGTGGGGGTGCTGTCCCTTCCACAATGAGAAATCCGCGAGCTTCAAGGTCTCCAATGAGCGCCGGACCTACAAATGCTTCGGCTGTGGCAAGGGCGGCGACTGTTTTCGCTGGCTGGTGGAGACCGAGGGCCTCTCCTTCCGTGAGTCGGTTGAAAAGCTCGCGGGCGAGGCGGGCGTGGAACTGCCAAAATGGTCGCCGGACGACGAGGCGCGGGAGCAGAAGAAAAAATCGCTCTACGACATCGTGGAGCTGGCCGCCAAATTCTATGAGGCCCAGCTGTTCGAGCCGGCGGGCAAGCAGGCGCGCGAGTACCTGAAGGGCCGGGGTCTGGACGGCGCCGCCGCCAGGCAGTTCCGCCTTGGCTATGCGCCGTCGGGGAACAGCGCGCTGATAACGCATCTTACCAGCCACAACATCACCCAGGACGACATCATCGCGGCGGGCCTTGCGCGCCCGGCGGAAGATGGCCGGCCGATGCGGGATTTCTTTTTCAACCGGGTGATGTTTCCGATCAGTGACGGGCGCGGCCGCCTGATCGCTTTCGGGGCGCGGGCGCTGGAAGCTGACGCCAAGCCCAAATACATCAACACCGGCGAGACGCCGCTCTTTTCCAAGGGCACCCAGCTCTACAATTTCGCCACCGCCCGGGCCGCCGCCCTGAAGGCCGGCACCATTATCCTGGCGGAAGGCTATATGGATGTGATCGCGCTGGTGCGGGGCGGCTTTGCCCACAGCGTTGCGCCGCTGGGCACGGCCTTCACCGAAGACCAGCTTCATCTTCTGTGGCGCACCGCGCCCGAGCCGATTCTGGCCTTTGACGGCGATAGCGCCGGCCTCAATGCCGCGCACCGCGCCGCGCGGCTGGCCCTGCCGCATTTGAAGCCCGGCCATTCGCTGCGCTTCGCCTTCCTACCCAGTGGCGAAGACCCGGACAGCTTCATCGCGGCGGAAGGTTCGGCGGCCATGCACGCCCTGCTAGAGGGTGCGATCCCGCTCTCGCAATTATTGTGGCAGGCCGAGACGGAGGGCAAAGATCTCTCGACGCCGGAGCGCCGCGCCGGGCTGGAGCAGCGCCTGAAGGAGATCGTGGAGCAGATCACCGACGCCAAGGTGGCCGAATATTACCGGGCCGGCTTTCAGGAGCGGGTTTATGAAAGCTTCAAGCGCCGCCCGGCTTCGGCGGAGCCGGGGGGGCCGCGCCGCTCAGTCCGCCCTTCCGCCGGTTTTCGAGCGCCGTTCAAGCCCCGTCCTGGCACGGCCGAGGCCATTTCCCCGTCTGTCCAGGCCTCGGCCCTGGTGCGGGCCGGGCTGACCCAGGCCCGCCATGCCCGGGAGATGGAACTTGGCCGGCTTTTGGTGGAATGCCCCGAAATCGCGCTCTTAGAAGGTGAATCCCTGGCCGTTCTGGAGTTGAAAGACCCGTCGCTTGACAGCCTGCGGCATGAGCTTCTAAACCTCGCCGCCTCTGGCTCCAGCCTTGAAAAAGCTGGGGTTCAAACCCATTTCACGCGCAAGGGAATGGCCGATCTGCTCGCGCGTTTTGCTGGCCCTGCCGTTGAGGACGAAGATCCCCGAACACTGTTTCAGCGCGTTGTCATCCAACTGCGCAAACAGGCCGGAACCCGAACGGGCCGACCTCCGGATGCCATGAACCGCGGCGCGGAAAGTACATAAAGGCCAGAACATCCACGGCCAAGAGATCTAGTAGGTAAGTCAAAGCGTGACCAAAGCCTCTTCCAAGAAACCGGCAAAGCCCGCCAAGAAGCCAGCCGCCAAGGCCGCCGCTTCCAAGTCGGTGCCCGCCAAAAAGGCACCCGCCAAGCTGAAGGTGGCGGCCAAGCCGGCCAAGCATGCGCTCAAGCCCGCGCCCAAAGCGGCTGCGGCCAAGCTGCCTGCCGCCAAGACGCCCGCCAAACACGCCAAGCCGGAAAAGCCGCTGACCAAGGCCCAGCTCGCGCAGAAGGCCAAGGAAGAAAAGCTGAAGGCCAAGGCCGCCGCGCAAGCCGCCAAGACCGATCCCAAGGCTGCCGCCCCCGGGACCGTCATCCTCAAGCCGGGCGCCAAGCCGCTGGCGAAGAAGCCGGGCGAAAGCGAAACGCCGGGCGATGCGGATTCGCCGCTGCTGGACATGTCGGATGTCGGCGTCCGCAAGATGATCGCCAAGGCGAAAGCCCGGGGCTACGTCACCTATGACGAACTGAACAAGGTTCTTCCTTCCGACAAGACCTCGTCCGAACAGATCGAAGACACGATGGCCATGCTCAATGAGATGGGCATCAATGTCATCGAGAGTGAGGAAGCCGAGGAAGGCGAGGAAGGCGGCGCGCTGGTTCCTGAAAGCGGCGCCGGCAAAGCGCTCGCCACCACGCCGAAGGCCGGCGAACAGTATGACCGCACCGACGATCCGGTGCGCATGTATCTGCGCGAGATGGGCTCGGTCGAGCTTCTGTCGCGCGAGGGCGAAATCGCCATCGCCAAGCGCATCGAGGCCGGCCGCGAGCTGATGATCGGCGCCTTGTGCGAAAGCCCGCTGACTTTCGAGGCGCTCACGGTGTGGCGCGACGAATTGAACGAAGGCAAGGTGCTGCTGCGCGACATCATCGACCTGGAAGCCATGTATGGCGCCGGTCCCGATGGCCAGCCCGCCAATGTGCC